>JAEEGG010008468.1_pt1 | contig 23321 bp, 15 predicted proteins | sample 9134161 | NCBI WGS metagenome assembly JAEEGG01 (sample SAMN16246543, study PRJNA631951) | gut metagenome | biome: gut microbiome; feature: rumen; material: CR-attached | host: Bos | place: Iran: Karaj | collected 2018-10
TGGCGCATGGAAAGCGAGATGGCCTCGTTTCCCGAAATCAGCATCTTTTTCGCATTCGGATCAAAAGCTGGCATAGCGTTCCTTTTCTTGTGTCAAATTGTCCTTAAGGCATGGCCTTAAACGCACCCAAATATAGAAAAATGGCCAGGATTATTTATCGCGCACCTCCCAATGGCCACCTTTGTCGGGGCCTACACGCTTCACAATGTTCTATTTAGTCTTTTACAAAGCCTTGACTTCGGCTTCGGTGAGACCATGGCGTTATGGTCCCATTCCTTGTTTTGCACTACATCGCTATCAGCTGGGGACTCAGAAATACGTATTTGCTTTTGCCCGCCCCGTTAACAGGTTCAATAAGATGCAATGCCTTTAGTAGTTTAATAAGATTTGTTGCTGTAGGAGGCGAACATTTTAATTCAGCCATCACTTCCTTCGCACCGAATACCTGATTAATATCAATTTTTTCAGTGAGTTTTATCAACTTGTTCTTTGACGTCAAATTAACATGTGAATTTAAAATAGCCATTTTTATTTGTTCAATCCCAAGGTTTTGGGCATCAATCCCAAGGTTTTTAGCACCAATCCCAAGGTTTTTAGCACCAATCCCAAGGTTTTTAGCACCAATCCCAAGGTTTTTACAATCAAATCCCGAATTTTTGATTACAGCCTTCAAAATGAACGAGTCCTGTCGGTATTCCGGCACAGGCAAGCCAAACGCCTCCATTTCGCGATACATTCGGTCCACGCCTTCTCCAAAATCCTTAACATACTTGTAATCCTTCAGATACTCCGCAATGTGCGAATTTCGCGCAAAATGGGCATTCCTAATCTTGTCGATCTTTACCTGGCTCGGCAAATTGCCCGGAGACTCGACAACCAAATGGTCATCAAACATTTTAATTTGAATTTCGGTCCCGCGAATAGAGTAATCCCTATGTGTCACCGCATTGACAACTAGTTCAGTACGCACAAATTCAGGATACTCGAGTTCGGTAGTGAAAATTCCGCCCTTGGTCAAATATGTGCGTTCCTTGATTTGCGTCTGAATGTAGGCAACAGCCTGCCGAACCTGTTCGAGGACGCGTCCATCAAAAATCACGTCCTTAACGACATTCATTTCGGCGCCAAATTTTTCTTCGGTACCCTCGTAGCGGATAAAACGTACACGCGCACGCGGAAAGAACAGCTGTGGTTTCTTTCCAAACAGCAATATTGCCGCAACACTCAATCGCATTTCGTTGGCCTTCTCCTTGGCAAAGTTCTTGTTTTGCAATAGATACTCTTGAGGACCTCTTGAGTATCCAATCATTTGCAAATACTCCTTGAGGTAAACCTCGTCAATATCATCGTAACTTGAATCCGGGACCAAAACATCTTCGAATGAACGCAAGCCCTTGTCAAGGCTAAGCGTCATACGGTCCTCGTAAGAGAGAACTTTAGACTTGTCGCCAACCCGTATATAAGCATCATGAGCCTGGTTCTCGTGAACAAGCGGGCTCGCCTCTATATGGAAAACAAGAACATGATTCGGTCTGCCGGTTGAATCCACGCAGTCCACGAATTCATGAACGAAAGGAACCGTCGGCATACAGAAGTCCATCGGGACTCGCAACAACTCATTTACCTGGCGTTCCCGAGAATCAACACCTTCTATGCGTTTGCTTTTGTCCGAAATGCCCACAACGATAATGCCGCCATCGGCATTGGCAAATGCGCAGACATGATTTGAAAAATCGCGCGGGGCAATATTGATGCTCTTGCGGTCAAAAGTCTGCGACTCTTCCATTGAAAGAATCGTTGCGATATCGATGTTAGATAGAGCCATGGCGCCTCCTTTAGTTGGTTGAGGCGTCCCCTTATCCTGAAATCTCAGAAATAAAAAAAGACGCATTTCTCCATTAGACGGAGAAACGCGTCGGGCATTAATGTACCTAATATTCAGAAACTTGGCTAGGGGCGCAAGAAAATTTTACAAAGCCTTGACTTCGGCTTCGGTGAGACCCGTAGCCGTCACGATGATGGAATCGGCAACACCCTGGCTGCGCATTTTCCGCGCAATCTCACGGGTGTTTTCAGCAACGCCTTTAGCAACGCTTTCAGAGACCTTCGCGTTAATCTCGTCCGCGAATTCCTCGAACACGCCCTCTACCATGGCGTTATGGTCCCATTCCTTGTGATACATGGCTAGGTAATCCTTGAATTCCTCTTTCGACAAGTTAGATACTTTTGAACTTTCTGTCAATAGTTCGAACTTGCGCTCGGCGAGCATATAATAATTCGGCCACTTGACCGGCGATGTCGGAATAAAAGTGTATATTAGAATCCAGATGCCAAGGAGACCCGCGATGACTCAAAAACTCTGGAACACCTGCAAAAAGTGCGGCTGCGAAAAGCCCGAAGACACCGAAAAACTCTGCGAGCAGTGCAAGGCCAACCGTCGGCAATTCTGGAGCGACCTCAAAAAAGTCGGTGGCGTAGCCGCTGGCGCCCTCCTGGTGGTTATCGCTGGCGGGAAGATGAGGAAGAAATAAAGCATTCTACTTGACCGGCAACGGTGCATAATATATATTTAAAATGTCGGAATAATGTCGGATTAATGTCGGATACCTTTACGCTCAATACGGAGATAGTCAACCTTGCAGCAGAGATTGCTGCCAAGGTAGAACGGTTTGCCATCCGGTTAGAACAGCCGGATAGTCTGCGCCTGCGCAGGATCAACCAGATTCAAAGCATCCACAGTTCCCTGGCGATAGAAGGCAACATGCTTTCTGAAGACCAGGTGTCCGACATCATCGAAGGCAAGCGGGTTGCCGCCCCTGCACGCGAAATCCTAGAAGTAAAAAACGCCCTGCGGACCTACGAACTGTACCCCTCACTAAACGCATTTTCTGAAAAGGACTTGCTCAAGGCCCATGCCGTAATGATGCAGGGCATGATTCCCGACGCGGGCAAATACAGGAATTGTAATGAAGGCGTATTTAAAGGGAAAAAGTGCGTCCATTTCGCTCCGCCACCGAAAATGGTGTCCATCCTCATGAAGAACCTCTTTTCTTGGCTAAAGAGAAGCAAGGAGCATTGGCTGATACGGTCCTGCATCTTTCATTATGAATTTGAGTTCATCCACCCGTTCCGCGATGGCAACGGGCGAATGGGCCGCCTGTGGCAATCCCTTATTCTAGGCAAGTGGAACCCCGTCTTTGCGCACCTGCCTGTCGAGAACCTGGTCTACGCCAACCAACAGGAATACTACAACGCCATAAACGCCTCGAGTACGGCAGGCGATTGCAACATTTTTGTCGAGTTCATGCTGGACAAGATTCTGGGAACACTAAAGGATGTTCAGAATGTTGAAGTCGAGACGCCAGTTGCAGAAACCATCCACTTGACCGCCCGTCAAGAAAAGATTATCGCAGCGCTGAAAAAGAACAACTTCCTTACCGAAAAGGAATTGGCAGAAAAGTTTGCCGTCACCCCAAGGACGATTGAACGTGATCTAGCGAAGTTGCAGCAGTACGGAACGCTTGAACGAGTCGGTTCAAAAAGAGACGGTCGCTGGATTGTCAAAAAATAGAATCTAGTTGCCAAGGAGACCCGCGATGACTCAAAAACTCTGGAAAACCGAAACGGCCTCAAGAAAGTCGGCGGCGTAGCCGCTGGCGCCCTCCTGGTGGTATTCGCCGGCGGGAAGATGAGGAAGAAATGACAAAAACGATGAGAGAGGAATTTATTTAAAGTGATAACAACTTTACAATAGTTGTTTATTATTATTTTTATCATATGCATCCCATCCGACTTGCGATATCAATCTTTTTCATCGTGGTTTTTCTCCTTTTTTGGAAAGCTCTTAAAGATGGCGGTTGGCCAAATTTCAATCTTAATACTGTAATATCTTTTTTGGTCGCAAGTTTTGTCATACTCTTCGTAATATCATTAATCGTTTCCATTTTTGAAGAATACGAAAAAAAACAAACCACGCGAAAAAAAAACAAACCTTTCAACAAGTACAAAAGGTTTGAAGAATACTATCAATATATCACATCAAAAAAAATCGATTTTGTTGATTTAGAATTACAAAAATCTCCACAGAATGGCCTTATTAGCGAAAACAGTTTTGATTATATTATAAACGAAAAAGATTTTGTACGGAAAAACAATTACGATTCCAGATATATTGACAAAAACCGAAAAGTCTTATTCCACTTATATGGAAACAAATGTCCGTTATGCGAAATAAAACCATGCGAACACATTGATCATTTTTTCGTTCCCAAAAGTAAAGGCGGTAATCTTATCATGAAAAAATTGAACGGAGAACTAGTCAACAACGCCGTTCCATTGTGTAGTGCATGCAATTTAAAGAAAAGTAATTACAGTTACACAAAGTTCTTCTCGCCATCACAAATAGATTACATTTCTCAAAGAAATGCAATCATGACATCCCTAATACGCAAGTATCACACATAATGCAAATCATCTCCACGAGGGTATTTCCCTAGTGAATTCGCACCTTTTGCTTTCTTGACGATAGTTGCTACAACCTATAAACGGGCCATAAGGTCCTTTTTTCTTTTCCAGTTTTCCACCACACCACGGGCAAATCATACTTTCCGCATTAAGGTCTTCCTTATAACGAGTCCTAATTTCCTTGAAGAAACAGGATTCTTCGTTTTTTGACGGAGGAACAAATATTACCTTCTTCTTGGCACGAGTCATGGCCACATAATAAAGACGCCGCTCCTCTGCATAAGGAAAATCTTCCGGGTTATCCATGAATAATTTCATTACAGAGGCATCTTCGATTTGACTGGGGAAGCCTTTTCGTCCGCTTTTGTTATTTAATATGAACACGTAATCTGCCTGCAGCCCCTTTGACGCATGAACTGTCAAAAATCTAATAGTTAAATCAGGACGTTCAGGATACTTATATTCACCATTATCCTTTGGGACAAGGTATTTCATGTAGTACTTAACAACCTTTTCATCGTCCTTGTAACGGCCAAGGAAAAACACACTGCTGTTACGGGGGAGTTCCCTTAAGCGCCATTCCCATGCCCCTCTCCCTAGTACGTAACTGTTATCCTTTGAAGGCGTCTTCAAATGCTTCTTAATCTGGGAAGGATTATCCATTATGAAATGCCCACTGGCCTCAATAAGCCTTTTGGGGAAACGGTACGTCGTTTCAATTTTCCCTAATTCTGTAGGTCCCCAATACTTTTCAAAATCCAGAATATAACTGACATCACTACCCGCAAAACGGTATATACTCTGCCAGTCATCGCCCACACAGAACAGTTTGTAGTCCGAAGAATCGCGAAGTGCCTTCAATAGATTAAATCGCGGCTTCGAAATATCCTGATACTCATCAACGATTACCACTCTATAAGGATTAATATATCTCCCTTCGCGGATATATTGAGCGGCCTTGTTTATCATATCGCTAAAATCGATGTAGTTCTTTTCAGAAAGCATATTTACATATGCCGTATAAATCGGTTCAAATAGGGTTAGAATATCCTCGTTGTCCATCCGCTCCAAGATGTTTCGGGTCGCCTTATTTATTTGGCGCAGATTTTCGACAGAATATCCATTCGCCTTCGCCTGTTGCAGCATTGTTCCAAGAAGGCTCGCAATACGCTGGAAAACGAAATTTCTGTCATAATCATCTTGCATAAAATCCCACATCTCTTGTGCAGAGAGAGGCCTGAAGACAACACCCTTTTCCGAAAGTCGCTGTTCTAGACAAGCAAGAAGTTTGCCCTCGAATTTTTCGTAGGCAAAGCATTCCACAAGTTTTGTCTTATGCTCCCTATGGATTTTACGTTTCCACGCCATTCCTTCCTGGTAGGCCTGGCTTGCCGTTTTTCCGCCTCTTGCAGAAAATGCTTCTGACACCTTCCCCTGGCGATTTATGCCAAAATATTCAATGTAGATATCGTATTTCGGCAAATAGAAATCAGGCTGATATTGGCGATATTCCTCTGTAGCCGTTGAAAACTTATACGGCCTTTCATATTCGAAAGCCACTTGATTCTGCCACAAGAAATTGGCGATATCCATTTCGCCATAACTCTTGACAGAAATCCCATTAATTGTTTTGGGCGGATTATCTTCTAGATATTGGTTATACTCGCCTTCGCTTTTGAAATCCTCAACGCACTTCGATTTAGACTTGTTGTAAAGAAGATATTCCACCAACAACTTTAAATATTTCGGATCCTTAATTTCTTCTTTGAGTTGTGTCCAGACAAACTTACCTGAATCCTGGAATACCGCCTTTTTCCCTTCTAACTTTCCCAGCACCTTGTCGTAACCCAGGGAATGAAACGTACACGCCGTTATCGGTACATCTATGTTTTCCTTTAGTTGCTTGTTCATGTCTTCTGCCGACTTTTTCGTAAAAGACAAAATCAATATTTCTTCTGGCTTACATATTCCTTTCTTGAGCAGGTACTTCACCTTACCGACTATAGTTGTCGTTTTTCCTGTCCCGGCCCCGGCAATGACAAGTTGGTTGTGCGCATCAGTAACAACGCACTGCAGCTGCTGATCATCCAGCGGAAAACCCTTGATATTCCCGATAATCTCTTTCGCATCGGCCTTGCGCATAACAATTGCCTGCTCGTTATGCGTCTTTTGCACCTGCGGCAACATTTCTAGATAAACAAAGAACTGGTCCCAGGAATTTTTATAAGAGCGGTAGGACGAAGTCCTTGAAAACTTTTTAGGAACACGTTCCTTTAGCAAGTCAATCGTTTTTTGATTCTTCTTTTTCCAAGAAACCAGTTTGTCCTTTGAAACAAATTTTATAGAGTCAGCGAAAATACTTTGTGCATCTGCCAGGCATTTATTGACCTTCGCAAGCAAATTAGAGCATTCCTGCTCTCTTTCGGCGGCAAGAGCCTTGCGACGTTCAAAGAATTTCTTGATGAAGGAGAACATTTACTTTACCAAATCCAGCAGGCGTTCGTAAGAATCCACCACGTCATAAGTGACGGAGTCGCTGGAGATGGCAGCGAAATGCTTGCGGGCGCACTTGATTTTGGCGGATTCGATTTCACGAAGTTCCATGGTGCTCATGGAACCCTTGGTTTCGGCAACAAAATACACGTGCTTGACTTCGCCTTCATGGAAAGCGATCGCCCAGTCGGGATTATACTTGCCAACGGGCGTATTGATGAAGAACCCCTTGGGCAACTTGATGTAGAGCGAGACTTCCTTGCTCGTTTCCAGTTTTTGCGCGAAGTCGCGTTCGTTACTGGAATCATAAATCAGGTGGTCGTATAAATGCTGGTGCGTTTCGCAAGCATTCATACCGAGGCGCCCCTTCATCGTGTTGTCTGTAAAGATGCTCGTCTCGTAACTGGATTCCAGCTTGTTATACGTGATATGCTCAATGATGACGGTCGCCTTCTGCTCGTTAATTAGGCGGCTCGCCTTGATGATAAACTCTTCTGGGTTTTCCTGGAACTGGTCAAAGACAGGCTTCTGGATTTTGCCCAGAATTTCGCCGACCGTTTTGCGGGTAAGTCCCGTATCTTCGACAATCTTTCCAATCAAGTCATACTTGACGCTCGAATTTGCGGTGGCGACGGCAGCCCTGGATTCCGTAGATTCCATCTTGAAAGCACTGCCTGCTTCCAATTGTTCCTTGGACTTGATTTTATCTAGAGAACCTTGCGACACCCTGAAGAAAATTTTCGTCACGCGTAACTTCGCGTTCAGCGCATCGACCGATTTGCGGACAAGTTCATCCGTCTCGAAATCTACCACGTAAGCAGACTTCGCGTTAATCTTTTGCCAAAGTTCCTTGAACTCCTTGGAATTGTACTTGCTCTTGTTCAGGCGCAGTTCCACATTGTTCTTGCGGGCATCTTCGGGCTTAATCGCATCGGCATCGTAAAGCGTATCAAGAACGCCACAAATGCTTGCGGAATAAGGAGCAACTTCTTCGCAAAGGCATAGCGTACCTGCGGCCTTGTCCGTGCGATACTTATCCGTCAATGCACCTTTCTTCACATAGCCGCATTCCAGCAAAGCATCGTAAACCGTTTGCGCAAAGTCATCCGTTACGAACAGCTTTTCGCCGGCTTCCGATATAAACGACTTTCCCTTGAACAGGTCTATCGTCACCTTGACCGGGCGGCTGCCAATCGTTTCGGCCATTTCGGTCTGCAACGCCTTCGCGAAATCCTCGTAACTCTCGTTCGCAATAACCGTGAGCACGTTCACCGAATGCACGTCGCCACCCAGAACGCTCTCATCCATGCGTTCACCATTCTGGTTCACGCACAAACGCAAACCACGGCCCACTTCTTGCCGCTTGCGGACTTCAGAAGCGCTGCTCTTGAGCGTGCAAATTTGGAACACGTTCTGGTTATCCCAACCTTCTTTCAGCGCAGAATGGCTGAATATAAACCGCACCGGTTCTTCGCGCGAAAGCAAGCGTTCCTTGTCTTTCATAATCAAGTCGTAAGCGTCGATATCGTCGGAATCCGACGACCCGCGTGCAACCTTGCTATCCACAAAGCGACCGCCGCCCTTCTTGCTCTTGTCGATGGAGAAATACCCCGCATGCGCCTTGTGGGCATCCGTCTTTTCCAGGAATTCAAAATACTCCGGGCTCTCCAGCAAATCCTGCTGCATCGACTTGCGGATGGCATCGTATTCTTCTTCGAACATTCTGGCGTAAATGCCCATCTCGTCCGGAGCGTCGTAATCGCGATACTTCTTGACCTCGTCGATAAAGAACAGCGAAAGCACCTTGATGCCCTTGCCGAAAAGTGCACGTTCGCGCTCGAAATGCGAAATAATCGTTTCGCGAATCTGGATGCGGCGCAACTGTTCCTCGTTCACCACACCCACGCAGTCGCCAGCATAAATCTTCTTGCCGTTCGTGAAAGTCACAGAAGAATCATTGCCGTTCACTTCGGTAACAGTATAGCCGTCCTTGTATTCTTCGAGACCGCCCGACTGTTCGTAAAGATTAAAACCCTTCGTGACATGGGCCTTTTTCTTGAGCAGGCCACCCTTGCCCTTGCAATCAAATTCAAGAGTCGCGACAGGAGCCTTATCCGTAAACACCTGGACGTCTTCCAGGTACAAGTAGCCCTCGGTCGCCGTAGAACCGCTCACCGTAATGCCCTTGACACTAATCTTTTTGACCAGGTGCTTGTTGTAGGCATCCATCGCATCGAGGCGGTAAACCATGTTGTAAATGGCGTCCTTGCGGTGCGTCGCCGAATAGCGCAAAGTCAACAGCGGCTGGAATTCCGCCAGGCCCTCTTTCGTCTTCTTGCCCTCGACACTCTGCGGCTCGTCGATAATCAGAATCGGGTTCGTACTCGCGATAACGTCTATCGGGCGGCGACTGCGGAACTCGTCCAACTTCATGCGGATACGGCGCGCATCCTTGCCCGTAGCGTTGAACGCCTGCGAGTTAATAATCATCACGTTGATGTGACTATCCGACGCAAAGTGGTCTATCTCGGTCAAGTTCTGCGAATTGTAGATGAAGAACCGGATGGACTTGCCGTATTCTTCCAGAAAATGTTCCTGCATAATCTGGAACGACTTATAGACACCCTCGCGAATGGCGATGCTCGGCACCACCACGATAAACTTGGTCCAGCCGTAGGCACGGTTCAGTTCGTACATCGTCTTGATGTAGGTATAGGTCTTGCCCGTACCTGTTTCCATTTCGATGGTCAGGTTGTAGCGGCCTTCCAGCTTATCGGACTGCGGCAAAAGATTCGCCGACTGTACCGCCTGCAAATTCGCAAGCACCTTGGAATCGCTCAGCTCGGGCACCAGACGCTGGTTGCAAAAACCGGTCACGCCCCTCTGCGCAGTCACACTGCCGCCAAAGAGCTTGGTCGTACCCGAATCCATCAAGTAGCTCGATTCCAGGTAGGGCTGCCCCGCAAAAACATCGCAAACGGCCTTCGCGGCATCCGCCTGGAACTGCTGGTACTTGAACTGGATTTTCATAGTGTAAAATTAAGTTTTTTACACCACAAAAATCACTCACAGAACGTATTTCAGCAACTTTCTCGGGAAAAAGTCCGAACGCCTTGCCCCGTCACGGAGTTTTTCGTACAAATCTGCAGAAACATCCTCTACGGGATTTTTCTTTTGAATGTCATTCCAGCTCATTTCACGGGCATATTGATACGGGATATACGAAACAGCCTTGATAAACGGATGTTCTCCGGGCTGCAGAATACATGTCGTATCTTCGCTGCGCATACCGCGATACGTGGAGGCATTTACCACCAAGGAATTGCCTTCAGGATTCCTTTCGGAAATCACGAAGTGAATGTGGCTTGTCGGGCCACTGAACATAAAGAAACTCTGCGGCATGGTTACGCAAACTCTTTTTCGTAAATTGCTCTTTCCGCAAGGACCGCATCAATCTCGTTCTTGTCCTTGCCCAGGGCTTCCATAATCTTGCGCAACGGCAACGGAATAGACGAACCCTGCGGATCTTCCCATTCAGGGAGCTTGTGCGCAACATTGTTCACAAGATCCCACTTGTCCATCTTGCCGTATTTGTCAACAATCTCGCCAATGGTATTCTCTTCGGCACGGGACAGTTCAAGAATCTTTTCGTTGACCGAGGTATCCCTTATGGCGATATCGTATCCATCCCGCAAAAAGAACTTGTCCCATTCTTTTTGGAACTTGTCGCAGGACTCGTTCATGATAAGATTGTAAAGCCTAGAAAGAACAGGGCCATGCGGCATCGAATAGTACTCGTCGTTAGAAATCGACGAATCGTATTTATCGATATGCAACCTGTCCGAAAGATACATCAACTTGATGACCTTCATGTAATTGATGGATTTCACGTCCATCCGTTTCATAATGCACGCGATTATGCCCATGAGCTTTTCTACGTTAAAAAGCATAATGCCTCCATCAAGTTGCAGTAAAAATATACATAACTCGGACTCAATTTCATATACTCCTTTCCTTGCAGACAAGCCAAAAACAACCGCAAGGCTTTGTTTGTTATACAATTTTGCTCTTTTGAGCACTACAAAATATATAATTATTTCGTGGCACTGTCAAGGGCAATATTCAACGCGGATAGTATCCAGCGTTTTTCAGAGGAGAGTGAAATCACATTTTTCCAAACACGCACTATTAGTCATCCGCAAATTCGTCAATAAAAAACTAAATGTTTCCCCAAATCATGTTTGATAATTCTCTATAAAGATTCACTCGATCAAGAATATCCTGCTTTTTAAATTCACCATGCGGCTTAAAAGACAGATTATTCTTTTTTACAAAATTTATGAAATTTGGATTATTTTTATAAGAATCATCACACAACGATTTTGCCAATACATTTTCCTTTATGTAATGCTTTACTTTGTCCTTGTAAGGCAAATCTCCATATGATTGATTTGATCCATTCGGCAAAAGCATCAAATCGCCAATTTTGTTACGCCATTCACCAAATTCATCTTTCTGCGAGAACTCATCTTTATGCTGTTCAAATTTATCAGCCCAAATATGCTCTATTTCAAATGGCTTGCAACCAGGATTAAACATGTAATTTATGAAATTACTGCCAGAACCCTGTCCAACCTCCACAAAAGAAGTCAATCGTGCTAGATAATACTTTATAAAATGCGCATTCTTTTTCTTCAGCATATACTTTTCTAGCTTTGAGAAATTTGAACTACTATCAAAGCCATTTACTTCTTTCCTTAAAAGAGCCTTTAATTCTTCTACTGATTTATTTCTTATTGTTTTCACCAATTGACACATCGTATAACGAATGCCACTTTGATTAAACATCGTGCTATTCACTGAACGACGAACGCAGAATATATCAATATACTTAGCAACCAAATCAACTTTTTCTGCACAAATTTCCGGATTGTCATTTATATTCAATGGAGCCAGTAATAACGGATATCTTAAAGAATCCGCAATACCATGAATTTTAGTGTAGAAAACATGTTCAAGTTTAATATCAAATTTTTCTTCTGCGTTCTTTATCCTAATGAAATTTTTCAAGAAAAAATCATAATTGTTTTCCATGAATGACGAAATATCGTCATTAACAGCGGCATTCAACAGTCCCTTATCATAATTATCCCTGAACCATGCGTGGAAGCGCATGCCGATATTTTCGAAATCCTGATTTTGAGCACCAACTTTACCTTGACGTATTGTTTCTGCAAATTGAGCTCTTAACCATGACTGGAAAAATTGGACATCAACATCTTTTCCGATCTTTGTCAATTCCTGAACATCATCCTGCCATTTTTCGTTTCTTTTCTTCCGTTTATTCCCATCAGAATATTTAGAAAGAATGAACCCCTTAATCATATCTACAGAAGACAAGCGTAATCCACGATCATTCATCGTTTCAAAAATAGTGTACGCTTCCCTGTCAGATGTAGTATTTATGCGAACAATAATGATGTTATAAATAATCCAATAGACAAACGATTCCAATTTTTCGCCAACAAAGTCATCCGGGAACACTTCATCAATATCACTATAACGAGCTTCCATATTGATTATAGAAGTTGAATCATCTTCCTTTGTATTATATTCGCCTTTTTCGAAAAGAGCCCTAATACATTCTTCTCGTTCTAGAATTTGGATGTTGAAGGATTTATTTCCTCTTTGGGATGAATAAATCAAATCATCTATTTCCGTAACTTTATCTCCAGCCTTATGCCGTAAATAAATCAAGAAAAGGGTCAACGACGTCAATCTTTGTTGACCATCAATAATACTTGATATTCCATTTTTCTCACACAGAACAATTGGACCCATAAAGTAAGAGCGATAATCCGCTGTTTTGTCAGGGCCATCTCCAGGTTTATAGTCGTTCTCAAAGGCATCTACCAAATCAGTAACGAGTTGCTGAATGTTTTCCTTTTTCCAGCTATACTCGCGCTGAAAATAATCAACGGTATATTTCTTTCCTTTCAGAATATCGGAAAGAGGGTAATCTTTTGCCGTTACAATTTCTTTTGCGTTTATCTGTTCCATAAAAAATCCATTATCTATATTCTGATTGATGGTGATATCATTTTACATTTTTTCTTAAATGCGGAGGCAACATCAAATCTAGTTCAGATTCAGAAAAAAATTGTTCCTCTTCTTGCTTTAAAGCTTTTTGTGCTTCCGCATAAGCTTTCGGCGTTGTAGGCATAGCAACTTTATATATTCGGGAAGAACATCTCTCTAGTTCATCTCGTCTTTTAATGATTTCAGATGTTTCAATCGCTTCAAAATCCGTCATTAGCGAAATATATTTTTCTCGCAAAAGCCATAGATTATCCGCAGATACTCTATGAGAGGCGATTAAATCCTCATATTTTGCATCCTTCGTGTATAAAGTTAAAGCTAACGCAATCGCGGATAAAATAGTACCTGTTAAAGCCAACCACCATTGATCACTAATAAGAAAGCTTATAAGCCCTGTTGTTGAAATAGAACTTAATGCAATTTCTGCAATTTTTATATTCTTCGAATGGTTGGCATAGATATTTTGCTGTTTCCAATGAGTTGTATAAGAATATACAACTTTCCCATATGCATTTTTGATTTGGCTTAACAAATCATTTCTATACTTCTGCTCGTCCTGCATTTTCATTCTACCATTTTATTTAATATTTTACCAAGGCATTTATAGCTATCAGAAGAATCAACATTCATCCCACTGCCTGGAGCTTGAATCTGAAAATCAATAAGTCCATTTATTGTTATATCATTATAATATTTAAGCAACGATGATTCATATGAAATTGCGCTTGGATTAGGCTTTTGACCTGGAGGAGTCCATTGCCAGTTCTTCATTGCTTCATAAACAAAACTATCAATCACTATTCCAGAAAGAGGGTAACTTCCAAAACAATCTAAATGCATGCGTCTTATATGCTTGCATGTATCAAACAATAGTCCATTGCTTGATTTGTTTTTGTCTCGCATTGCACTTTGTTCTGCCAACGGATCTGTTGATCTCCATTTTCCACCTTGATTTGTATCAGGATATTTAAACGTTACCCCCAAAGAGTTTCTTTCTACAAAAGCTGGAAGTACCTCTATCTTCATTCCATCGCTGAAATTCAGTACAACAACTTGACCATCCGCTTTTATTTCCGTATTAGGATATGTTGTCCCAATGGCGTCTTTTACAGACTGCAGCAATCTCGATTGACCATTTCCTTTCAATTGATCAAATCGCATATAGTCTTCCTGCGGTAGCCAAACTAAAATATCAATATCACTATCATCTATTGCTGTTCCTCGTCCATAAGAACCAACAAAAAAATTGTGATTTTGATTAATAGATGTTTCCCAAAATTCTTTATTTACCGCCTTCGCAATGGCAAGATTTCTTTGGGATACGGTTTCTAAAATATCGGATGGAATCAATTCCCCATGTTTTATTACCGAAAAACTCATTTTATTTCTCCTTTACACCACCTTGACTGTAGTGTTGGGGCTGATTGTTTTGAAGATTTCGGTGACGTTGATTTTGGCGGAGTCGCTTTTGAAGCTGGAATCGCGGAAGACGGCGCGGAGGGGCTTGGCGGCTGCGATTTGGCGGATAGCGGCTTCGGGGATGTCGTTTGCGAAGCAGGCGACTAGGTCGCCGTCGTTGACGTTATAGACTTGGAGGTTTTCGATGGTTTCGGTTTTGATGGGGAGCGAGAGCGGGACGCCCCAATCGACGAGGCAGCCGAAGAGGAGATCCATGTCGGTGCGACCGTCCTTGATGTTGCTGATTTGTTCGACGAGGTCTTGCTGGGAGATTTCACCGGCGGAGTAATAGACGTCCTTCATGTTGGAGTCGTCGATTTTCAGGACGCGGAAACCGATGTCCAACGGTTTTGCGGTTGCGGGTTTGTCGCTTGCGCTATCGAACAGGTCCGTTTTGTCGGCGGCAGATTTTTCTTTGGCTTGTTGTTCTGCGAGGATTTTGTCGCCTGCGCGACGGATGCGTTCCTTGCCAATTTCGCAGATGGTCTTGTAGCCATTTGCATAGCCCTCTGATTTTTCATTACACTCTTCAGGCACCTGAACCATAATAAATTTTCGACGTCCACCATCCTGACTATTAAGTTGTAATAAAGCATGCGCTGTTGTTGCAGATCCAGAAAAGAAATCTAACACCAAAGAAGATTTATCTTTCCAAGTAATCATCCTAAGCATTCGATCAATCAATTCAACAGGTTTGGGAGTATCAAACGAACCTCCACCCATTAAATCTTTTAATTTAGATGTTGCAGAGGATGTTAAACCACCATCATCCCACCATGTTGTAGCGGTTCTTCTTGTATTAGCTGCAGTTGATTTAAAATATTTTTGATATAAGCTATTCCCTTTCTTTACAATTAACCCATCTTTGTATTTTTCTTGCATTGTTTCTTTAGAAAAGCGCCAATATCCCGTTATTCCTAAAAATTCAAAATACGGATTTCCCTTTTTTGCTCCGCCAGGGCCATCAACAGGAACAAGCCTATAAGCTCCACGACCATCATTATCATCTAAATCAAATCCATCTAATATCGGATCTAAGCCTATATACTTACGTTCAGCCTCCAACAAATCAACATTTCTTGAATAAAAGAGGATAAAATTATGATTTGGAGAAATAATCTTATCATTAGACACAGACGCTCTTGATTTGTGACAAATCAACGCAACTCTATTTTTCGCACCAAAAATTTCATCACAAATTTTTGTACAATTAGTCACTTCGTTATCGTCGATGCTGATGAATATCACGCCGTCGTCGGTGAGCAGGTTGCGGGCGAGCAGCAGGCGGCTGTAAATCATGGAACACCAGTCGGAATGGAAACGGCCGTTGCTGTCGGAATTCTGCACCATGCGATTTCCTTCGTCGTCCACGGCGCCGCTTTCTTCGGCGTACTTGGCGCTATCCATGCGGAAGTCGTCCTTGTAGATAAAGTCGTTGCCGGTATTATAGGGCGGGTCAATGTATATCATCTTGACCTTGCCCAGGTAGCCTTCTTGCAGGAGTTTCAGGGCTTCGAGGTTGTCGCCCTCGATGTAAAGGTTCTCGGTGGTGTCAAAGTTCTTGGATTCTTCCACGCAGGGGCGCAGCGTCTTGCGGATGGGCTTCGCGGCTTCTACCATGGCATCGCGCTTGCCGACCCAGGTAAATTCGTAGGACTCGTCGCCTTCCGCGACGCTCTCGCCGAGCATCTGCTTGAGCGCATCGAAATTCACCGCCTTCTTCAGCTTACCATCCTTGGCCTTGCTTTCGGTCACGCAATTCGGGAACAGCGCGGCAATCTTCTCGACATTCATCTGCGCCATATCGGGAGTTTCAAACTTCATCTTTTCCATGGGATACCTTTGTCCGAAATATAGCCTTTATTCAGCCGGTTTTTCCGCTTTTTTCAAATTATTTATCGTAGCGATTCCGTATAACGGCACATTCAGCATCTTTTCGTTATCACGGAAGGGGAGCATCGATGTTTTTACCGCCAAATCGGGCGCAAACTGGTCACAGAACAACGTAAAACTGCGTGAGCGCAGGTTCTCGCCGGACTTGACTTCAATGGGGATAATCAGTCCATCCTTTTGCAGAATGAAATCCACTTCAGAGGTGCTGCGTTCGTTTGTCCAATATCCGAGGTAGTCGGGGTCCAGAGTAGAGAGTTCCTGCATCACGAACTGTTCGGCCATGGCACCCTTGAACTCCGTGAAAATTTTGTTCCCGTCAATCAGCGTTTTTGCGTCCAAACCAGCGGATGCACCAAGCAGGCCCACATCCAACATAAAAAGCTTGAACACATGGGTATCCTGGTAGGCCTTCAGCGGCATACGGGGTTCCTTGACCCGGTGGGATTCCAGCACCAGCCCGCAATCGCGGAGCCATTCTATGGCAATTTCAAAATCCTTGGCGCGCGCACCCTCGCGGATAATCCCGTATACAAATTTCTTGTTTTCCTTGCTGAGCTGGGCGGGGAGGCTATCCCACACCATGTTCAGGCGCGGAATCTGCTCGCCAGGCGCATGCTTCGAAAAATCCGCCGCATACGAGCGCAGTATTTCGCGCTGGATTTCGCGGGCCTCGAAGTAGTCGCCGGCATCGACCCATTTCTGCACCACTTCAGGCATTCCACCCACAAACAAGTAACTCCTCAGCAAACCGAACAGTTCATCGTGAAATGGTTCCAATGCGTTCCATTGCCCGTTACGGATGGCTTCGCAAAGCATTTCTTTTTTTGCGGCGTAAAGGAATTCGAAAAACGAGAGCGGACCAAGGTCCAAGAAAGACACCTTGCCCACCGGAAACGAAAGGCCGGAGTGCAGCGCAATGCCAAGCAGCGAGCCAGCCGCGACTACGGCGTATTGGGGAGCGTCTTCGCAAAAATACTTGAGCGAGGTTAGGCCGCCCTCTGCCGCCTGGATTTCATCGAAGATGATCAGGGTGTTTTCGGGGTCAATCTTTTTCCCGCAATTGAGCTCAATCGTGGAAATAATTCTCTTGATGTCAAAATTCTCAGAGAACAGGTCACGGAGTCGGCGCTCGTTTTCAAAGTTTATATAAACGGTCTCGGCAAAGGAGGTCTTGCCGAACTCCTTCAAAAGCCAGGTCTTTCCAGTCTGTCGAGCTCCACGGACTATCAGCGGCTTGCGGTCCTTACGCACTTTCCACTGGGCCAGCTGTTGCATCGCAAATCGTTCCATAATGCCTCTTTTTTGCCTTTTTATAGTAAATATATATAAAAAAGTCGTAAAACAACAAAAATATCTTGATAAAAGTGTGGTTTTAATACATTTTTATCAAGATATTTAAGTTTTGGGAGAAAAAAAGGCGATTTTAGCGGAATTTCGCCATTTTTCGGCAAAAATCGCGCCGTATGTTGAAATATCTATAATTTTGGCCAGATTTTATGTTGAAAAAACTATAATTTTTCCAACTATTCGTTAAAGAAATTGGAGTGCATTTTAATCCGTTTTTTAATATCTTCCAACAGGGGCTTACATTGAGAATCTTTCTTACACATTTTTTTTAACATAGAATGAGACCTTTCGAAATAGTAGGTGTAAAAATTATTTGGCATTTTCATTAAAATTTTATTCAGTTGCGCAACAAATGTTTTTGACCATTTTTTTAATCCATATTCATGCATGCTCAATAAATAGTTAAATGTAATTACAGAATCTAATTCTCCAATAGCTATATTTTTTTCTTTTTCAAAATGGATGCATTTTTTTATCATAGTTTTACAATTGCTGTTTGAATAGGAATAAAGAGGAAAGAGAAGATTCATCTTTAAATGAAATTGCTCTATAACAGGGAATTTTGTTGATTCAGCAATAAATTGTTGCAATAAAGGTTCATCACTAAAGGACTGTTTAAAACATTTAAAAAGATATTCAAAATTTGTATGCTCTAAATACTGTGTATTAATAGGACTTGTGCCAACTGAAGTAAACGTTTTTAATATCGAATTGAATAAGTTCTTAAATAATTCATTAGATCTATTTTTAAACAACATCTTTTGATAATATGTAAAATCTATAATTTCAGAAAAATGAACTTGGGAGTTTGATCGCGCTACAATAAAGTCTGATAACTTAGTCATTATTTTCTCGTAGTCGCCTTTTTCTATCTTTGTTAAAGATAAAATGAAAAGAATTTTATTTAAAACATTTGATGCGCTATCACTTTTTGAACAATTAACAGCAATGTCAATCATCCATGCGATAACATCTTTTTCGAGTTGAATAGTATGTAATTTCCCATCTATTTTTGATAATAAATTTTTTATTAAATCTTTTTCCAAAAATTTCAGGAATACAAACAATTCATTTTTGGAGAAAGACAATGTTAATTGCTTTCTTTGACTTAAAACACAACATTCAAGGTGTTTTTGACATATATCCTTAAAGATTTTATATTGGTCTATGCAAATGTAATTTCCCAATATATAATAAACCAAGTTATCTAATATGGTTGGATTATATTCTTTTGAAGACGTTCCATATACAGTTCCCTTTTTCTCCCCTTCTATTTTTTTATTCAAATCATCCAAATTAGATTGCGCATTTGAGTATTCCGCATACAATCCTCCATTTTTCAAAAAAAGATACAAATCAGAATATTCTCTTTGTACTTCATAAGGTAATTTTTGATACAAATCATCAATATTCCATTTTTGATTATTTAATGAAACAGATTCTATTCGGCCTAAATTAGAAAAGACTTTTTGATTAAATATGGCTATAAATAAATTTTTCCAATCCTTATTTGTTTTGCATACTTCTATACTACGTTCATTTTCTTCATAAGCGTGTTTATACTCTTTAAGGTTATAGAGACAATACACATATTTCATTTTTGATTTCATTTCACCATTTTTTTCATCACCGCAGTAACAAAAGTTCTGAAATTCTTCTATATCTCTATTTGTACAATTTCCATCAAAATCATGACGAAGAATATCACCTGAAAGCAAATCAGAATATATAACACCAGATACATTACATTTTAAGAAGATTGCCTTTAGCGATTTATATTCATCTTTATTTTTTTTCAGCCAATCTTCATTATTTAACAATTCAACAAATTTTTTATATATATCCCTTTTTTTTCGATTATAATCCGATGTTAAAATTTTATCATAAAACTGCAAATAATTTTTATTATGAATTGATTCAATTATTTTGCAATTTCCTAAACTTTTTGTTATTTGATCGTGTAGAACAACTGGATAAGAATTGTATTTTTTTATTTTAGTAACAACATAATCAAATGGATTATTAGAATATTTATTTTCCTCAAAGTTTTCAACATTCGCAATCAAAAGGTCTATAGCCTTTGCATAGCTTTCGTTTGTAATTTTTTCCTCTGATGGAAGAATGTTTAATACCGTTATTCCAAATTTTTTCAAATAACTTTTTAGGACTTCATTAGCTCCAACCTGCACCATATAAGCTGCAGGTTGAACAGTTGATTTTTCTCGGAACCAATTGAAAATCTGTTTCATGTCAATATCATTAAACGAATAACCAAGAAAAATTACAACATGCGTAGAAATAATGCTTTTTACATAATTTTCAATTAACGGAAAATTTTTACGATAATTCAAATAATCATCTTCGGTAAACACATAATTATCGTGCTCAAAATCTCCGTGCATTTTAATGATTTTTGAGTTATTTTCAGACTCAACTAATTCGTAATCCGCAGCAATCACATCATAAATATAAGCACCATTATTTACCGCATTATCAAAAAAACAATCCCAATTGGTTGTAACAATACAATGCGGATATAAATTCAACAAACGTTTCGTCAAATCACCTGGAACCGCAACTTTTGGGAAAGCATCTTTCGTGGTCTTTTTAGTTGTACTCTTGCCAAATTTCAACCTATGAAACTGAGCTATTTTTAATGCATCAGTTTCCTTGTATAAAGAATCCTCTTTATTTCCTTCAGCCAAATCCATCTTTAGAGTCTCTAAAACATCTAGCCACAGTGGATATTCTTTGCATTCAGCTTTAGAAAAACCTGATCCAATAAAAAAAGCCAATTTATTTTTCTTTAGTGCTTCATAAATGGTCTCAAAGTCCCTGTTAATCATTCTCAAATCTCCTTTTCCAATTTCCTTATCTCAGTCCTTATTTCCACCTGTCTGTTAAACTGCTTTTCGTTGGCGAGTTTTTTCTCCAGTTTTTCGATTAGAGCCTTGATTTTTTGGTTTTGTTTAGTTTGTAGAATATAGTCTTTTAGAGAATATTTGGATTGCTTCGCTTCTCCCTTCGGCAGGCTCAGGGAACTGGGACTTGTATTTATATTCGCGGCACCGGCGGTGCGGACGATGGATTCGTAGATTTCGTCCATGTTGCTGCCGGACAAATTAAATGCGGGTTCGTCGGCAGGTTTCCACGGTGTTTCAAAGAATTCCAGGAAGCTTTCGTCCTTCTCTTTTTCCTTGAAGTTCACGAAGAGTTTTGCCTTGTCGTCATAAGTCAAGACAAATACGTTGTGGTGGTGCAAATTCTGGTCAATGAACTTGAACAACTTGCGCGGGCAATCAAACGATTTCATTTTGACTTCAAAGACATCGATTTCGTTTACCAGCAAGCCCTTTTCTGCGGCCATGGTCTGTGCGGTTAGCTTATTTTGCCACACAATCTGTTCCACATACTTGACAAACAGATTCTTGGTCGCCGTATTCACGGCGCACTTGCTGTAGAACTTTTCCTTTGGTACCACCTTGCCCACGAATGTCGAAGAGGGTAGGTTTATCATTTGACTACCAGGAATGTCACGAGTTCAAAATCGTCCAGACCGCGGATTTCGCCAGTGAGCGCAGTGGTTTCGCCTTCGCCAAAGAGGCTATCGATATCAGATTCTTCCTTGACTTCAATAATCGAGGCGATTGCCTGTTGCAAAAGGTCGCTGTACTTGCCCATTTTGCGCCCATCCGCAGTTTCCTTGTTGAACGTCCTGCAAAGTTCGGCATTCGGCGTCGCAAGTCCGCGACAGGCGTGGCGCATCAGGTCAAGAATCTTTTTCGGCGAAAGGTGGTTGCATACAACGCTGCCGTCTTGCTTTAAGTAAACCATGTAGAAGGGATGCAGGCGATTCTTGCTGCGGATATTCACGGCATTGTTGCGGTTGCGCAAAATGTAAATCACACCGGGCGGCAATTCGCCTGTTTCGTCGGCATGCACGAGCGCATAAATTCCCGTGGGAGCATTCTCAACTTCTTGATGGGTTTCGCGATATTGCAGCAAGTCCATGCGGAATTCGTTCAAACCCAAATCCACGATATTCACGCCGCCCTTCATGTCTTCAAGGTCAACCACGTCTTCTTTCAACTTGCGCAGTTGTTCCTTACGGTATTCCAGGTCGCCCTTCTCTTCGGCGCTGATAGGGTTGTCGTCGCCGGTCGCAGTCATCACCGAAATTTTCATGCGGGCGACCACACGCGATTTCAGGTTGATGTATTCATCGAGGCTCACGTTGGGCCAAAAGTTCACCAGCTGAATTTTTGCATTCTTGCTGCCGATACGGTCTATACGGCCAAAGCGCTGGATAATGCGCACCGGGTTCCAATGGATATCGTAATTGATTAGGTAGTCGCAATCCTGCAAGTTCTGGCCTTCGCTAATACAGTCCGTCGCAATCAGCAAATCAATGTCGCCTGGAACAATATTCCTAAGCAAATGGCGTTCCTTGGACTGCGGCGAAAAATACGTCAGCATCGTATCGTAATCGGCGCGCAACTTCGGGAGGTTCGTGCGACCGTCCATATCGCCGGTCACAAGTGCCGTGTGGATTCCGTATTTCTTGAGCAGTTTCTCGGCAAGTTGTTCGTAAAGATATTTCGCCGTATCGGCAAATGCCGTGAACAGGATTATCTTCTTGTTCCCAGGATTGATCGGATTCTCGATCTTGTTGCAGATTCTTGCAAAAAGGGTCTGCAACTTGGAATCGTGTTCAGGCGAAAGTTGCTCGGCAATCTTTTGCAACTGTGCAAGTACGCCCAATTCTTGGCGGAGTTCGTTCAGCCAGCCAATGTAATTCATGTCGGCCAAATTGAAGTGCACATCCTTGCCGACGGTAAATTCGTCATCTTCAGAAATAATGCTGTCAATATTGTAATCTACATCTGCATCCGCAGCCGCATTGCCAGCATCAATACTCTTCTTATACTTTTCAATCTTATCAACTGTCTTCTGCACCAAATCGTGGTAACGGTCCAACGTCAACTTGAACGAATAAATGGAACTTTCTAGGCGCTTGAGCATATTGATGCTCATGAGTTTTCGGATACCCATTTCGCGGCCAAGGAGCAAATCCTTCTCTTCGGAACTATCGATGTAGCCCTCGATGCGGCTAGGGTGCACAAATCGCGCCGGGCTATACACACTCATCTGTAACTGGCTCAACAGCAGATAAATGCTATCGAACGAAATCCCTGCCACGTCGGTCAAGTCGGGAGATTCCGAAATGGGCGGCAATCGCTCCGGGAACTTGCCCACCTCATTGATGTCGTAAAATTTTTCGATATGCTTGCGGGAACGCGCTATCGTTACTGAATCAAGCAATTCAAAAAAGTCAAAATCCAACGTTTCAAGCAACGCCTGCGTAGTTCGCTGAGAGGCCGGGAGTTTTACCCACGCATTGTAGGCACTCTGCGCCTGCTTGAAAATGGAATCAATACCGTTGTTCAAGTTCAGCAAAGAATCCATCTTTTCCGAATCATCTTCGTAAGCCAAGCGCAACTGATTCTTCAAATCGTTGAAGCGATTGTTCACCGGCGTCGCCGAAAGCATCAGCACCTTCGTCTTTA
>JAEEGG010008470.1_pt1 | contig 23315 bp, 23 predicted proteins | sample 9134161 | NCBI WGS metagenome assembly JAEEGG01 (sample SAMN16246543, study PRJNA631951) | gut metagenome | biome: gut microbiome; feature: rumen; material: CR-attached | host: Bos | place: Iran: Karaj | collected 2018-10
TAGATAACGATGAAAGTCAAGACCTCCATCAAGAAACGCAGTGAAGACTGCAAGATTGTCCGGCGTAAAGGCCGCCTGTACGTTATCTGCAAGAAGAACCCCAAGTTCAAGATGCGCCAGGGTTAATGTGTAACTAATAAAAGTACAGATAAATTATGGCAAGAATAGCCGGTGTTGATTTACCGAACAACAAACACGGAGTTATAGGTCTCACCTATATCTTCGGAATCGGCCGCAGCAGCGCCCAGACCATCCTGGACAAGTGCGGCATCGACCCTACTATCAAAGTCGGAGACTGGAACGACGAGCAGATCGCCGCTATCCGTGCCCTCATCAACAACGAGTACAAGATTGAGGGTGAACTCCGTTCTTCTGTCCAGATGGACATCAAGCGCCTCATGGATATCGGCTGCTACCGTGGTATCCGCCACCGTGCCGGCCTCCCTGTCCGTGGTCAGAGCACCAAGAACAACGCCCGTACCCGCAAGGGTAAGAAGAAGACCGTTGCCAACAAGAAGAAAGCAACCAAGTAAAGTCTGATCAGTTATGGCAAAGAAAACTACAACTACCAAGAAAAGAGTTGTCAAGGTGGACGCTTATGGCCAGGCCCATATCTCTTCCACTTTCAACAACGTGATCGTTTCCCTCACCAATGCGCAGGGTCAGGTGATCAGCTGGTCTTCCGCTGGTAAGTGCGGTTTCCGCGGTTCCAAGAAGAACACCCCGTACGCCGCCCAGATGGCCGCAGAAGATGCGTCCAAGACCGCTTTCGACGCCGGTCTCCGTAAGGTGAAATGCTATGTAAAGGGCCCGGGTGCCGGTCGTGAGAGCGCCATCCGTACCATCAACAATGCGGGCATTATCGTCACCGAAATCATTGACGTCACCCCTATGCCGCACAATGGTTGCCGTCCTAAGGGCCGCCGTAAAGTTTAATTTTTAAAGAAGAAGAACTATGGCAAGATATACTGGTCCTACCACCCGCATCGCCCGTAAGTTCGGCGAAGCCATCTATGGCCCCGACAAGACCTTCGAAAAGAGAAATACCCCTCCCGGACAGCACGGCCTCGCTGCTAAGCGCAAGAAGCAGAAAGAGTACGGTACCCAGCTCAAGGAGAAGCAGAAAGTGAAGTATATGTACGGTGTGCTGGAGCGTCAGTTCCGTAACACCTACGCCCGTGCCGCCCGTATGAAGGGTCAGACCGGTGAAAACCTCATCCTCCTCCTGGAAGCCCGTCTGGACAACCTCGTGTACCGTCTGGGTATTGCTCCTTCCCGTGCTGCTGCCCGTCAGCTGGTTCTCCACCGCCACATCACCCTGGACGGCGTTGTTTGCAACGTTCCTTCCTGCCAGGTGAAGCCCGGTCAGGTGATCGCCGTCCGCGAGCGCTCCAAGAGCCTCGAGGTCATCCAGAACAGCGTGGCCGCCGCCACCAAGTATTCCTGGCTGGAGTTCGACGCCGCCAACCTCACCGGTAAGTTCCTGAATGTCCCCGCCCGCGAGGAAATTCCTGAGAACATCAACGAGCAGCTCATCGTCGACCTCTACTCCAAGTAATAGAATTTAACACCCCAATCTTATGGCAATCTTAGCATTTCAGAAACCGGACAAGGTGATCATGCTCGAAGGCACCGAGACCGTGGGAAGATTCGAGTTCAGACCCCTTGAGCCTGGCTACGGACAAACCATCGGCAACGCCCTCCGCCGCATCCTCCTCGCCTCCCTGGAAGGTTTCGCCATCTCTCAGATCCAGATCTCCGGAGTTCAGCAGGAATTCCAGACCATCCCTGGCGTCATTGAGGGAATGCAGGATATCATCCTGAACCTCAAGCAGGTCCGTTTCCGCCGTATGGTGGACACCGTGGACTCCGAGGTCGCGAACCTCACAATCAGCGGCAAGAGCGAATTTACCGCTGAGGACATCTCCAAAGGATTGTCTTCTTTCAAGGTGTTGAATCCCGAGCTGCACATCTGCTCGCTGGAGCCTTCCGTTAAGATCAACATTTCCCTGACCATCACCAAGGGTCGCGGCTTCGTTCCCGCCGAGGAAGAGCGCGACGCTTCGACGCCCATCGGAACCATTCCCGTGGATGCCATCTACACGCCTATCAAGAAGGTCAACTGGAGCGTGGAAAACTACCGCGTAGAACAGAAGACCGACTATGAGAAGCTCAACCTGGAGATTGTCACCGACGGTTCCATCTCTCCGGAGGCCGCCCTGCAGGACGCAGCCAACATCCTCATCTATCACTTTAAGCTCTTCACCGACGACAAGAAGATCTCCATCGAGTCTTCCGTAGAAACCGACAGCAAGGAGCTTGACGAGGAATCCCTGAGAATGCGTCATCTCCTTCTCACCAAGCTTTCCGACATGGGCCTGTCCGTACGTGCCTTCAACTGCCTGAAAGCCGCCGACATCGACACCTTCGCCGACCTCGTGTCCTACAGCCGCGGAGAACTGATGAAGTTCCGCAACTTCGGCCGTAAGTCCCTCAGCGAAATCGATCTCCTGGTGGAGAAGATGAAGCTTTCCTTCGGAATGGATGTCACCAAGTACAATATTGAACCTAAGAAAAAGATCGTTTAAAAAATGAGACACAATAGAGCAGTCAATCATCTTGGTCGTAAGAGCGGACACCGCAAGGCTCTGCTCGCCAACATGGCATCCTCCCTCATTCTGAAGAAGAGGATCACCACTACCGAGGCCAAGGCCAAGGCCCTGAAGCCTTACGTAGAGCCCCTTATCACCAAGTCCAAAGAAGATACTACCCACTCTCGCCGCGTGGTCTTCAGCTACCTCAAAGACAAAGAGGCAACCGCTGAGCTCTTCCGCACCATTGCTCCCAAAGTGGCCGAGCGTCCCGGTGGATACCTCCGTATCCTTCACACCGGTTTCCGTCAGGGTGACGCCGCCGAAATGGTGCTCGTAGAACTGGTAGACTTCAACGAGGCCGCCCTTGCTTCCGGCAAGAAGGAGGTCAAGAAGACTACCCGCCGCAGCCGCGCCAAGAAGGCCGAGGCCGCCGAAGAGGCTCCCGCCGTGGAGGCCGCTCCCGCCGCCGAAGCTGCTGAAGCTCCTGCTGCAGAGTAATCTGAAACCTAAACTTTTTAAGCCCGACCAGTCTCTGGCCGGGCTTTTTTTGTATTATTTCAAGAATTGATACCGGCTATTCCAAAAAAATGGTTATATTTGAGAACTATATTAGCATAACAATAACTAACAATAAACTTCTAACACAATGTCCAACACCCAAAAAAGCACCAATATGGTAGCTATCATCACGATGTGTTTTATCTTCGCGATGATCTCTTTTGTTACCAATATGGCCGCCCCCTTCGGCGTCATCTGGGGTAACCAGTATGAATGGTCCAAGATGGCCGGTAATCTGATGAACTTTGCCGCTTACCTGTTTATGGGTATTCCCGCCGGTAAGATGCTTATGTCCATCGGTTATAAGAAAACCACGCTGATTGCCCTGGCAACCGGTTTTGTAGGAATCTGCATCCAGTATCTGTCCAGCTTTGGTTTCCTGGGCAATGCAGCTATCTACGTTTACCTTCTGGGCGCCTTCGTCTGCGGTTTCTGCGTGTGCATGCTCAATACCGTAGTGAACCCTATGCTCAACATCCTGGGCGGCGGTGGCAACCGTGGTAACCAGTATATCCAGATTGGCGGGACCCTGAATTCCCTGACGGGTACCCTCACCCCGCTGCTGGTGGGCGTTCTGGTGGGAACCGTATCGGCCAACACTTCCATGTCCGATGTGTCCCCGCTGCTGTTCATCGCTATGGGCGTTTTTGCTGTGGCTTTCATCATCATTTCTTTCCTCACCATTCCGGAACCGGCCCAGGAGCGCAAGACCACCAAGTACGAGCACAGTGCCTGGAATTTCCGTCACTTCGTGCTGGGCGCCGTGGCCATCTTCTTCTATGTGGGTATCGAGATCGGCATTCCTTCCCAGGTGAACTTCTTCCTGGCCGATGCTTCTGAAAAGGGCGCCGGCATCGCTGTGAACGGAGCTGCCATCGGTGGCGCCATCGCCGCTGTGTACTGGCTGCTGATGATGGTGGGCCGCTTCTCCAGCACCCTCATCTCCGGTAAGGTAAGCACCCGCACCCAGATGACCTGCGTAAGCACCGTGGCCATCATCCTGGTCCTTTGCGCCATCTTCATTCCCAAGACGGTCACCGTCAATATGCCCGGCTACAGCTCTGCCGATGGTTTCGCCATGTTCCGCGTTCCGCTGAGCTGCCTGCTGCTGGTTCTTTGCGGTCTGTGCACCTCCGTTATGTGGGGCGCCATCTTCAACCTGGCCGTTGAGGGTCTGGGCAAATATACAGAAGCCGCTTCCGGTATTTTCATGACCCTGGTGGTGGGTGGTGGCATTATGCCGTTCATCCAGGAATTCATTGCCAAGTCTGCCGGTTATATGAACAGCTACTGGCTGGTGGCTGCCATGCTGGGTTACCTGCTGTTCTATGCCGTGGCAGGTTCCAAGAACGTTAACAAAGACATCCCTGTTGATTAATCCATATGGTACAAGATTTAGTAATTGGTATTGACATTGGTGGTCAGACCACCAAATGCGGCATCGTAGATGCCCGCGGTACCGTTCTTTCCCAGACGGTTATCCGTTCAGATTCTCATACAGATGTTAACGCCTTCATAGCCGATCTTGCCGAAGCCCTCAACCACATCATCGCAGAGGCCAAGGCCGAAGGCCAAATCCGTGGTATTGGTGTAGGTGCCCCTAACGGTAACTACTACACCGGCACCATCGAGGGCGCCGTTAACCTCGTTTGGGGTGGTACCAAGACCATTCCGTTTGCCAAGATGCTCAGCGAGCAGATGAACGGAATTCCCGTATCCCTTACCAACGATGCCAACGCTGCTGCTATGGGTGAAATGACCTATGGAGCTGCCCGCGGTATGAAGAACTTCATTATGATTACCCTGGGTACCGGCGTAGGTTCCGGTATCGTCATTGACGGTAACGTGGTCTATGGCCACGACGGTTTCGCCGGCGAGCTGGGTCACACCTGCGCCGTGCGCCACAATGGCCGTCAGTGCAACTGCGGTAAGACCGGCTGTCTCGAGGCTTACACCAGCGCCATCGGTGTAGCCCGTACGGCTCGCGAATGGCTGGAAATGAGCGACGAACCTTCCGTCCTCCGTTCCCTGGACAAGATCACGTCCAAGGACGTTTATGAGGCCGCCAAGGAGGGGGACAAACTTGCCCTCAAGATCTTCGAATTCACCGGCCGTATCCTCGGAGAGAGCTTCGCAGACTTCATTGCCTTCTCCGCTCCGGAAGCCATCGTGCTCTTCGGCGGACTGGCCCGCTCCAAGGAATTCCTCGCCGAACCTATCCAGAAGGCAATGGACGAGAACGTCCTGTCCCTGTGGAAAGGCAAGGTGAAATTGGTGTTCTCTCAGCTCAAGGAATCCGACGCCGCCATCCTCGGTGCTTCGGCCCTTGCTTGGGAACTTTAGGTTCATTTAGGGCGGCTTCGCGCACAGAAGCCGCCCGTTAAATCCTTCTATTATGAGGAAAGTTGCATTCGGCCTTCTCTTTGTAGCGGCGCTCCTCGCTTCGGGTTGCTCCTCAGGCGATTCTGCCATCGAGCAAGAACTTAAGCAGATGACGCTTCAGCAGAAGGTGGGGGCAATGTTTTTCGTTCGTCCCGAGGCCCTTGACACGGACTTTTACTACGACTCCCCGTCTGTCCTGAAATCTTATAACCTTCAGGAAGTTAACGATAGAATGAGGGAGACCGCGCGTGTCTATCCTCCGGGCGGCGTTATTCTTTTTGCCCACAACATCAAAGACGAGCCCCAGTTGTCCCAGTTTATCAAGGACCTCCGCTCTCTTCCCAGCCAGCCCTTAATGTGCATTGACGAGGAAGGCGGTTCTGTAGCCCGTTTGGCCAACAACCCCAACTTCCGCGTTCCCAAGTTTGCCAACATGGGCTCGCTGGCTGCCTCCGGCCGCACCAATGAGGTGATGGCCGCCTCCACCGCCATTGGCGAGTACCTCAAGCGCTATGGCTTTGATATTGACCTTGCTCCCGTGGCAGATGTAAACACCAATCCCCGCAACGTGGTCATTGGTGCCCGTGCATTCTCCAACGAGCCCAAGGTAGCGGCCGAAATGGTAAAATCCTACCTCAAGGGTCTGCAGAAGAGCGGTGTGATTGGCTGCCTCAAGCATTTCCCCGGCCACGGTGATACCCAGGCCGATTCCCATTTCGGTTACGCCATGAGCCGCAAGACCTGGGATGAGATCAAGGACTGCGAGATGATTCCCTTCAAGGCCGGTATCGATGCCGGTGCCCATATCATCATGACGGCCCACATCTCCCTGCCCAACGTGACTGGTTCCAACGTGCCTTCCACCTTGTCTCCCATGATTCTCCAGGAGAAGCTCCGCGGAGAACTGGGCTACCAGGGCCTCATTATGACCGACGCTATGGAAATGGGTGCCATTCTGCGCCAGTATCCTGTAGAAGATGCTGCCGTGATGGCCATCAAAGCCGGTGTAGACATTCTCCTTTGCGTGCGTGAATACCCCAAAGTATTTGATGCTGTGCTCAATGCCGTCCGTCGCGGAGAGATTCCCGAAAGCCGCATTGACGAAAGCGTACGCCGCATTCTCAAGCTCCGTCATATGTCCATCACGTACGGAGACAAGTAATTTGAAAAAAAGTTTCTAAAAAGTTTGCAAGTTCAGTTTTTTGCTGTATCTTTGCAGTCCCGTTCAGCGGGAAGCTCTTTAGAAATTTGCGGAAATAGCTCAGTTGGTAGAGCACGACCTTGCCAAGGTCGGGGTCGCGAGTTCGAGTCTCGTTTTCCGCTCAACGTTAGAAAGGCAGTCCTAGTGACTGCCTTTCTGCGTTGATGGAAGAGACTCACGCTGCGACCCCAGCCCCCCGAGGGGGCAGGCGCCGAAGGCGCCGGGGGGTAACGTGGGTTTCGCGAGGGCCGAAGGCCCCTGCCCGCGTCAGCGGGCTCGAGTCTCGTTTTCCGCTCCAAAACATGTTTTGTTCGCTTTACTCTCCCCGGTTGCTTTTTTTGAAGCTGTGACGGTCAATGACGGTCACGTCGTCCGCAAGTTCCTCGAGGGGTTCTTTGAGTACGCCCGGGTGGGCATAATATTTCCTGAGGACGCGAAGGGCGCTGGAGAAGTAGAAGCCATCGCAGAAACGCTCGTCGGTCACAATCTTGAAGGGAAGCCGCTTGCCGGGCACCACCTGGTTGCCCACAACCACGGGGACCATGGATTCCTTACCCATGGAGAAGAACATGCCGGTGGTCCCGAAATCGTACACGTGGTGGTAGATGGAGGGACTCTTGATGGACTTCATATTGGTGATGAAGGCCGTGGTATGGAAGGGGCTCAAGTTGATGATGGCCTTGGGCAGCATGCCGTGCCGGTCCAGGAACTTGATGAATCCAAGGAGCATGGCGATGACCACATTGGGCGTGAAGGTAATCAGGCGGGCTATCTTGTCCGTACCGTTGTCGGCATCCAGATGGCTGTTGGCCTCGATGACGGCGTTGATCTTGTCCCTGACCTCGGCCAGGGTTTCGTGGCCGGTGAATTCAAGCTTTACGGTGGTATCGGGTGCTTCGGCACTCATTCCCTTGCGGACAACAAAGGAAATGGAGATGGCATTGCGCTTGAACAGGCGGCCGTTCATCACAAAACGGTTCAGCCTGGGGTAATTGGCTATGATGCGTACCAGGCCGGCAATGATGATGTGCATATAGTCGTACTCTCCGTTTCCGGCGGCCGATTCCTTCTTGATGAATTCGTCGAAAGGTTCGCAGGGAAGGTCCACGGTGAGGAAAATCATCGAATCGTGCCTGTGTCGCATGATGTGGGGGATGATTCTCTGGATGGGATCGATGTCCCGTAGTTTCCTTCCGTCTGGTCTATATCCGAACATAACGTTATGATTCTCAGTTTAGGCGTGCAAAGTTAGGGTAATTATCCATAATAAACAAACCGTCCCGTTTGCCCGAAACCGGAAAATATTGTATCTTCACGGGGATAATTAATAACAGTATAGACCATGGAAAAGAAATCGAACACCGAACTCCTGGCCGGATGGATCATGAATGTGGCGGTTCTGGGCGTTATCCTGGGCCTTTGCTGGTATTTCAGGAGCGTGCTGGTGTATATCCTGGCTGCCTTTGTGGTATCTCTTTTGGGGCATCCGCTTATGGAGTTGATGCGTAGAATCAAGGTTCGCGGAAAGCAGCTCCCGGATGCATTGCTGGCCGTTATTACCATTTTGGTCATATTGGGAGTCCTGTCCTTTACAGTTACCCAGATTATACCTGTGGTGCTGCATATCGTGCGGGAAGCCTCTGTGATGAACACGCAGAATGTGCCCTATAACTCCATCATCAATCAGGTCAATGAGGGAATCAGGGGCTTATTCCCCAGCCTGGGGCCCAAGTTTAACGTCGTGACCGCCCTCCTGGAGCAAATCCGTTCCGTGATGAGCGTTACCAACGTAACCAGTTTCCTGGGTTCGGTGGCTTCTGTAACCGCCGGCATTGTGGTGGGTGTATTCTCCATAGTCTTCATCTCCTTCTTCTTTATCAAGGACGACAATCTCTTCTGCAAGATTATCAGCGCCCTGGTTCCGGACAGCATGGAGGAATCTGTAGAGAAGACCCTCAGTGAAATCGTACACCTGTTGTCCCGTTACTTCCTGGGTCTGGTCATTGAGGTGGCCGGCGTTATTCTGGTGGATTTCCTGGGACTGTGGCTCATTGCCCGCATCGGCCCGCAGTACGCCCTGGGTATTGCTTTCATTGCCGGTGTGCTCAATGTAATCCCTTATGTGGGACCGCTCATCGGCGAGGTTATTGGCGTACTGCTGTGCGTGGTGCTCAAGTACGGTGCCGGTATAGGACTGGGTGTTCCCATCTGGGCCTTTGCCATTATTGTCTTTGGCGTGATGATGCTGGCCCAGCTCATTGATAATTTCGTTTATCAGCCCCTTATCTACTCCACCAGTATCAAGTCCACGCCGCTGGAAATCTTCATTGTGCTGCTCATTGCCGGCAAGATGGGAGGCACCCTGGGACTTCTGGTGGGTATCCCCGTGTATACCGTCATCCGTGTCATTGCGGCCCGATTCTTCTATAATCATAAAGCGGTACGGAGACTGATGCCGGATATCGAAAAAGAAAATACGGACGTCTTTATATAATAGGGAAAGATTAGCTATCTTTGTATTCCGAAAAACACAACATCCAATTCTGATATGAGCCAATTGCATATTATCAACCACCCTATGGTTCAGCACAAGCTGTCCATTATGCGCAACAAGGAAACCGGATCCAAAGATTTCCGTCAGCTGTTAAAGGAAATATCCCTTCTGATGGGTTACGAGGTAACCAGAGACATTCCTCTGGACCCCATTGACATAGAAACCCCCATCTGCAAGATGACGGCCCGGCAGGTGAGCGGCCGCAAGCTGGCCATCGTTCCCATCCTTCGTGCCGGTCTGGGAATGGTAGAAGGTCTGCTGGAGCTGGTTCCCGTGGCCAGGGTGGGTCATATCGGCCTTTACAGAAATGAAGAAACCCACGAGCCCGTGGTTTACTATAGCAAGCTTCCGGAAGACATCAATACCCGTATGGTCATTGTCACGGATCCTATGCTGGCCACCGGCGGCAGCGCCTCCGACGCCCTCACTATGCTCAAGAAAAAGGGCTGCACCAATATCCGCCTGATGTGCCTGGTGGGAGTGCCGGAGGGCATTGAACGCGTTCAGAGAGAACACCCGGACATTGACATCTACCTGGCCGCCGTGGACGACCATCTCAACGAAAACGCCTACATCGTTCCCGGTCTGGGAGATGCAGGAGACCGCATTTTCGGAACCAAATAGTTATTCAGTGGCTGCCAGAATGGCGGCCACTTTTTTTGTGTCAGTGATTTTTCTTCCATCCGGGCCGATGGAAGAGGCCGATGCGTGCAGCTCGCTGCAGCCGGTGAGTTCCAGGATGCGCCGGGCGTTGGCGGCGTTGACCCCGCCGCCGGGAAGGATGGTGAGGGAGGTACGCTGCTGCAGCTCCCGCAGAAGGTCTGTGCCCTCCAGGGCCGAAGGCGCCTGCCCGGAGGTAAGGATGCGGTGAAAGCCCAGGGATTCAATGACGGACAGGGCCTCGAAGGGATGGGCGCATACGTCGAAGGCGCGGTGGAAGGTGAGCGAAGCGCGGCCTCCAACCTGCGCCGCCAGTTCGGCCATCAGCTCCCGGTCCACGTCCCCCTTCTCCGTGAGGGCTCCTATGACAATCCCATCGGCCCCCAACTCCAGCGCTTTTTCTATATGGGCCTGCATCTGGACCGCCTCTTCCGGGCAGTAGCAGAAATCGCCTTCCCGGGGGCGTATGAGCGCGTGAATCTTGAGGGCGGGGTAGAGCGCCCGGGCCTGCTCCAACTCTTCCCAGTGCGGCGAAAGGCCGTCCAAATCCAGGCGGGAGCACAGCTCAATACGCGGCGCGCCGCCCTTCACGGCGGCGTGCACGCTTTCCAGATTGCCACAGCAGACTTCCAGTATCATTCCGCAGTCAGTTGCATTTTGATAAACTGCCGTTTGAGCTCGGGTCCGTAGGCGTATGCACCCACGTCTATGCTGTCCAGCAGATACAGGTCCTTGCCCTTGAAAAGGGTCCCCAGGGCCGATTCCCGGATTTCCTGCGCGCGGTCCATGGTCTCTTTGGGAACAATGAGGTGGCAGGGGATGACGTAAGCCACGGGATTGAGCGCCACGGCGTGGGCCACGGCCCGTACGCCGGCGGGGTTGTCCACCAGCTCGGCCAGGTCTGAGTAGCTGTACAGCCGGGGCTCCAGCTCATAGAGCTTCTTCCAGACGCTGATCTGGAAGGGAGAGCCAAAGAGCCGGAGGTCATCCCAGGTAAGGAATTTGGCAAACTCCGTGAGCTCTTCGGTGGAGATTTTGCGCGTGCCGATGGAACCCACTTCCTCCGGCGGGAGAGCCGCCACCTCGGCGGCAATGTGGGGCAAGTGACGGTAGTCGGCCGCGATGGATGCGACCTTCCCGTCTACCTCAGTCACGATCCAAGATATGTCCATAATAATTACTTTAGGTAGGGCGTAAGCTGATTCCAAGGGATGGTGGCGCTTACAATGCCCAGGGCATAGGGGCCCACCTCGTAGGGTTGGTACAGCCATTCAATGCCTTCTTCATACAGGCCGAAGTTGCCGTTGGGCACCACCTCTTCCAGGTTTACCAGCTGCAGGAGCTCGGGGTCTTCCTTCTCCATCGAGGCCTGGATGGCCGCACGGATGAGCTGGGCCACGGGGGCCTCATAACCAGGGTTGAACAAATCGGCTTCGTTCACCTGCAGGCCCGTCTTGGCATCAAACACAATGTGACTCAGGGTCTGGATGCCGTGGGCACCTCCGCGGAACGAGTAGTAGCTGACGAGATAGTTCTTCCAGCCTTTGTAACGGGCCTGGAAGCTGCCGGTCAGATGGTCTTCCCAAGTGCGTACGCCACCTTCCAGCACCGCGTTCTCGTTCATATACTCGTCAATGAGGTTTTCGCGGTAGCGGATGGCTACCTCTTCCAGCGAGCCGCCGCCGTCCTCCAGGTCAAAGGCCTGGGAGATGATGGTGCTGTTGAGGGCCTGACGGGCTTCCACCTTCATTCCCGTAACCACATATTCGAGGTTCACGGAGAAGAAGAGGGAATCGGACGAGCCTTCTTCCAGGGGGACCACCAGGTCGTCCACGTACGTCTCCGTGCGGGTTAAGTCGCAGGAGGCCAGCAGAAGAAGGGCCGATAAAAACAGTAGCGTTCTTTTCATAGCAGGTTAGTCGTTATTGAGTTCAGCAATGTCAATGGGGCGTTCCCGTTTGTCTCCAATGAGCCAGCGGGAGTACCAGTCGGCCATCTTCCAGAAGAAGTACTCGTTCATATCTCCAAAGCCGTGGCGCTGGCCGGGCAGGATAACCAGCTCAAAGCGCTTGTTGGCCTTGATGAGGTCGTTCACCACGCGGATGGTATTGGCCGGGTTTACGTTGTTGTCCTGGTCTCCGTGTACCAGCATCAGGTGGCCCTTGAGGCGGGAGGCAATCTCCTGGTTGGTCTTGATGCTGTATACGAAGCTGGTGTCTCCCTTGGATACCTTCTCCAAGATGCCGTGGTGCTGCTCGCTCCACCAGCGGTTGTAGATGCTGTTGTCGTGGTTGCCGGCGCAGGAAACGGCCACCTTGAAGAAGTCGTTGTACTGGAGGAGGGCTGCGGTGCTCATAAAGCCGCCGCCGGAGTGGCCGTGGATACCCACGCGGTTGATGTCAATCCACTTGTGCTGGGCGGCCAGCTGCTGGATAGCGTATTTCTGGTCTTCCAGGCCATAGTCACGCAGGTTGCCGTAGCCGTAGTTGTGGTACCACTTGGAACGGTTGGGGTGACCGCCGCGGTTGCCCACGCTAATCACAATCATACCCAGCTGGGCCAGACGGTCGGTGCGGAGGTTGAAGCGCCAGGAGATGTCGTTGGCCTCTACCTGCGGACCGGGGTATACATAGTCTGCAATAGGGTATACCTTGGTGGAATCGAAGTCAAAGGGCTTGTGCATCTCTCCCCAGAGGTCGGTGATACCATCGGCCGCCTTTACCTTGAAGCGTTCCGGGAACTTGTAGCCGGCGGCGAGGAGGCGGGAGAAATCGGCCTCTTCCAGCGGGGTTCGCTTGCCGGTGGCGGTGTTCACCAGCATCACGGCGGGCTTGTAGTCTACGCGGGAGTAGTTGGCCACAATGAATTTGCCGTCGTCGGAGGCGGTGGCCAGCACGTCCATATCGTCCATATCCAGCTGCACCAGGGAGCCGCCGCCAAAGGGCACGCGGAAGTTGTGCATCTGGTAGGGGTTCTCGTTGGGGTTCACGCCGCAGGCGCTCACCACCAGGTAACCGGGACCTACGGCCAGCACGTCTTCAATGTGATAGGAGCCCTCGGTGAGGTTCTTCCTGAGGGTGCCGTCGGGTCCGTAGAGGTAGAGGTTGGCCCAGCCGTTCCGCTCGCTCCACCACACAAAGTCACCATTGGGGAGGAACTTGGGTTCGCGGACCTCCACATAGGTGTTCATACGCTCGGAAACGATGGTCTTGGTGCTGTCTGCATCCAGATCCACGCGGCAGAGGTCGTGGCGCTTGAGGTCACGGCTCATACGCATAAGGTAGAAGCTCTTGTTGTCTCCCTTCCAGACGGGGCTGCGGTAGTCTTTGTAACGGTCGGCCACCTTGGCATCGGCCCCCAGGATATCTCCGTCCTGGTCCTTGAAGGCGTTCCAGGCCACTTTCTTCACGTTGCCCTGGAGGTCCAGGATGCACAGTTCTCCGGAAGGACCGGGCTCTCCGGGCATCTGGTAATGGTAGGTCTCCAGCTCCGGACGGGGCTTGGCTATGGAGTTGATGACCCAGAGCTCCTTGACTTTGCTCATATCCCAGCGGATGAGGGCGAAGTGCTTGCCGTCGGGGGCCCAGCTCAGGCGGGCGTAGCGCCGGGCGGTGGTATCGGCCTCTGTATCTCCGCTGTAGTTGTCACTGAGCCAGGAGTGGTCCTTGGTGCCGTCCGTAGTGAGGGCGTGCTCCACCAGGGTGGTGTCCTTGGCGTCTTTGGCGGCCTTCTTGAGGTTCTCCTTGTCCATCATCCACAGGTTGTGGTTCTTGATGTACAGGCCCACGCTGCCGTCCGGGCTCACGTTGGCCCAGGAAGGATACTCGCGCTTGTGCTCCTCGGTGTCGTAGGTGAGCTTGCCGGAAGCGATGTCATAATAGAAACGGTATTCCACGAACTTGCCCGTGGAGTTGCCGGCGCTGTCTCGCTTTTCGGTCTTGGACTTCATATCCCATTGGAAGGTCTTGTCGTCCTTGAGCTCCAGACGCAGGGGCAGGTGCTGGGCGTCGTAGGGGTCACGGGTGATTTCCGTGATCTCACGGGCCAGCTTGGCCATATCAAAGACCTCGGTCTTGGTGCCGGCGGCGGGGTCCACAATATAATACTTGGTGCCCTGGGCCGTTTTCCAGCTGTACCAGAACTTGTCCGAGTCCCGGAACCAGTTGGGGGTGATACGGGTAGAGTACACGAGGTTTTGGAGGCTCTTGGTAGAGAAGCGGGCAGCCTGCTCGTAATTGGCATTCTGGGCCGAAGCCACCAGGTTCACGGCCAGAGCAAGGAGGGAGAAGATTCGTTTCATTTTTATTCCAGTGATGTAATAGGGCGAAGATACGAAAAATAAATCAAATACGTATACCTAAAATGCACAAACCCACGGGCATATTAGCCTGTGGAAAACTTTGTTAATTAAAATATTTTGCTTATCTTTGCAGCCCATTTTGCGGAAACATAAGAGCCGTAAAATGGGAAGTAACTATAATTTATTTATTAACAAACATTTATGCCTACAATTCAACAACTTGTCCGTAAAGGACGCGAGCAGCTCGAAGTAAAGAGCAAGTCTCGTGCGTTGGATGCATGCCCTCAGAAGCGTGGCGTATGTCTGCGTGTTTACACCACTACGCCTAAAAAGCCGAACTCCGCTATGCGTAAAGTAGCCCGTGTTCGTCTTTCCAACGCCAAAGAGGTCAATGCCTACATCCCGGGCGAAGGCCACAACCTCCAGGAGCACAGCATCGTGCTGGTTCGCGGCGGTCGTGTAAAGGACCTTCCGGGTGTTCGTTACCACATCCTTAGAGGAGCTTTGGATACCGCCGGCGTGGATGGACGTACTCAGTCCCGTTCCCTCTATGGCGCAAAACGTCCTAAGAAATCTAAGAAGTAATTTTTTCACCTTTAATTCTTTTTCAAAATGAGAAAAGCGAAGCCTAAAAAGAGGATTCTACTTCCTGATCCTAAGTTTCACGATGTGGAAGTTACCCGTTTCGTGAACAATCTTATGCTGCAGGGAAAGAAGAGTATCGCGTATTCGATCTTTTATGATGCCATCGACATGGTGGGCGAGAAGATGAAAGATTCTGACAAGGCTCCTCTCGATATTTGGAAGACCGCCCTTGAGAACGTGACCCCTCAGATCGAGGTGAAGTCCCGTCGTATCGGTGGCGCAAACTTCCAGGTGCCGACCGAGTTGCGTCCGGAACGGAAAGTCTCCGTGGCCATGAAGAACCTGATCCAGTTCGCCCGCAAGCGTTCCGGTCACTCGATGGCAGAAAAACTTTGTGCAGAGATTGTGGCTGCCTACAACAGCGAAGGCGGTGCATTCAAGCGCAAGGAAGACATGCACAGAATGGCAGAGGCCAACAAGGCATTTGCACATTTCCGTTTCTAATCACTGCATGCTAAATGGCAAAGAGAGATCTTAAATACACACGCAATATCGGCATCATGGCACACATCGATGCCGGTAAGACCACTACGTCCGAGCGCATCCTCTACTATACCGGAAAGACCCATAAGATCGGCGAGGTACACGAAGGAGCGGCCACCATGGACTGGATGGTCCAGGAGCAGGAGCGGGGCATTACCATCACTTCTGCTGCTACCACCGCATTCTGGCACTACAACGGTGATACCTATCAGATCAATCTTATCGACACTCCCGGGCACGTGGATTTCACCGTTGAGGTGGAGCGCAGCCTTCGGGTACTGGACGGTACGGTGGCCACTTTCTGCGCCGTGGGCCGTGTGCAGCCTCAGAGCGAGACTGTCTGGCGCCAGGCCGATAAGTATGGCGTGCCTAAGATCGCGTATGTGAACAAGATGGACCGCGTGGGCGCGGATTTCCTGGCCTGCGTGGAAGAAATCAAGAACAAGCTGGGCGCCACCGCCGTTCCCATCTGCCTCCCCATCGGTGCCGAAGACAAGTTCGAAGGCATCGTGGACCTCATCGACATGAAGGCCATCTTCTACAACAGCTCGGAAGAGCTCGTCAACTACCATGAAGGCGAGATTCCCTCCGACCTGAAGGGAGAAGCAGCCCGCTGGAGGGACATCCTCCTGGAGGCCGCCGCCGAATGCGATGAGACCCTGATGGAGAAGTATTTCGAGGATCCCGATTCCCTTACCCGGGAGGAAATCATCGCCGCCATCCGCAAGGGCTGCATCTCCATGCAGATCGTCCCTGCCTGCTGCGGCTCTTCCTTCAAGAACAAGGGCGTGCAGTTCCTCCTGGATGCCGTCATGCGGTATCTGCCTTCTCCGCTGGACAAGGGAGCCGTGACGGGTACGGACCCGCGTAGCGGCAATGAGATCGAGCGCAAACCTTCGGCCGATGAGCCTTTCTGCGCCCTGGTGTTCAAGATTGCCACGGACCCCTTTGTGGGCCGCCTGGCTTTCCTGCGCGCCTATTCGGGCCGCCTGGATGCAGGTTCCTACGTATATAATACGCGTACCGGCAAGAAGGAACGTGTGGCCCGTCTGTACCAGATGCACTCCAACCACCAGAACCCCATCGAGTTCGTGGAGGCCGGTGACATCTGCGCCGCCGTGGGATTCAAGGACCTCCGCACCGGTGACACCGTGTGCGTGGAGGAGAAGCCCATCACCCTGGAGTCCATGGAATTCCCGGATCCGGTGATCGGCATCGCCGTGGAGCCCAAGACCCAGAAAGACCTGGACAAGCTGGGAATCGCCCTGGCCAAGCTGGCCGAGGAGGATCCCACCTTCACCGTGAAGTCGGATGTGGAAACCGGCCAGACCGTGATCAGCGGCATGGGCGAGCTGCATCTGGACATCATCGTGGACCGTCTGCGCCGCGAATTCGGCGTGGATATCAACCAGGGCGCCCCGCAGGTGAACTACAAGGAGAGCATCACCTCCAGCTTCCAGCTGCGTGAGGTCTTCAAGAAGCAGACCGGCGGCCGCGGTAAGTTCGCAGACATCATCGTCAATATCTCTCCTGCCGACGAAGGCGTTATGGGTCTTCAGTTCATCAATTCTGTCAAGGGCGGAAACATCCCCAAGGAATTCATCCCGTCCATCGAGAAGGGCTTTACCTCCGCGATGGCAAACGGCGTACTGGCCGGTTACGAGGTGCCTTCCCTCAAGGTGGAAGTCCTGGACGGCAGCTACCATCCGGTGGATTCCGACCAGCTCTCCTTCGAGCTGGCGGCCCGCATGGCCTTCCGTCACGCCTGCCCCAAGTGTCATCCGGTCCTTCTGGAGCCCATCATGAGCCTGGAAGTGGTTACCCCGGAAGACTACATGGGAGACATCGTGGGCGACCTCAACCGTCGCCGCGGCCAGATTGTTGCCATGGACTCTACCGCCAACGGAGCACGCATCGTCAAGGCCTTCGTACCGCTTTCCGAGCAGTTTGGTTACGTTACCGTGCTGCGTACGCTGTCCTCCGGACGCGCCACCAGCACCATGACCTTCGACCATTACGCCGAGGTCCCGGCCAACCTGGCCAAGGACATCATCGAGAAGAGCGGTTACAGGGTAACCTCCGACGACGAGTAAAATTTAGCAAAAGTTAAAAAGTAATTGATATGAGCCAGAAAATCAGAATCAAGCTGAAATCTTTCGATCACATGCTGGTGGACAAGTCCGCCGCCAAGATCGTTGACACAGTGAAGGCAACGGGTGCAAAGGTTGTGGGTCCCATTCCTCTTCCTACCAACAAGAAGATCTTCACTGTGAACCGCTCCACCTTCGTCAACAAGAAGAGCCGCGAGCAGTTCGAGCTGGACTCCTATGTTCGTCTGATCGACATCGACGAGTCCAACGCCAAGACCGTTGACGCCCTTATGAAGCTCGAGCTTCCTTCCGGCGTTGAGGTTGAGATCAAGGTCTGAGGTTAGAACTCAGCGCATAAGTAAAGCAGCTTGCATGCAGGCTGCTTTCTTGGCCCCATAGCTCAGCGGTTAGAGCAGCGGACTCATAATCCGTGGGTCGCAGGTTCAAATCCTGCTGGGGCCACAAAAAGGCCTGCGAAATCACTTCGCAGGCTTTTTTGGGCCCCCATTTCATTCACGTTACCCCCACCCGAAACCCCTCTCCTCGGGGGAGGGACTTAACAGGTGCTTGGCGGCAAAAGACACGGCCCGGCCGGGCGCCTGCAGGCGCCATGTTACTATAAGCCAGCGATTCGCTGGCTTTTTGCGTCCTTCACGGTTCATTCAAGTTTGGGTTGATTGTCAGATGTGGTATTGTTTAAAAAATAAACTTTAATTATATTTGTGGATAGAACACTAAAGACCACAGATATGAAACACTCTAAACTTGCAGCTCCCGCCAAGAGATTCCCTTCTCTGCTGGGTATCCTGATGATCATCGCTTCTTGCGGAGAAACATCGGAATGTAAAAGAAACGGTTTGGATTACAAATCCACCACCAATGAAATTGTCTGCCAGAATTCTCCGCAGGAACTGGGGCAGGATGGAACGGCCGTCCTCACATTCTATTGCTACTGGAATTGGGAAGCCGTATCGAATGGCAGTATCGGCAACTCGTACGAAAGGGGGGCAGAGGTGACATTCACTGCAACAGGCGGCACCTGTACGTCAAGCGCCATCTCGGATGAAAAAGGCGTGGTTACCTGTGTCTTCACTGCTACGGATCCGGCCAACTTCAAAGGCGGAACGGTAACTGCGAGCCTGCGGGTATTCTCTCGTTCAATGGACGGAAGATATGACGATATGAATACCTACCGTACCGCCGTGGGAGAGATCTTGCCGCCTTCACGTCCCATAAAGGGCAAAGCCAAACCGAAGATCAGGGTCATCGGCGAAGAGAAACCGGTAGTGGGCGAGGACGGGAAGAGTAAGATTATCTTTGAAGTGTCGGAACGCATTGAAGGTGAGACGGCCGACCGCCTGGTAGGAGGCGCCGAAGTGAAGTTTGATAACAGCAGGCCGGACCAGGCTACGCTTTCACAGGAAAAAGCCACCACCGACGAAAAGGGACAGGTGAGTGTTGAACTGCAGGTAAAGGATGCCGACAATTTTGAAGGGGCCGACGTTACTGCAAAGGCCGAAGTGAAATATGCCGACGGAAGCACCGAGGTGGAAACCAAGGTCTCTGTCCAACCTTCCAACACCTCGCGTTATACCCTTACCTGTGTGAATTCTCCGCAGACCGTTGATGCAACTACGAAACAAGCCACGCTCTGGTTCAAGCTCATGGAGAAGACAGGTACTGAGACCAAACCCGTGGAATATGCTACTCTCGATTTTACTACAAATGAAGGTGAAGTCTGGGCATCATCCATGACCATGTGGACAAATGATGAAGGCCAGATGGCGGCCACATTTAAAACCGACGACATCCTTAATTTTGTAGAAGCCACCATTACGGCCACTTTTGAAAAGGACGGGAAAACCTGTAGCGCCCAAGGTGTGGTTAAAGGCCTTGAATGGACTTATTCCCTCGCATGCACCAATTCCGGCCAGGCAATAGATGAAACGGGCAAAGCGACGCTCAGTTTCGAACTCAAGGCCGATGCCAAAGATGCGAACAGTAAGGAGATTAGCCTGGGAGTCCCTTCAGCCAGCGTTGCCTTTACCGCTACGGGCGGCAGCGTGAGTCCGGCTTCCGGCACAACCGACGCTGCCGGAAAGGTGAACGCAGTATTCCAGGCCAGCGAACCGGACACCTTTGAAGAAGGCACGGTTACGGGCTCCTACACCAAGGGAGACAAGTCTGCAACGGGTGTGGGTACCGTTGTGGGGATGCCAAAGGACGAACCGCAGGACGAGGGCCTGAAGAAAGCCCACAAGCTCGACGATAACGAGTATGTGGTTGAAGACACGAAGGTTAAAGTAGAGGATCTCCCTGAAGGGGAAGGCATGCGTGACTATATCCTTTATGGAGAAAAGAAAGACTATGATGGCACTCCCATGGTCTTCTTCTTGGAATTCTGTAAAGAACATCCCAAACATGCCACCGTGGGCGGAGGCGCCATTCACATCCGGCCGGACCAGCTGGGTAAGGAAGTGGATATGCTCAAGGAAGAGCCAAACGGAATGGCATGGATGAATCTGTTCTCGAACAAGGATGTAAATAAGCCCTATAATCCAGAGACCAACCCCAGCACCAACTTCTCGGCAGGTTCTACCGAGGGTAATGCCCAGCTGGAAAAGGCCACTTGCAAGATATCCCAGAACAGTGATGGCTCCTACACAGCCCTGGCCTACTTTAAGACCAAGGATGGCAAGGAAGGATACTTTAAGATGAAAGCCACCAGAAAAGCCAACTGGTAGGCGCTCACTTTCCCTGTTTTATCGGCAATCTTTTTCGTTTTTTTCGTATATTTGAAATCGGGAAAAAGATTGCCGATATTATTATGGAAAAGAAAAAAGTTGACAAGTGGGAGGTACTGTTCTGGATCGCCTTTGTGCTGCTGGTGGCGCTGGGCGGGAAGACGCTCCTTAGCAAGTGCACGGATTCCGTTGTGGAAACCGTTGCCATTCAGGAGGAAGTAATTGAGCCGGAGACTCTTATGGAGATGGAAGCGCCCAAGCCAATCAACCGCTATGCTATAAAGGGCTCCATTGCCGCCGGCGGTTACACGGAATATGTTCCCAGCAGTGACTATGTGATGGAGGTGGACGACAATGGCGTCACCTTCAAGTCCCCGGGTGGGAGAACCCTGCTCCGCTGCAACGTCCGTGAGCATCTGGACGCCCGCTGGCCGGATCCCAACGACCCGGCGCTGCTCCGCTACCGCACGGTCTATGAGGACTGGGGCTACAGGGCGGTATTCGAATATGTGGAAGAATGGCCCGGTGAAGACGGGAAGAGAAGCATCAAGCTGGGTCCCGTGGCCTTTTTCCGTACACCTCAGGATTAGTTAGACAATAGATATGGAGGAAAAGAAAAACCTGCAGCTCCCGGAGAATGCCCACAGGGAGCTCAAGAAAGGAGAGGAATACAGGCCCATCCTGGATCCCAACAAGAAATTCGCGGAGGTAACGCCGTATTCCGTGGCCATGGGCGTGCTAATGGTGATCCTGTTCAGCGCCGCGGCCGCATACCTGGGCCTCAAGGTGGGCCAGGTGTTTGAGGCGGCCATCCCCATCGCCATCATCGCCGTGGGGGTTACATCGGCCCTCAAGAAGGTGGACGGGCTAAGCCAGAACGTGATTATCCAGTCCATCGGCGGATGCTCCGGTGCGGTGGTGGCGGGCGCTATTTTCACCCTGCCGGCCATCTACATCCTGGGCGTGGAGGTGAACTTCTGGCAGATGATCCTGAGCTCGCTGCTGGGCGGCGTGCTGGGCATCCTGTTCCTGATTCCCTTCCGCAAGTACTTTGTGAAGGAGATGCACGGGAAGTATCCGTTCCCGGAGGCTACCGCCACTACGCAGGTGCTCATTAGCGGCGAGGGAGGCGGTTCCAGCGCCAAGACGCTGGTTACGGCCGGCCTCATCGGCGGTCTGTACGACTTCTGCGTAGCCACTTTCGGCACCTGGGCGGAGACCATCTCCACCACCGTCATGGGCTGGGGCGCCGCCGTGGCCGATAAGGCCAAGCTGGTCCTCAAGATGAACACCGGCGCCGCCGTGCTGGGCCTGGGGTACATCATCGGCCTCAAGTATTCCTTCATCATCTGCTGCGGCTCCCTGCTGGTATGGCTGGTGATTATCCCGCTGATGAACCTCATCTGGGGGGCCGATGTAATCGACCTCATGAACACCGGCGTCACCACGGCCATCGGCGACATGGCTCCGGAGCAGATCTTCAAGGACTATGCGCGGCATATCGGCATCGGCGGCATCGCTACGGCGGGTATCATCGGCATTGTAAAGAGTTTCGGTGTTATCAAGAGCGCTGCAGGCCTGGCTGTGAATGAGTTCCGGCGCAAGCCCGGCACCCTGGAGGCCCAATCCGTACGCACGGACGAAGACCTGCCCATGAAGACCATCGTCTTCGGCGTGGTTATCGCTCTTCTGGCTATCTTCGCCTTCTTTGCCTTTGGGGGCGTGGTGAACAACGTATGGCAGGCCCTGGTGGGACTGGTGATCGTGGCCGTGGTGGCCTTCCTGTTCACCACCGTGGCGGCCAATGCCATTGCCATCGTGGGCTCCAACCCCGTGAGCGGCATGACGCTGATGACCCTTATCATAGCATCCCTCATCCTGGTGGCCGTGGGCCTCAAGGGGAATTCCGGCATGGCTGCGGCGCTCATTATCGGCGGCGTGGTTTGCACGGCCCTCTCCGTGGCGGGTTCGTTCATTACGGATCTCAAAATCGGCTACTGGATTGGCTCCACGCCCAAAAAGCAGGAAGGGTGGAAATTCCTGGGTGTGGCGGTATCGGCCGTTACCGTGTGCGGCGTGATGCTGGTGCTGAACAAGACTTACGGGTTCACCGGCGACAACGCCCTGGTGGCCCCGCAGGCCAATGCCATGGCGGCTGTGATCCAGCCCATGTTCTCCGGCGGCGGCGCTCCCTGGCTGCTGTACGGAATAGGCGCGGCCATTGCCCTCATCCTCAATTTCTGCAAGGTGCCGGCCCTGCCGTTCGCCCTGGGTATGTTCATTCCCATAGACCTGAACCTGCCGCTGCTGGTGGGCGGCGCCATCTCCTGGTATGTGAGCACCCGCAGCAAGGATGCCGCCGTTAACAGTGCGCGTATGGAGAAAGGCACCCTCATCGCTTCCGGTTTCATTGCCGGCGGCGCCCTCATGGGCGTGGTGAGCGCCATCCTCAAGTTCGCCAATGTGGACCTGTTCATGTCCGGCTGGGCAGCCAGCTACGGTGAGGCCGTGGCCATCGTGCCGTTCCTCTGCCTCATTGCCTATATGGTTTATGCATCAATGAAAAAAGCCAAATAATCAATAACTACTATAGCTATGAACCGTTTGAGATATCTATTAGTGATAGCGCTTTGCTGCCTTTCCTTCTCTGCCTGGGCACAGCGCTCCGGACGTTCCGGTGTTTTTTCCACCAACTTCAATGACATGGTCTTCAGTTGGGACGGTAACAAGGTCACCGCATCGTATGAGTACCGGAACGGTCGGGTAGAAGGAACGCTGAACGGTCACACCTTAACGGGCCGATGGACACAGGACAACGCCAAGGGGCGCCTGGTGTTCGAGTTCAACGAGGATTTCACCGCCTTTACGGGTAAGTGGAGTTACGATGACAACGAACCCACCAACGGCGGCTGGGACGGCAAGCTGAAACCCGGTACGGGTAGTGGCCTGAAGTCTGGCAGTGTTTCCAAGAGCAATAAGACGGGTTCCATCCCTACTGGAGTTTTTTCCACAAACTTCAATGCGATGCATTTTCGCCAGGATGGCAATAAGGTCACTGCAACGTATGACTACCGGAACGGTAGGGTAGAAGGAACGCTGGACGG
>JAEEGG010008471.1_pt1 | contig 23313 bp, 35 predicted proteins | sample 9134161 | NCBI WGS metagenome assembly JAEEGG01 (sample SAMN16246543, study PRJNA631951) | gut metagenome | biome: gut microbiome; feature: rumen; material: CR-attached | host: Bos | place: Iran: Karaj | collected 2018-10
AGGAAGGCAGAGCAGTAGCAGCCCGATTAGAAGTAATTTTTTCCTTTGCATAAGCGATTATATTTAGGTTATTATTTTTTTCTCTTTAGCTTGAAAGGGGTATCTTTGTCCATCTTGCCGCTCAGATACTGACCGTCCTGACTAAGCATCAGGGTGTCCTTTTCTCCGTTGCTATCAGTCATGATGACCTGCTGGCCTTTCACCACATAGGTGCCTTTCTCTGATGATGGGGCTACGGCCAGTGCCGCTTTCATGGCCTTGCGCTTCAGCCAGCCGATGCCTGCAGCTTTCATGGCCTCGTCGCTGATTTTTATATCTGCCTTCAATACCATGTTCTTCTGGTCCTTGAATTCTACGGTGATGGCGGTTTTCATGCCTTTCTTCATGGCTTCGACGGTTTTGATGGTTTTCTCGAGTTCCTTGTCTATCTCGGCCTTTTCCTCAGCCGTCAGCTTCCGGCCTTTCTTTTTCTCAGCCTTGGCAATGCCTTTCTTCCTCAACTCCTCCTTGTTTATGTCTTTCGTAGCTTTGTTCAACTCGTCAGCTAAAATGTTAGGGTGGTAATACGTCCGTCCAGACAGATCCGTCTGTCCCCAGACAGTAGTAGTGTAGCCAATCAGCAGCAAGGCCACCAGTGCGAATAGTTGTCTTTTCATAAGTTGCTTTCTTAATGATTGCGTTAGATCTACGGTGCAAATTTAGTGTTTTTTCTTAATACAACCAAGAAAAAGCTGCGAGAAATTTCTTGGTCTAAGGAATCTGGGAACTTAGGAAGGTTTAGATCGACGGCTCCTAGGGGAAAGTTAAATTTTTAAGTAATTGGGGGAAAATGATGCATTTTTCGAAAAACAGTGGGAGTTGCATCGGTGTTGGGGCGTAGTCACCTTAGGGTCGTTCCTGACGTTCCTTGCACCCGTTCCGATGGCGTTTTGCGGTCGTTCCGATGATACTTTAGGGGTGTAAAGTATCATCGGAACGGGTCGTAGATGACGTCGGAAGCACCCGTAGATGACGTCGGAACGGGGGCAAGATGACGTCGCTGTAACGCTCTGAATGAAATAATGTAGGAAAGACTTGCATTTCGCTTAAAAATTTTGTATCTTTGCGCATTAGTAACAGAAAGAGTATGAACAATGAGTGACGAAGTGTCATCCGTCACTCGTCACCAAACATATAATAGTTTATTCTCGTAAGTATGAGTTAAGGGACTTCTTTTTTTCGGGAATGAATTGAATGGTCACTATTTAGTTGTGGGGATATCGTAGCGATATCCAAGCCAGATCCAAACTTTTTCTTTCTTTTCCTTTGTTTAGTGCATAATTATCAGTATCTTTGCATTCAAGTATGGAAATGGACACTTCGATAGAATCACAGATAGCTGCTGTGTTGAGCGATATTCACCAAAAGGGGTTTTCTTCAGTACAGCCATTCATTATTGGTAAAGTTGAACAACGGATGCTGTTATTTGCACAAGCAAATGCTGTTACCCTCGCTAGCGACGAACTGTATATGAGTGCTAAGCAGTTGCAACACTGCATGAGAGCATCAAAGAATGCAAAAGGTCTTGTAGTTGCGGACATCGATTTGATTTGCTTTCCACAAAACCGTTTCCAGATGGATCTTTATTATGATGGTGAATGCTTCATCTACACTGACGGACTGTCAAAATTTATCATCCATCCGAACTATAAGATGAAGGTAAACCGCGAGGAGGTAAAACTTGTTAACTTCATCACCGCAACTCGTAGAACCGACAAGAAGGAGTTTAACGGCAAACGCTATATCAAGATACAATAAAAGCTGGCCACACGTGACCAGCTCTGTTTCCAAAGTGAAGAGGAACCAAGCGGCAAGGTCGAATTGCTCATCATCACGCAGATGCCACCGTTCCGCACATCGTGGCTCTACTTGGTTTCTCCTTTCACACTGCAAAGATAGGAAGTTTTTCTGATAATTCCAAATCTTTTCGCTAAAATCTTGCAATTGTATAAATTAATTCGTATCTCTGACTTCGTCGAAGATACTTTCGCTCGAAAGGAAAAATAAATCGACATTTATTTTGTCCTTTGCTCACTTATTCGTATCTTTGCATTCAAGTACTGCCGATGCGTCGTAAACGGCAAAGCTATGGCTTAGTCCCTGAGAGTAGGGTGGCGGTATGATTTTAGTTGGAAAATATAACAAGCGTTTGCTGTTATTCGGAATTGTCCTATGAATCTACCACATTCAAATAAGAGCAAAAACCGAAGAATAAGTCGCAAGCGCCTGTGCGTAATGCATGGGCGTGACTTATCTGGTTTTTGGGGCTTGTGGTAGAGCCTATAGGACATGGATAGGAATACCGTCCATGTTTTTTGTGCTCTATCATTAGTCCCTCCGAAGATAAGCAATACGCATAATGCATAGCGTATGGCTAATAAAAACCTAAATGCAGCCAAGACGGCTAAGAAAGATGAGTTCTACACTCAGCTTACTGACATTGAAAGGGAATTGCAACACTACTGGCCTCACTTCCGTGATAAGGTGGTGCTGTGTAATTGTGATGACCCTTATGAGAGTAATTTCTTCAAGTATTTCGCTCTTCGCTTCAACCAATTAGGGTTGAAGAAACTTATCTGCACCTGTTATAATGGTTCGCCAGTACAAGGCAATGAACTAATGATTGACTTTGGCGACTTTACGGATGAACCCAAGAAGATTGCTTATAAGGTAGAGATTACGGAAGTTAAAGACCTTAATGGTGATGGCGCAGTTGACTTGTCAGATGTGCAGTACTTGCTGAAGAATGACAAAAACGTATGTTCCATCTTAAAGACTGGTGATTTCAGAGACCCAGAATGCATTGAATTGCTGAAGCAGGCAGATATCGTGGTGACCAATCCCCCTTTCTCGTTGTTTAGAGAGTATATAGGACAGCTGATGGAGTTTGATAAAAAATTCTTGATTATTGGAAATAAAGCAGCAGTAAATGGCAAAGACGTATTCCCTTTAATTAAGAATAATAAGGTATGGGTCGGTTATACGCCAATGAATGTTGATTTGCTCTTTATTGTCCCGAAAGAAAGTGAAGAAGAATATCTAAAGACAGGTAAAGAAGGAAGTAATTATAAGATTGTAGATGGAAAAATATATGGACGTTCTCCAAGTATTTGGTTTACAAATCTTGACCACAATAAAAGACATGAATTTTTAGACCTCGTATGCCATTATTCCAAAGAAGAATATACTCATTATGAGAATTATGACGCAATAGAAGTCGGTCAGGTTACAGACATTCCCTTAGATTATGATGGGATAATGGGTGTTCCTGTTTCATTTCTTGATAAGTATAATCCTGATCAGTTTGAAATAGTGGGTTCAAATTGTAGTACAGAGCTATGTATTGAACTTGGTGTTAAACCTCTCGGGGCAGATTGGATAAAAAGATACAGAGCGGCAGGAGGTACTGGACATAATACTGCCAATATGGTTAAAATTGTATATAATGATTCACATGGGAAACCAAAGGTGGCTTTCTCTCGTATATTCATCCGTATCAAAAAACCTCAAAAGCTATGATGACAATTAGGCAAATAGAAGTTACCGTTGGCGACATTACCAAAGGCTATGTAAATAATGACGAGCAGGGTGTTCGTGGTTACGACGGACAGTTGGATATTCGTCCACCATATCAGCGTGAGTTTATCTATAATGAGAAGGAACAGCAGGCTGTAATACATACGGTATTGCAGGGTTATCCGCTGAATGTGATGTACTGGGTAAAACGTAGCGAGGATGCAGAATGTCCCTATGAGGTGATGGATGGTCAGCAGCGTACACTCTCACTCTGCGAATATGTGGCAGGCAAGTTCTCATACGATTTCAAGAACTTCTTCAATCAGCCTGAGGATATTCAGAAGCGCATCCTTAACTATCCGCTTACTATTTACGTCTGTGAGGGTGAGGCATCAGAGAAACTGGAGTGGTTTAAGACTATCAATATTGCTGGCAAACCGCTGAATGACCAGGAAATCAACAACGCCATCTATGCAGGCCCATTTGTAAGCGATGCTAAGCGCCACTTCTCAAAGTCGAATAGCGGTGCAGCCCGTTTGGGTAAAGACCTCGTCAATGGTACGCCTATTCGTCAAGACTTCTTAAAGGTCGCCTTGGAGTGGATTGCCGACCACGAGACACGAGGCGGTCATCGTCAGACAGTAGTAGGCTATATGGCTGCTCACCAGCATGACCCTAATGCAAATAATCTATGGTCGTACTTCCAGACAGTACTGAACTGGGCCATTACGAACTTCGATATGAAGAAGTTTAAGAAGATTATGAAGGGTTTGGATTGGGCTTGGCTCTATGACAAATATGGTATAGAAACGCTGGATACTGCTGCTCTTGCCAAACGCATCTCTGAACTGATGCGTGATAGCGAGATACAAAAGTCATCAGGAATCATACCTTTTGTGTTGACAGGCGACGAGCGCTACCTCGACCTGCGTGCCTTCCCTGAAGACATCAAACTGGCAGTATGGGAGAAGCAAAAGCACATATGCCCACTCTGCGGCAAAGAATTCGACTTCGAATTTATGGAAGGTGACCACATCACGCCTTGGCGAGAAGGTGGCCGTACGGTAGCTGAGAACTGCCAGATGCTGTGTCGTGAGTGTAATAGAAGAAAGGGGGCTAAATAGAATACTGTTATGAGAAAAATTGTTATTATTTTACTACTATTAATTGGATGTATGTCTATAGAAGGTAAAACAACATATATACCTACATACCATTCCTACATACATATAAAACAAGGAGAGGACACTATTTCAGTTTTTGGGAATATGATATCGTTAGAGATGACATCGTTTGACAAGCGATTCACCGTATCTGTTCACCATGAGGATGTCACTCACGAAAAAGTCAAGGCTATTAAACGGGCAAAAGCAGCGGCTGGGTGGTCATTGTTTAGCACAGTGATGTCCACAATAGCTCCAGGAAGACGAGGTTCATTATTCTCTCGAATTCAAGATATCCGACAGGCAGTTGTGCTGACACAAATGGATGCTGAGAATGCCAAAGCAGAACAGGTGCTTGAAGTGGAGATATGGGTAGATAATAATAGCGACACTGAACTGATAGTAAATGACATGATTCGCGGTTTGGTATGGTATGTACAACCGCATCAGAGTATTCAGTTTGAAGTCGGAAATCCTGAGTTGGCAAATCTACGTATTAGTGATATTAACTCTAATAATATAGAGTTTGTAACGGTTGGAGTTGGCAGCTCAGTAAGAAAAGAATTTATTAGTTATGAGGATGATGACTGTTGGGTTGCAGACATATACCAAAAGGATTTAAGCGTTAATGAATACCGAACTCCAATTGCATATAATTACATCAATAAAACAACATACGAAACTAAAAGATTGTCAATTCGTGAATATAATGAATTCAAAAAGGAAGTAAAATCTAGAAAAAAGCAAGAAGAGGAGAAATAGATTATAATGACAAAAGAATAATTCTGTACAACAAAGCTAGACCATCATCTTCTATAATGCATTCTCGAAAGAAGTGAAGGGGATATAATAAAAAGATGCAGGGCTAAACAAGTCCTGCATCTTTGCTATAGAATCAGTTCAAAGCTACGATATATGAGTGATTGATGACGTCCTCAAAGTCTTTACCATCAATCTTCAAACCATCCCATACATCTGTGATGTCATCGAAAGTTGCAATGAGCTGGTCTTCTTCATGTGGATTACAGTCACACTGCCATCCTATGAAATCAGAGCGTCGTCTGTCTCGTGGCATAGTATAAACTTCTACAGGCCGTGCATCGTTATAGATTGCATAAAAAGTGTCTGTAGGTGGATAATAGAACCCCAAGTTGAGACCAATTTGCTCTATGTGGTAGCGAAACACTTCGCGAGACACTAATGAACGAGCTTCATCTTTCATCTCTTTCCGAAATCCCATCTCATCTTGGTAAACGTGCTTCCCTTTACCATAATAGTCTTTGATGGCAATTTTTCTTCTAATTTCGTTTGTCATTTCTTCTTGAATATATTTTTTTGTTTATTAAATTTGACGATTGCATTAAGGAGAGGTTTAAATTCATCAGGAATGGGCAAATGACCATTCCCTCCTTTAGGAACTGGTTTTCTACCCATGTTTCCGTCAGACTGTTCTACCCATTGATGAGAGTGGGAACCACTTTTCTTCCCATTAAAAGGAATGAGGTTACCATGAGTGTCAAATACCAAATTGATCTCAGTACCTATCTTGTGACCTTTATTAGCGTTGACATTTAGGATTGTTAGAGTTCCATCTTCATTCAGCTTAGCCATCAGATAGATAGAATCCTTTGAATTAGAATTCATGATGTTCTTGGTTTGGCTCTCATTACCTGTTTGAACCAAAACTTTATGGCCGTCGATTGTGTAGCCCGTTTCTGTATGGGTGCGTTTTCTTTTTGGCACACCACCCTTCGTTTTGTCGTACGATCCGTTACCTCCCATAATAATCTATTTTATTGTTGTTTGGGTAATATGTACTAATCTCTCTATGCTCTCCTTCTATAAATGCTCCATACCTTAATATATGTATGGGCTTTAGAATATCGAGCATGGCATTGTAACCTTCAAGCCAAATATAGCGACATCGTTTGTCTTGTCCGATACCCGTGCTATTGATGGCTATCACACTACCTTTGGGCCAGCCTTCTAGATATAACTCAATCTTATCCAGATCGCCCCATGAAGGAGCAGGAATAAGATTGACTCCATTTCGTTGATAGAAGGCTGACAATAACTTGTTTCTGAATGAGTTCCAGAGTTTCTGCATTAATAACATATTAGAATAAAGAGAAAAATCTGTAGATATAACATACCCGAGCCTCTGAAGAAATTGAAGATATTTGAATGGGGTGTTCCAAAAAGCTTCAAAGTTAGAGTCGGACGTAAAGAAGTGAGCGCAAATGTCACGAAGAAGAGAGTCGGGCTCCTTGCGAAGTCGGTGAACTGAACACAATACTTCTGGTATGTCACCAGAATAAGGTTCCACTATGGGAAATTGATTCTTAGAAGTGAAATCAATTCCCTTGCAAAGGAGTGAGTGTAAAGTACCTAATGACTTGTGGTTCTCAATCAATAATGAGCTACTGATAGAGTCCTCAAACTCCAAAGAAAGAATTTTTTGATATGGATATATCATACTTGTTCTTTTTGTTGTTAATAACTGGTGATTCGTATTTACGTATATTGAGGATAACCTTGACAAGGTAATCCTGCATTAAACGAATCACAATATTACTTCGTTTTTTTTAAAAAACTTTAAAAAACACCTGATATGAGAACCTTTGGAGGCTAATATAAGAATTATTTCCTACATTTGCACTGAACTATGAAGGAACTCTCTATTATTGGGTAACACAGAACGCCTATCAGGGGAGCGAACCTACAGTCCCACACTACTCGCAATAGTGTGGGATTTTTGTTACCTAAATCGGTTATATTTTATTTCTCATAATTTGAGCCTCCAAAATTTTAAATTAATAATTATGCCTCTCTCAGTATAACTGAAGATAGGGTACTTAATTTCTCCACAAAGATAAGCATTTTACTCATGAATAACAAGAATATTATCGGAAAAATGCTGTTTTTAAAATATTTTTTGTAATTTCGCATACTGAAAACAAGAATAATTAAAAACTAAAGTCTATGAAGTCTGAAGAAGAGAAAAACAAAGAGGTTGAGATCAACGAAAGAGCGATTACTCTTGAGGTGGATAACAACGTAATCAATAAAGTTCGTACTGGTGAGATTACGCACATAATCATGGACGTCAATGAAGACAATCAGAATTTTGTGTTAGAAAACATTGATGGTAATTTGGTGTTGATTGTTGATGAGATGCCGAACACCTTTCATGGCTGCTACTTTTATAATAATGGTGAATTCCCATATGCCATTAAGTCCACGCTTGATTTCTTAGTACTAAGTGGCGGTGAGGATTACTGTCTTACTCGTATTATCGGGGTGGATATGGAGCCTGGTAAGCGTTTTAACTACCAAGGTGCAGGCAAACCTATTGAAGAAGAGCCTAATGGTGACAGTTGTGTATGGGAAGTGGCCTTTGAGGTAGTGCCTGTGCCTGCAGAACCAAAGAGATACCTGATGCGATGGAATCCTTCAATCAGCTCTTTTACAGAGAAAGATTATGAGGAGTGCGTAGAGAATATGATACATGGTATGTTCCGTACGAATTGGAGCATCAACGAATGGGAAGAGGCTAGAAGAGGCGATATGTTCTATATGATGCGAGTAGGTGATGATAAAGCAGGCATTGTATTCAACGGACAATTTATCTCTGACCCATATCCAGGCGAAGATTGGGCAGGATCCACCAAACGGAGGATGTATGTAGATATGATATGTGCATACCCAACAGAACCAGGCGATAAGCCTTTTCTCTCGTTGGCAAAGCTACAGAAAGCTATCCCTGACTTCGACTGGTCGAAAGGACACTCTGGTGTCTTGCTTTCACAAGAAGTCGCAGATAAACTCGTTAATTTGATTGATGGGGAGGACGATGCAACAGGGACAGGAGACTGGCATCCTGCTTCGCGATAACACTTCGTCACCTCAAGCAGCTTCTAAGCATACTCTAGCCTGCTTCTAGGCATACTCTACCCATACTCTAGGCTGCTTCTAGGCATACTCAAACAGTATGTCACGAGTATGGCTACACTATGGGAAGGTGTGTCGGTACCAGGTCCATGACACAACTGGGTGATCTGGTGTGTTATTGTTTAGAAGTTTAGATATTTAGGATTTATAGTAAAAAAGAATAAAATTATAATTTTTATATTTACATATATACTAAAAAACTAAACTTCTAAACATCTAAACTTGCTAAACATCGTGTCAATAACATCTTTCCTTTCGCCATTTTCGTCATCTCGCTCCGCCCTTGCTACGATATACCAACGACGGCCGAACGACGGCGCTACAAAATCACTAAAGGAGCAGCAAAGGATCACTAAAGGAACACTAAAGGAGAACTAAAGGATCCCTCTTCTACAAAGTCAAACATATCGAATTCATATCGAATTCATATCGAACTCATATCGAATTCATATCGAACTCATATCGAACTCATATCGAATTCATATCGAACTCATATCGAACTCATATCGAAGTCATATCGAACTCATATCGGACACTAATTGACTTCAGTCTGCAAGGGTAGGATTTGGGTGTGTCTAGGGACTGGTATGTGTCTAGGGACTGGTATGTGACACAAACAGATTGAATAACGAACGATTATTCCCTGCCTGGGAATATTTTGCTCCCTGCCTGGGAATCAAAAATTCCCTAACTGGGAATGAATTGCGACACTTAAAGCGAACGATTGCTAGCTTTAAATGTACATAAGTGAGGGTAAAAATGACTTTTTTTCTTTTTTTATTTGTACCTTTGCAGCGTGATTACAGTGATGATGACGTTGTTTGCCATAGTCATCGTGGGATACGGGGCTGGCAAACTGGGATATCTGGGTGGCGACTTCGACAGGCAGTTGTCGAGGCTGGTCATCAATCTGACGTGTCCGGCACTGATTCTGTCGTCAGCAATGACGGGAGAGTTGCCTGACAGGGAGTATATTCTGCCGCTATTGCTCATCAGTGTGGTGACTTATGCCGTGCTGACAGGCGTGGCCTTCGTATTGCCTCGCTACTTAACCAAAAAGAAGGCAGATGAGGGTGCCATTGGTTTCGCCTTGATGTTCGGCAACGTGGGATTCATGGGCTATCCTGTGGTGGCATCCATCTTCGGACATGAAGCGGTGTTCTATGCTGCTGTGCTGAATGTAGTGAACACGTTTGTGGTATTTACCATTGGTACCATGCTGATAACAGGCAAGAACGAGGTGGAGGGTGGCCGCTTCCAGAAGAAAGTGCTCTACTCGACACCCATGCTGGCAGCCTACTTGACAATGCTGATCGTCATCTTCCGCATTGACAATATACCCGCCTGGATTTGTCAGCCGCTGACGATGATAGGTAATATCACTGTCCCTGCCGCTCTGCTGATAATCGGCTCGTCGATGTCGAACCTGCCCCTGCGGGCGCTGATGGGTAATGCAACCGTTTATGCCACATCACTCTTCCGACTGGTGCTGTTGCCCCTGGGCGTCTATTACCTCTGCACGCTGCTGGGCTTCTCGTCGTTTGTGGTCAACATCAACACGGTGGTTATCGCCATGCCTGTTGCCACCTATGGCACCATTCTGTGTCTGAAATACCATAAAGATACCAGTCTGATGACAGAGACGACCTTCATCACCACACTGCTCTCAATGATCACTATACCGCTTTTGGTACTGTTCTTTCTATAACAGAAATAGTTAAAAACACACAAAACAGTTAAATTGTCTTAATTTGCATAGTGGTGCTATTGTGTATTTCATTAATAATGTGTACCTTTGCAGCCGCTAAAGTGAGTATTGCGCTGGCCAACAGGCTAACAATACGCTGACAAAGAGCAACTTAACCTTCAATTGCGAAGAAGTGGGGAGCGTCTTTTTAGGTGTGTTTTGCAAGCGCGGTAGTTACGGCGGCACTTAAAAAGAGAATATATTCAAACATTACATTATTATTTTAAATTATTAAACTGAAATGCCAGGATTAATTGGAAGAAAAATCGGAATGACTTCCGTTTTCAGTGCCGACGGTAAGAATGTGCCGTGCACTGTTATCGAATGTGGTCCTTGTGTTGTTACTCAGGTGAAGACCGTCGAGAAGGACGGTTATGCTGCTCTTCAGCTCGCTTATGGCGATAAGAAAGAGAAGAACACCACCAAAGCAATGATGGGTATCTTCAAGAAGGCAGGTACAACACCAAAGGCCCACTTGGCCGAGTTCAAGTTTGACGAGGAGCACAACCTCGGAGACGTGATTACTGTTGACTTGTTCGCTGACAGCGAGTTCGTTGACATCGTAGGTACCTCAAAGGGTAAGGGTTTCCAGGGTGTTGTTAAGCGCCACGGTTTCGGTGGTGTTGGTCAGAGCACTCACGGTCAGGACGACCGTCTGCGCAAGCCAGGTTCTATCGGTGCTTGTTCTTATCCCGCCAAGGTGTTCAAGGGTATGCGCATGGGTGGCCAGATGGGTGGCGACCGCGTGACAACGCAGAACCTGAAAGTGTTAAAGGTAATTCCGGAGCACAACCTCCTGCTCGTGAAGGGTAGCTGCGCCGGATGCAATGGTTCAACTGTTTTAATTGAGAAGTAAGCTATGGAAATTAACGTATTGAATATCAACGGTCAGGAGACCGGACGTAAGGTTACGTTGAACGAGTCTATCTTCGGCATTGAACCCAACGATCACGTCATCTATCTCGATGTAAAGCAGTACATGGCCAACCAGCGCCAGGGTACCGCAAAGGCTAAGGAGCGTTCAGAGCACGCCGGTTCTACCCGCAAGCTCGGTCGTCAGAAGGGCGGCGGTGGCGCTCGTCATGGTGATATCAACTCACCCCTGCTGCGTGGTGGTGGTCGCGTATTCGGTCCTACACCCCGTGACTATGGTTTCAAGCTGAACAAGAAGGTAAAGACTCTGGCTCGTAAGTCAGCCCTGTCATACAAGGCACAGGAGAATGCCATCATCGTTGTTGAGGACTTCAACTTCGAGGCTCCTAAGACTAAGGAGTTCCTGAACATTCAGAAGAACCTGAAGGTTGACGGCAAGAAGCTCCTGATGGTATTGCCCGAGTCTAACAAGAATGTATATCTGTCTGCTCGCAACCTGCAGAAGGCTGAGTGCATCATCGCAGCCAACGTGAACACCTACAAGGTGCTGAACGCTGACGTGATGGTTATCACAGAGAACTCTCTGAAGGCTATTGACAGCGTACTTGGTTAATTGATAATTGATAATTGAGAATTGAGAATTATTATGAGTTTCATTATAAAGCCTCTGATTTCAGAGAAGATGAACAACATCACGGAGAAGTCTTCTGTTGATAAGACCTACAAGCCCAAGACTGGTGCTCACCGTGGTGAGGAGGTAACGAAGAAGGCTCAGCCCAAGTACGGCTTCATTGTTAAGCCTGAGGCTAACAAGGTGGAGATCGCCAAGGAGATTGAGTCTCTGTACAACGTTACAGTAGAGAATGTAAACACGCTTCGCTATGCTGGTAAGCGCTCTAGCCGCTACACCCGCGCTGGTCTCGTGAGAGGTCAGAAGAATGCGTTCAAGAAGGCCATCGTTACTCTTAAGGAGGGCGACAGCATTGATTTTTATAGCAATATTCAATAATAAGAAATGGCAGTACGTAAATTAAAGCCCGTTACTCCGGGTCAAAGACACAAAGTTATTGGCACGTTCGAGGATATTACTGCATCCGTGCCAGAGAAGTCTCTCGTTTACGGTAAGCGTTCTACCGGCGGTCGAAACAACACCGGTAAGATGACTGTCCGCTACATGGGCGGTGGTCACAAGAAGAAGTATCGTCTGATCGACTTCAAGCGAGAGAAGGATGGTGTTCCAGCTGTAGTAAAGACAATCGAGTATGATCCGAACCGTTCGGCTCGCATCGCTCTGCTCTACTACGCTGATGGTGAAAAACGTTATATCATTGCTCCTAACGGACTGGAGGTTGGTGCAACCCTGATGTCTGGTGCAGACGCAGTGCCTGAGGTAGGTAATGCGCTTCCCTTGGCCAACATCCCCGTCGGTACCGTAATTCACAACATTGAGTTGCGTCCCGGACAGGGTGCCCTGCTGGTTCGTTCGGCTGGTAATTTCGCTCAGTTGACCTCTCGTGAGGGTAACTACTGTGTGATTAAGCTCCCTTCAGGTGAGACCCGTCAGGTACTCTCAGCTTGTAAGGCTACTATTGGTAGTGTTGGTAACTCTGACCACGCTCTGGAGCAGTCGGGTAAGGCTGGTCGCTCACGCTGGTTGGGTCAGCGTCCTCACAACCGTGGTGTTGTTATGAACCCGCACGATCACCCAATGGGTGGTGGTGAAGGCCGTCAGTCTGGTGGACATCCCCGTTCACGTAAGGGCTTGTACGCTAAGGGTCTCAAGACTCGCGCTCCTAAGAAGCAGTCGAACAAGTACATCATCGAAAGAGCTAACAAGAAGTAATCACTTAGTTAAGTAAAGAGTAAATTATGAGTCGTTCATTAAAAAAGGGTCCATACATCAACGTCGCTCTTGAGAACAAGATTCTCGCTATGAATGAGAGCGGTAAGAAGACTGTCGTTAAGACATGGGCCAGAGCTTCAATGATTTCCCCCGATTTCGTGGGACATACAGTTGCAGTTCATAACGGAAACAAATTTATCCCTGTCTACATTACCGAGAACATGGTAGGACACAAGCTGGGTGAGTTCTCTCCCACGCGTCGTTTCGGTGGCCATGCTGGTAACAAGAAGTAATCCCAGGGAGATTTAAAGATTAAAAAAGAAAAATTAAATATGGGAGCAAGAAAAAGATTAGCGGCTGAGAAAAGAAAAGCAGCCAATAAGACACAGTACTTTGCAAAGCTCAACGGCTGTCCCTCTTCACCTCGCAAGATGCGTTATGTCGTAGACATGATCCGCGGTATGGAGGTTAATCGCGCACTTGGCGTGCTGCGTTTCTCGAAGAAGGCTGCTTCTGAGAATGTAGAGAAGCTTCTCCGCTCGGCTATCGCCAACTGGGAGGCCAAGAATGACCGCAAGGCAGAGGACGGTGAACTGTATGTTAGCCGTGTATTTGTCGACGAGGGTGTGACAATGAAACGTATGAGACCGGCACCTCAGGGCCGTGGCTATCGTATCCGTAAGCGTTCGAACCACGTTACTCTGTTTGTTGACGCTAAAACTAATGATTAAGAAAAGGTATGGGACAGAAAGTAAATCCTATTAGCAACCGCCTTGGTATCATCAAGGGTTGGGATTCGAACTGGTTCGGAGGCAAGAACTTCGGTGACAACCTGGTAGAGGACCAGAAAATCCGTAAGTATCTGAACGAGCGTCTGGCCAAGGCCAGCATCTCGAAGATTGTCATCGAGCGCACACTGAAACTGGTTACCATCACCATCTGCACAGCCCGTCCGGGTCTGGTCATTGGTAAGGGTGGTCAGGATGTCGACAAGCTCAAGGAAGAGCTGAAGAAACTCTACGACAAGGAGATTCAGATTAATATTTTCGAAGTTAAGAAGCCTGAGCTCGATGCAAACATCGTAGCCAACAACATCGCTCGCCAGATAGAGGGTAAGATTGCTTACCGTCGTGCTATCAAGATGGCTGTGGCTAACACCATGCGCGCTGGAGCAGAGGGTATCAAGGTGCAGATCTCAGGTCGTCTGAACGGCGCTGAAATCGCACGTAGCGAGATGATCAAGGAAGGTCGTACACCGCTGCACACCTTCCGTGCTGACATTGATTACTGCCAGGCAGAGGCCCTCACGAAGGTTGGCCTGCTGGGTCTGAAGGTTTGGATCTGCCGTGGTGAGGTTTATGGAAAGGTTGACTTGGCTCCAAACTTCACTCAGGAGAAGGGCGCTGCCCGCTCTAATGGTGGTCGTGACAATGGTGGCAGAAGATTCCGCAACAAGAAAAAGTAATTAACTGTTAAAGTAAGAAGCTATCATGTTACAACCCAAAAGAGTAAGATATAGAAGACCGCAGGACGGACGTGGCAACAAAGGCAACGCCCACCGCGGAACGACGCTGTCGTTCGGTTCATTCGGTATCAAGACATTGGATGCCAAGTGGATTGACAGCCGCCAGATTGAGGCAGCCCGTGTTGCCATCAACCGTTACATGAACCGTGAAGGTCAGGTATGGATTCGCATCTTCCCGGACAAACCCATCACTCGTAAGCCTGCTGACGTACGTATGGGTAAGGGTAAGGGTGACCCCGCAGGATGGGTAGCCCCTGTAACCCCGGGTCGTATCCTGTTTGAAGTAGAGGGTGTTCCCTTCGAGGTTGCCAAGGAGGCTCTTCGCCTCGGTGCCCAGAAGCTGCCCGTGAAGACTAAGTTTGTTGTTAGACGCGATTACGATAAAAACGCTTAAGCTATGAAGATGACAGAAATTAAAAGTCTCGAGACCAAGGAATTGGCCGAGAAGCTGGAGACTGCTGTTGCCCAGTACGATCAGATGAAGCTGAACCACGCAGTAACTCCTATGGAGAATCCATCACAGATTAAGGCAGCACGTCGTGACATCGCACGTATGCAGACAGAACTCCGTCAGAGAGAACTTAACAAATAACAATTGGTCCAGATGGAAACAAGAAATTTAAGAAAGACAAGACAGGGTGTCGTAATCAGCAACAAAATGGATAAAACCATTGTTATTGCCGCTAAGTTCAAGGAGAAGCACCCTATTTATGGTAAGTTTGTCCAGAAGACAAAGAAGTACCATGCTCATGATGAGAAGAACGAGTGCCAGGTAGGCGATACCGTTCTGATTATGGAGACCCGCCCCCTCTCAAAGACTAAGAGATGGCGTTTAGTACAAATCGTAGAAAAGGCTAAGTAATTATGATACAGACAGAAACAAGACTTACCGTAGCTGACAACAGCGGTGCACGCGAGGCTCTCTGCATCCGTGTGCTGGGTGGTACCCGCCGCCGTTATGCAAGCGTAGGTGACGTGATTGTCGTTGCTATCAAGAACGCAATCCCCACAAGTGACGTTAAAAAGGGTGCAGTGTCTAAGGCTCTGGTTGTTCGTACCAAGAAGGAAATCCGTCGTGCCGATGGTTCTTACATCCGCTTCGACGACAATGCCTGTGTACTGCTGAACAACGCTGGTGAGCTTCGCGGCAGCCGTATCTTCGGCCCCGTAGCCCGTGAGCTTCGTGCCGTTAACATGAAGGTTGTTTCACTGGCACCTGAGGTTCTTTAATCATAAAAAGTTTAGAAGTAATGGCTAAGTTACATATTAGAAAAAACGATACAGTCATGGTCCTGGCCGGTGAGGACAAGGGCAAGACTGGTAAGGTGCTCAAGGTTCTCGTAGAGAAGCAGCGTGCCATCGTAGAGGGCGTGAACATGGTCTCTAAGAGCACAAAGCCGAGCGCCAAGAACCCACAGGGTGGTATCGTGAAGCAGGAGGCTCCTATTCACGTATCTAATTTAAGTCTCATCGATCCGAAGAGCGGCAAGGCTACTCGCGTCAGCATCAAGCACGAGGGTAAGAACGTCGTTCGTATCGCTAAAAAGTCAGGGGAGGAGATTAAGTAATGGCAAATACAGCACAATTGAAGAAAGTGTACACAGAGCAGATTGCTCCGGCACTTGAGAAGCAGTTCAACTATAGCTCAAAGATGCAGGTTCCCGTCCTGAAGAAGATTGTCATCAACCAGGGTCTGGGTGATGCCACACAGGACAAGAAGATCATCGACGTAGCTATCAACGAGATTACCACTATCTGCGGTCAGAAGGCTGTCGCTACCTATTCAAAGAAGGATATCGCCAACTTCAAGCTCCGTAAAAAGATGCCTATCGGCGTCATGGTAACCCTGCGTCGTGAGCGCATGTATGAGTTCCTGGAGAAGCTGGTTCGCGTGGCTCTGCCCCGTATCCGCGACTTCAAGGGTATCGAGAGCAAGTTTGACGGACGTGGTAACTACACACTGGGTGTCCAGGAGCAGATTATCTTCCCCGAGATCAACATCGACACCGTAGACCGCATTCAGGGTATGAACATCACCTTCGTAACGTCTGCAAAGACTGACGAGGAGGGTTATGCACTGCTGAAGGCCTTTGGTCTGCCGTTTAAGAACGCTAAAAACGATTAAGAGATATGGCAAAAGAATCAATGAAGGCTCGTGAGGTGAAGCGCGCAAAGCTCGTAGCCCGTTACGCTGAAAAGCGTGCAGCCCTGAAGAAGATTATCGCAACATCTGAGGATCCCGCTGCTGCTTACGAGGCTGCTCGTGCTCTGCAGGCTATCCCCAAGAATGCTAACCCCATCCGTCTGCACAACCGCTGCAAGCTGACTGGCCGTCCCAAGGGATATATGCGTCAGTTCGGTCTCAGCCGTATCCAGTTCCGTGAGATGGCATCAAGCGGTCTGATTCCCGGTGTGAAGAAGGCAAGCTGGTAATTCGAGAAAGAGAGTTTTTTATTTAATATTGTCGGGGGAGTCCCGATTAATTAAACAATTATTTTTATGACAGATCCAATAGCAGATTATCTGACCAGACTCAGAAACGCCATCATGGCTAATCACCGTGTTGTTGAGGTTCCTGCGTCTAACTTGAAGAAAGAGATCACCAAGATCCTCTTCGAGAAGGGTTACATCCTGAACTACAAGTTCATCGAGGATGGCCCTCAGGGTACTATCAAGGTTGCCTTGAAGTATGACCCTGCCACAAAGGCAAATGCCATCAAGTGCCTGAAGCGCGTGTCTACACCAGGTCTTCGTAAGTACACTGGTTACAAGAACATGCCGAGAGTAATTAACGGACTGGGTATCGCAATCTTATCCACGTCTCAGGGTGTAATGACAGACAAAGAGGCCGCACAGCTGAAGATTGGTGGTGAGGTGCTTTGCTACGTTTATTAATTGGAGGATTCGAATATGTCAAGAATAGGAAAATTGCCAATTAGCATCCCTGCAGGTGTTACTATTACTCAGGGTCAGGACAGTGTTGTTACCGTAAAAGGTCCTAAGGGCGAGCTTTCACAGAAGGTTGATCCTTCTATCAAGGTGAATATCGCTGATGGTCAGGTAACATTTGAGATTGATGAGAACAGCCCCGTAAACGTAAAGCAGAAGCAGGCTTTCCACGGTCTGTATCGTGCGCTTGTCAACAACATGGTTGTTGGTGTCAGCGAGGGTTATAAGAAGGAGATGGAGCTGGTAGGTGTCGGTTACCGTGTTTCTAACCAGGGTAACGTCATCGAGTTCTCTCTCGGTTATACTCACCCCATCTTCATCCAGCTTCCCAAGGAGGTAAAGGTTGAGACCAAGATGGAGCGTAACCAGAATCCCCAGATCATTCTGGAGTCTGCTGACAAGCAGCTGCTGGGTATGATTTGCGCTAAGATTCGTTCTTTCCGTATGCCGGAGCCTTATAAGGGTAAGGGTATCTTGTTCAAGGGCGAGGTTATCCGTCGCAAGTCGGGTAAGTCAGCCTCAGCTAAGTAATTCTAATAACAATTAAAAGAAGAAAGAATTATGACAACAAAGAAGATTGAAAGACGAATTAAGATCAAGTATAGAATTCGTAAGAGCGTGTTCGGTACTGCCGAGCGTCCCCGCATGAGCGTGTTCCGCAGCAACAAGCAGATCTACGTTCAGGTGATTAACGATTTGGAAGGTAAAACACTTGCATCTGCATCTTCTGCTGGCCTCGAGGCTATGCCAAAGATTGAGCAGGCTGCCAAGGTTGGTGAGATGATTGCCGCAAAGGCTAAGGAGGCTGGCGTAGAGTCAGTAGTCTTCGACCGTAACGGTTATCTGTATCACGGCCGTGTGAAGTCACTCGCTGATGCAGCTCGTAAAGGTGGACTTAATTTTTAAACGATTATGGCAATGAACAGAGTTAAAGTAAATAGTGACGTTGAATTGAAAGACAGACTGGTTGCCATCAACCGTGTTACTAAGGTAACGAAGGGTGGTCGCACCTTTACATTCGCAGCCATCGTTGTTGTCGGTGACGGCAACGGCATCATCGGCTGGGGACTTGGTAAGGCAGGTGAGGTTACCGCCGCTATCGCCAAGGGTGTTGAGGCAGCTAAGAAGAATCTTGTAAAGGTTCCCGTACTGAAGGGTACTATCCCTCATGAGATGGAAGCTCACTTCGGTGGCGCTCAGGTATTCCTCCGTCCGGCTGCAGCCGGTACCGGACTGGTTGCCGGTGGTGCTATGCGTGCCGTGCTGGAGAGTGTTGGTGTGAAGGACGTCCTCGCTAAGTCTAAGGGTTCTTCTAACCCCCACAACCTGGTGAAGGCAACCATCGCCGCTCTGAGCCAGATGCGCGATGCATATACCGTAGCAGGTACTCGTGGTATCAGTATGGATAAAGTATTTAACGGATAATTCAAGGAGACGTAAACTATGGCAACAATTAAGATTAAGCAGATTAAGAGCAAGATCGGTTATCCCGTAGATCAGAAGCGTACCCTCGAAGCCCTGGGTCTTCACAAGATCTCTCAGGTAGTAGAGAAGGAGGATACTCCTGTTATCCGCGGTATGATCCGCAAGGTTCATCACCTGGTGGAAGTGATCGATTAATTTAAGGACAATTTAAAACAGATACGATTATGAAACTACATACTTTAAAGCCAGCTGAGGGCTCTACACATTCACGTCGTAGAATCGGCCGTGGACCTGGTTCAGGTCTGGGTGGTACCTCTACCCGTGGTCACAAGGGTGCCAAGGCTCGCTCAGGTTACAAGAAGAAGATTGGTTTCGAGGGTGGTCAGATGCCACTGCAGCGTCGTCTGCCGAAGTCTGGTTTCAAGAACATCAACCACAAGGAGTACTTCGCAGTAAACCTTTCTACTCTGCAGAAGCTGGCAGAGGAGAAGAACCTCACCAAGATTGGCGTTGCAGAGCTGGTAGCTGCCGGCCTGACCAATGGCAAGGAACTGGTTAAGGTTCTTGGTAACGGTGAACTGAAGGCTAAGATCGACGTCGAGGCTAACGCCTTCTCAAAGACTGCCGAGGAAGCTATCAAGGCAGTTGGTGGTAACGCAACTATAATCTAAACAAGACAATGAAGAAGTTAATAGAGACACTGAAGAACATTTGGAAGATTGAGGACCTGCGCCAGCGCATCCTTATCACGATGCTGTTCGTAGCCATTTACCGCTTCGGCTCATTCGTAGTGCTTCCTGGTATCAATCCTGCGCTGTTGGACAAACTGCAGTCACAGACTGCTGGTGGTCTGATGTCACTGCTGGATATGTTCTCCGGTGGTGCATTCTCCAACGCATCTATCTTTGCGTTAGGAATCATGCCCTACATCTCTGCTTCTATCGTCATGCAGCTCCTCGCTGTCGCTGTACCTTATTTCCAGAAGATGCAGCGTGAGGGTGAGAGCGGCCGCAAGAAGATTATGACTTATACTCGGTACCTGACAGTAGCTATCCTGCTGTTCCAGGCACCGAGCTACCTCATCAATCTGAAGATGCAGGCCGGTGCTGCTCTGGCATCAGGTATCAGCTGGTCAGTATTCGTATTCCCAGCAACGATTATCCTGGCTGCCGGCAGTATGTTCATCCTCTGGCTGGGTGAGCGCATTACTGATAAGGGAATAGGAAATGGTATCTCACTGATCATTATGATCGGTATCATTGCTCGTCTGCCACAGGCGTTCATCCAGGAGGTTACCTCTCGCTTCACCGCTATCACTGGTGGTGGTCTGGTGATGTTCCTCGTTGAGATTATCATTCTCTATTTGGTAGTTTGCGCAGCCATCGTACTGGTACAGGGTGTTCGCAAGATTCCCGTACAGTATGCTAAGCGTATTGTAGGTAACCAGCAGGTAGGTGGTGCTCGTCAGTATATCCCCCTGAAGCTGTTCGCTGCTAACGTGATGCCTATCATCTTTGCTCAGGCACTGATGTTCATCCCGCTAGCTTTCGTTCAGTATGCAGCACCGGAGAATGCAAGTTGGTTCGTACGTTCCATGCTTGATCATCACAGCTGGACGTATAACATCATCTTTGCGTTCCTGATTATCGCATTCACCTATTTCTATACTGCTATCACGCTCAATCCTACGCAGATGGCTGAAGACATGAAGCGTAACAATGGCTTTATCCCTGGTATCAAGCCCGGTAAGCCAACAGCCGACTTTATCGACGAGGTGATGTCACGCATCACTTTGCCTGGTTCGCTGTTCATCGCTTTCATCGCCATCATGCCTGCTCTCGCCGGACTGCTCAATGTGCAGGATGCTTTCTCTCAGTTCTTCGGTGGTACGTCACTGCTGATTCTCGTTGGTGTTGTGCTCGACACACTCCAGCAGATTGAGAGTCACCTGCTTATGCGTCACTACGATGGTCTGCTCAACTCAGGCCGTATCCATGGACGTGGCGGAGTAAGTGCCTACTAAGGTTCAGTATGAAGATCTTTCTGAAGACTGAAGATGAAATAGAGCTGATGCGCCAGGCCAACCAACTCGTTGGTAGGACCCTTGGCGAATTAGCAAAACATATCAAGCCTGGTATAACGACCCTCCAGTTGGATAAGATTGCCGACGAATTCATTCGTGACAATGGAGCAATTCCCACTTTTAAGGGTTTCCCCAATCCATATGGAGGGCCGTTTCCCGCCAGCATCTGCACCTCGGTAAATGATGTTGTTGTCCATGGCGTGCCTAACGACACAACAGTGCTGAAAGACGGCGACATCATCTCCATCGACTGCGGTACGCTGCTCAACGGTTTCTGTGGCGACTCCTGCTACACGTTCTGTGTGGGTGAGGTCGGCGAGGATGTCAAAGAGTTGCTCCGTACGACGAAGGAATCACTCTATAAGGGTATAGAGAATGCCGTAGCAGGAAAGCACCTTGGCGATATTAGCAGTGCGGTGCAAGAGCATTGCGAAGCCCACGGCTATGGTATCGTTCGCGAGTTGACAGGTCATGGCATTGGTCATGAGATGCATGAAGACCCGCAGGTTCCGAATTACGGACGTCGAGGCAACGGTGTTATGTTGAAAGCAGGTATGTGTATCGCTATCGAACCGATGATTACCATGGGTAAGCGCGATATCTATCTGGATGCCAACGATCGCTGGACAATCCGTACACGCGACGGTAAGCCGGCAGCACACTTCGAACATACGTTGTGTGTCCGCAAGGGTCAGGCAGAGATATTATCTTCTTTCGAAGAAGTTGAACAAATAGAAGGCAAACGTTATTAAACCAAGTATGGCAAAACAAGGCGCTATTGAGCAGGATGGAACAATCGTTGAGGCATTGTCTAATGCGATGTTCCGTGTAGAGTTGGAGAATGGAGTGCCCATCATCGCCCACATCTCGGGTAAGATGCGCATGCACTACATCAAGATACTTCCCGGTGACAAGGTCAAGGTAGAGATGAGTCCCTACGACCTGACGAAAGGACGAATTGTATTTAGATACAAATAATAAGGAGACCAAATAATATGAAGACAAGAGCATCGTTGAAGAAGCGTACCCCAGACTGCAAAATCGTACGTCGTAAGGGTCGTTTGTTCGTTATCAACAAGAAGAACCCCAAGTACAAGATGCGTCAGGGTTAAAGATTTATGTTAAATAAGCATAAAAAGGTAGCAGAATCTCAGAAATTCTGCGTACCTTTGCATGCTTTTTGGCAAAAATTCGAATTTTAATATCATTATTTTTTAGTTACAAACAATGGCAATAAGAATTGTTGGAGTAGATTTGCCCCAGGAGAAGCGTGGCGAAATCGCATTGACCTATATCTATGGTATTGGTCGAAGTAGTTCAGCAAAGATTTTGGACAAGGCCGGCGTGAGCCGCGACCTGAAGGTCAACGAATGGAGTGACGACCAGGCTGCCAAGATCCGTGAAATTATCGGCGCTGAATTCAAAGTAGAAGGTGATCTCCGCAGTGAGATCCAGTTGAACATCAAGCGACTGATGGATATTGGTTGCTATCGTGGAGTCCGTCATCGTAACGGTCTGCCCGTTCGTGGTCAGAGCACAAAGAATAATGCTCGTACACGTAAGGGTAAGAAGAAGACTGTTGCAAACAAGAAGAAGGCCACGAAGTAATTTTTAGTTTAACAATTTAAGGATTAAGAATTATGGCAAAGAAAACAGTCACTTCAAAGAAGAGAAACGTGAAGGTTACCGCTATCGGTCAGCTGCACGTACACAGTTCTTTCAATAATATTATTGTATCACTCGCAAACGACGAGGGTCAGATTATTTCTTGGTCTTCTGCCGGTAAGATGGGCTTCCGTGGTTCTAAGAAGAACACTCCTTATGCTGCCCAGATGGCTGCAGAGGATTGCGCAAAGGTCGCTTTTGATCTGGGTCTGCGTAAGGTAAAGGCTTATGTGAAGGGTCCCGGTAACGGTCGTGAGTCAGCTATCCGTGCCGTTCATGGTGCAGGTATCGAGGTCGTTGAGATTGTAGACGTTACGCCACTGCCACACAATGGCTGTCGTCCTCCAAAGCGTCGTCGTGTTTAATTTCTAGAAAATCTAGAGCTTCTAGAATATCTAGACAATAGTAATAAAGAATATTTTATTTATAGATTATGGCAAGATATATTGGACCGAAATCAAAAATTGCCCGCCGATTTGGAGAAGCCATCTTCGGCCCGGACAAAGTTTTGTCTAGGAGAAACTTCCCTCCTGG
>JAEEGG010008476.1_pt1 | contig 23307 bp, 14 predicted proteins | sample 9134161 | NCBI WGS metagenome assembly JAEEGG01 (sample SAMN16246543, study PRJNA631951) | gut metagenome | biome: gut microbiome; feature: rumen; material: CR-attached | host: Bos | place: Iran: Karaj | collected 2018-10
CGAACTCGACCAGATGGCAGCCGATGAAGTCATCGCCAAGATAACAGCCATCGGCACCGTGACCTACACTCCTGAGAGCAAGGCCCTCATCGACGCAGCACGCACGGCCTACGACGCGCTGACCGCCGACCAGCAGGCACTCGTGACAAACTACTCGACGCTGACCGATGCCGAGACCACCTACGCCGCCGCTGAGGAGACCGCCTACACCGAGGGCGTAGAACTGACCAAGAACCCCGACGGCACGTGGTCGCTCGCCGCAACTCCCGCCTTCGACGTGGAGCTGGAGGTGGAGTACTTCCCCGTAGCCACGCTCACCGCTGAGCCCGCCGCTGCTGTCGGCCTTGAAGTGGGCACCGTTGCCGACCTGCTCACCCCTGGCACCAGCACCGAAGGCACACTGAGCTACGCCATCGGCGAGAGCGACACCGAGGCACCCACCACCGGCTGGAGCGACGCCATCCCCACCACCGAGGGCCTCACCGCCGGCACCGTCAACGTGTGGTATAAGGTCGTAGGCGACGCCGAGCATAGCGACTCCCAGCCCCAGTGTATCGCCGTAGCTATCCTGCCACAGCTGGGTGATGTCAACGCCGACGGCCGCGTGACGCCCGCCGACGCCATCATGATCCTCTACCACTACTTCGAAGTGGCGCAGAGCGGCTTCTTCGAGGAGGTCGCCGACATGAACGGCGACAACGAAATCACGCCCGCAGACGCCATCGAGGTGCTCTACAAGTATTTCCGTACCACCGACGAAGGCAGCAACAACAATGCCCGCCCTGTCCGCCCCATCACGAATGGCGGCCAAGAGCCTGAGTAAGGAATATCCTTGATATCTGCGAAGCACACTCAGAATGAGAAATGTTGTGAAACAACCTACATACCTACATTTCCCCGCCTAACATACTCATTCACACTATGTTTTGGCATGTAGGCTACTTGCATTTCTGAATGTGAACATACACTGCCGGGTGCTGGCAGCACCCATTATTTGGAAAATGCCAGTATCTCCCAGAATACGCACGCCGTTTGAAAAAATACGCACGCCTTTTTGAAAAAATACGCACGCTATTTTTCAAAAAGGCGTGCGTATTTTCTCAAATTCTCTAGAGAATTCGAGCATCGATGGTGCGTAGATGGTTGGTTCGACATGCTATATGCCCAAGCCATGTAGGTTAGAGCAGGAAAATGCAGGTAGCATACATGGTGTAATACGTTATTACACAAGAAATTATCACCCATCATGTAGGTGTGTATGTTTTTTTGCAAGACAACGATTCACTTCTTGATGGAGACGTACAAGGCGGTATTTTTTACCCTTGTTTCTTGCTTGTGTGATTCGTGAGGAAATAGGCGTAGGCCAGGACTACGGCGAAGCCAATCAGGGGGATGATGAACGGCAGGAAGGGGTTGGTGTTGTCGGCCAGCCAGCCCATGAGCAGGAAGCCGCAGCCGCCGATGGGTGTCATCATCAGCAGCGAGGAGGCACGCTTCTTCTGCGCTGAGGTCAGACCACTGACGGACAGGGAGAAGATGGTGGGAAACATGATGGCCTCGAACAGGTAGTTGGCTATGAGTGCCACCAGCGACAGCGTGCCCAGGTTCAGCATGGTGAGCACCATGCAGACGACCGTGCCCACGGCGCACCACAGCAGCATGCGCTCGGCCCGTACGCTGCGCATGATCCAGCTGCCCAGGAAGCGGCCCAGCATGAAGATGACCAGCGCCAGCGAGACAACCCGCGAGGCATCGAGCTTCGACATCCAGCCCGTGCCGGTGACGAAGTTCACGAAGTAGCTGTTGATGGAGATTTCGGCTACCTCATAGCTGAGCAGGGCCAGCAGGCCGAAGCGAAAAGCCCACCCAAGCCCTCCCGAAGGGAGGGATGTTTGATTACAGGATGCGTCTGGTAACTTAACATCCCTCCCTTCGGGAGGGCTTGGGTGGGCTTGGGTTATCTCCGGTAGCTCCACCCTCGTGAAGATGAGGGCAATGGCTAGCACCAGCACGCCCATGATGGCGTAGGGCACCGACACGTCGGTGGAGCCGCCGTCCTCGCGGAAGAGGAAGCCGCCCACCAGGAGCGTAGCCATGAAGCAGCCCATGCCGTTGAATGTCTGCGACAGGTTCAGGCGGCTGCTGGCCGTCTGGCGTGGCCCCAGCTCCGTGACGTAGGGGTTGGCCGCTGTCTCCAGGAAGGTCAGTCCGCAGCCGATGACGAACAGTGCTCCGAGGAAGGCTGCAAATGTGGCGGCAGGGATGAAGGCCAGCGAGCCGAGGCCGAACAGTACCAGCCCGAACACCACGCCGTAGCGGTAGCCATAGCGGCGGATGAACAGGCCTGCGGGTATGGCCATGAGGAAATAGCCCAGATAGGTGGTCACCTGGATGAGCGACGACTGGGTGATGCTGATGTGCAGCTCGTCCTGGAAGTGCTTGTTCAGCACGTCGAGGATGGCGCGTGCGAATCCCCAGAGGAAAAACAGCGTGGTGATGAGCACAAAAGGCACCACATAGCGCCTGTCGGTAAGCTTGGTCTTATTCGTCATGGTCTGTGGTCAATGTTTATCGTCTTCCTACGAAGCGGGCGGGCTCCACGTTGTCGTTCTTCAGCACGTCGGCAAACTGCTGGGGCGTGATGGTGACGGGGCCGCGCATGAACTCCGGGATGTTGTAGCTCTTCATGAACTCATGATGATAGTTGGGGTCTTCCTGCGGCAGCTCAAAGGGTTTCGAGCCGTGGCCGTCCTTGTCGACATGGGCAATGAAGGGACGGGTGAAGTTGCCGTCGGTGCGGCGGGTGCTGAAGATGACCCACCGGCCGTTGCTCGACCAGGAGTGATAGCTCTCCGTGTCCTTCGAGTTGATTTCCTCCATAGGGCGCACGTCGCCCGTCTGCAGATCCATCAGCCAGAGGTCGGCCTCGTGGTGCCAGATGTGGAACACACCGTAGCGGCCAAGGGTGAACAGGAGATAGCGGCCGTCGGGCGAGACGCGCGGCAGCGTGGCGCTGAGTCCCAGCGTGTCTGTACGCAGCGTGTCAAGACCGATGACGCCTGCTCCCAGCGTGTCGGCCTGGAACACCATCTCGCGCGGGCCGAAGCGGCGCGTCTGCGGGTCGAAGGCCTTTTTATAGATGTTGTATTTCACATCGCTGGCGCGCATGAAGACCTCGGCACCGTGGGAGATGGTGTCGCGGAACTCGAAGTGGGCACTGCAGTAGTAGAGCGTCTTTCCGTCGGGGGCCCAGAAAGGATATACCTCAAACTCGGTGGAGTCGTTCTCCACGTTGGCCACCTCGTTCTTCTCGATGTCGTAGACGATGAGGTCGCTGGCGGCATCGCTCACCTCAATCTTGTTCGGGTTGCGGGTGTGGAAGCTCTGGCTGGTCTTGTTGGTGGAATAGACGATGAGGGGCAGGGTGGGGTGCCAGGTGGGATAGACACCGGCCGAGATGACAGAGTCGTTCTTCATGTTCACCTTGCGGATGTTCCCGTCGTAGACGATGATGGTGCCGCCGTGGTTCTGGCGGGCGTGGAACTGCATGCGGCCGGGGTTGTACATCTGGTAGTTGTGACAGTTCACACACTGGCCGTCCTTCTCCGTAGAGCAAAGGAGGTTGTCGACCATCACCTGCTCGTCGTAGTTCTCCAGACAGCGCTGGTTCAGCGTCAGCTCCTCGTAAGTGACGTAGCTGGGCGAGATAAGACGGTAGCTGATGTAGGGGTCGATGCTGTCTGTCGACACATGGATGGCGAACGGCTGGTAGCGCGTCCACTGGTCGCCGCTCTTGGCATAGACCTCGACGGTGATGTCGCCGCCTTTGGCCTTGTTGCAGAGGGCATGCCAGTCGCTGATGTCGGGCTGGGCCTGCAGCCCGCCGCAGAGAATCTCCTCGTCGCCGCTGCTATAGCGGACGACGGCATCGGTGGCCTCCGTCTGCTCCAGCTGGAACGACAGCGGGGCGATGTTCACAGGAATGGTGACATCGGCATAGTCCGGATAGATGGTAGGCAGCCCGTCTGCCTGATTGTAGTTCTCGGGAACACTAACGCCCGAACAAGCGCTGAACACTAGCGCTGCGCTAAATGCTAAATGATAAATGATAAATGATATGCGTTTCATAACTCCTAACTCTTAACTCCTAATTCCAAACTCCAAATTCCAAACACCAAACTCCAAATACCAAACTCCAAATTCCTCGCTTCGCTTCCCCCTCCCTTTGGGAGGGGTAGGGGGTGGGCTTTTTAATACAGTTTCTGGTTTCGTATGAGGAAATACTCGAAGTAGTAGGTCTTTCCGAACTGCGGATAGAACACGTCCTTCATCTGCTCGTCGGTCATGCCCTTGCAGCGCTGTGCCAGCTGCATGAACGATTCGTAGGTCTGCTTCACCTGCTTGTCGAAGGGCATGCGGCTGATGTCCACATGATTCTCCAGATGGCCGTAGAGATAGGCCGCCTCCTGATAGTGCGTAGGCATGCGCTGGCCGGGGTGGTTCTTGGCATACTGGTTGAAGAAGGGCCAGAACATGGGTATGTCCTTCATCCAGAGGGCGGCGTTCAGCGACTGGTCCTGATAGAGCTTGTCGGTGCTGGGGTCGTAGACAAAATGGTGCATCAGATACTGCTCCACAATAGACTGGTCGCTGTTCAGGTTGTCGTGGAAATTCATCAGGTGGAAGACGGGGGCGAAGTTGGCATCGGCCCGCAGCTTCTCTTCGTCATTAAGGAATGCCTCGTGTGCCTCTGCCCACTCGCCGTGGTAGCGTGTATGCTTCAGCAGGGCTAAATATTTGCGGGCCACGCGCTTTTCGCCGTTCACCAGGGCGCATCGCGTCATGTATTTCAGGTATTCTGCCCGCCAGCCATACTCCACTCCGTCCTCCAGGCACCAGCGGTAGCAGAAGTTCGCCAGACCGTAGTAGAAGTAGATGCTGCAGCCCACCACCTGCGTCATGTTCACCGGGATGATGGTGTTGCAGGCCTTGGCTCCCGTGCGGTAGCGGTACATTTCCTCACCCTGACGGCCCAGGCGGAACAGGGCCAGGTTCTTCATCATCACGATGGCACGCGTGGGCTCGTCCTCCAGGTTGGCGGCCTCGTTGAGGATGCCCTGCCAGTCGCTCTGCTCCATGCAGCGCTGCATGCGCAACTCCTTGTGGAAGTTATAGTCGCGATACCAGTATTTCTGCACGCCGAAGATGAGCACCGCCAATAGGGCGACATGGCAAAGGCCCCACACGACGGGTTTCTTCACCTGTCCGTCGCATAGCATCCTGTAGCTGGCGGCCATGGCAACGAAGAAGGCGGTAAGTAAATAATAAGGTATATAGTAGACGGCATGCTCCTCCGTGATGCGGTAGAGCGGCAGCGCCGCCCACCAGATGTTCTCCTGACTGGCCTGGTAGAAAACGAAGCGGTAGTAAAGCAGGGGGACGACCACGATGGCCAGGACGGCCACAACAGAAGAAATGAGGGCTGGAGAATATTGGGACATTCCCTTCTGGGAAGGCGACTGTATCCTCCATGCCATCACGCCCATGGTTAATGCTGCCAACAGGCCGTAGAAGCCGGTGAGCGGATAGAGCACGGCTGTGCTCACGACGATGTAGATGGGACGCAGATAGTATTTCGAGGGCAGGCAGCGGAAGCCCCACACGGCGGCCATCGCTGCACAGAGGCCGATGGTGGCCACGAAGAAGTGGCCGCGCAGCTTCAGGTAGTAGATCCAGTAGCCCATGTCCACACAGGTGATGAGCAGCAAGGCCACAGGCACGAGCAGCACGGCGGCCCACTTCATGGGCACGCGGAATGCCCGCTGCGTCAGCAACATCAGCAGTGCCCACCACAGGCAGAGCCAGCCCACACCCAGCAGGGGATGGAAGAAAAACTCCGTGAACCACGTGCCCAGCCATGTCAGCAGGCCGCCAGCCACCACCATCTGCTGGCGGAAGAACAGCGGCGTGTCCAGGTGCAGGTTTAGCTCCTGCACTTTCCACAGAAATTCATCTTCCAGGTTGAGCAGGCCGAAGGCAATTGCCACGAGGGCCGCCACACATGCCAGTGGCGATACGTATTTCAGCCAGGGCGATGCCGGCTTGCGCTGAGCTGTAGCCGGCTGTTTTTTTTCTGGCTTTTTCAGTTTTTCTTGCTTGTTTTTCATCTTTAATAGGATATTTGCATGCAAAGGTACAAAATAATTCATAATTCATAATTCATAATTCATAATTATTTTGTATCTTTGCACAAAATTATTTCATTTACTAACCATTACGTTATGCTAAAACAACTGATTCTATCAATGGCGCTGATGGCTACTGCCACAGTCCAGGCAGTGGAAAAGACGCCGGAATGGCGCGATCCTGCCGTGAACCAAGTGAACCGTGAGGCGCGCCGCGCCGATTTCTTCGCCTTCGAGAATGCCGACAAGGCCAAGGCAGGCGACAAGACCAAGAGCGACCGCTACCTGTCGATGGAGGGCAAGTGGCGCTTCAACTTCGTGAAAGACCACAACCTGGCGCCGAAGGACTTCTTCTCGCTGAAGTTCGACGACTCCCAGTGGGTGGACTTCCCCGTGCCCGGCCTTTTCGAGATTGAGGGCTATGGCGACAAGACCTACAAGAACGCCGGCTATGCCTGGTGCACCACCTTCGACAACAACCCGCCTTACATCGGCGAGACAAACAACTACACCGGCTCCTACCGCAGAACCTTCGACCTGCCCGCCGACTGGAGCGGGCAGGAGGTCTACTTCCACGTAGGCTCGGCCACGAGCAACCTCTCCCTCTGGGTCAATGGCAAGTACGTGGGCTACTCGGAGGACGCGAAGGTGGCTGCCGAGTTTAACATCACGAAGTACCTGAAGAAGGGACAGAACCTCATCGCCATGCAGGTGATGCGCTGGTGCGACGGCTCGTGGCTGGAGGATCAGGACTTCTGGCGCTTCACCGGTATTGCCCGTGAGGTCTATCTCTATGCCCGTCCGAAGGCGCACATCGAGGACATCACCATTTCGCAGGACTGGATAGTGGATGCCAAGCGCGGTGTGCTAAAAGTGGATGCCAAGGTGACAGGTAAAGCCCAGGTTGCCGTGAGGTTTGTATTCCCTGACGGAACACTTGGCGATGAATTTGCGCTGAACCACGAGATTTATTTGAACGATGTGAAGCCTTGGTCGGCTGAGACACCCAACCTCTACAGTTTATATGTGTATCTCAAGAATGGCGACAAGGTGCTGGAGGTAGTTCCTCTGCGTGTGGGCTTCCGCCATATCGAGATCAAGGGCGGACAGCTGCTCGTCAACGGCCAGCCCGTGCTCATCAAAGGTGCCGACCGTCACGAGCTAGACCCGGACGGTGGCTACATCGTCTCCGTGGAGCGCATGATTGAGGACATCAAGATTATGAAGCAGCTCAACATCAACGCCGTGCGCACCTGTCACTATCCCGACGATCCCCGTTGGTATGACCTCTGCGACGAGTATGGACTCTATGTCACCGCCGAAGCTAACCTCGAGAGCCACGGCATGGGATACGGCGAGGGAACGCTGGCCAAGCGTGCCGACTTCGAGCAGATGCACCTCGAGCGCAACGAGGCCAATGTGCGGTCGTTCAAGAACCACCCCTCCATCATCGTCTGGTCGCTGGGCAACGAGGCCGGCTTCGGCCCCAACTTCGAGAAGTGCTACACTTGGATTAAGAACTACGACAAGACACGTCCCGTGCAGTACGAGCGTGCTCCCTGGGAGAGCGGCTTCACCGACATCACCTGCCCCATGTATGCCGACTACAACTGGTGCGAGCGCTACTGCAAGGGCAACAACCCCCGTCCGCTCATCCAGTGCGAGTATGCCCACGCCATGGGTAACTCCATGGGTGGATTCAAGGAGTACTGGGACCTCATCCGCAAGGAGCCGAAATACCAGGGCGGCTACATCTGGGACTTCGTCGATCAGGGCATGCGCGACGTTAGCCCCATCACCGGCCGCACCATCTTCACCTATGGCGGCGACTACGGCGAGTATCCTGCCAGCGACTATAACTTCAACTGCAACGGTGTCATCGCACCAGACCGCCGTCTGAACCCCCACGCCTACGAGGTGGGCTACTACTACCAGAATATCTGGGTGACGGACAAGGGCCTGAAGGAAGGCAAGTTCGAGGTCTACAACGAGAACTTCTTCAAGACGCTCGACGACATGGAGCTGGAGTGGTTCGTGGGCGGTGCCGGCGATCACCACCACGATAATCCCGGCCGTCCGGCAGGCATGACCTTTGGCCACGGCGGCAAGATTGACATCAGCGGCATACAGCCCCAGCAGCGCAAGGTCATCACCTCGGCAGAGATGCAGCAGGTGGTGGAGCGTGTGCTCGGCCATCATGGCGACAACGAGGTCTTCGTCATCTTCCAGTTCAAGTCGAAGAACGGCGCTCCCCTCATCGACAAGGGCCAGGTGCTGGCCCGTCAGCAGTTCGCGTTGAACAGCTATCAGTGGCCAGAACTGAATGGCAACGCCCAAGCCTCGCAAATCCAGAAAGAGGAGACCAACACCTACGTCAAGTTCTCTGCCGCTGGCACTGACTTCTCCGTGGGCAAGCGCACAGGCTTGATAGACTACCTGAACGTCGGCGGCAAGCGCATGCTCCAGTTCCGCGAGAGCATCACGCCCGAGTTCTGGCGCGCACCCACCGACAACGACTATGGTGCAGGCCTGCAGAACCGTTTCCAGATGTGGAAGAACCCGCAGATGCGCGTGAAAGAGTTTAGCGTAGGCGATGGCACCGTCGTTGCCACCATTGAGCTGCGCGAGCCAGAGGCCCGCGTGCCTGGCCAGAGAGGCAACCAGCGGCGTCCGCCCTTCGCCACCCTCACCATGACCTATACCCTCACTGCCGAGGGCGAAGTCATCGTCCGTGAGCAGTTGCAGCCCGAGAAGGACGCCCAGGTGAGCGACATGTTCCGCTATGGCATGACGCTGCAGATGCCCAAGCAGTACGACCGCATAGAGTACTACGGACGTGGCCCTGCCGAGAACTACATCGACCGCAACTCCTCTGAGTTCATCGGCGTCTATGGCAACAAGGTGCAGGACGAGTACTTCGAGTATGTACGCCCGCAGGAGAGCGGCAACCACACCGACGTGCGCTGGTTCCGCGTGCTCGACGGCAATGGCCAGGGCCTGGAGTTCTACAGCAATGCGCCGATGGAGGCTAGCGCCATGCCCTATCTGATGAGTCAGCTCGACGACGGCATGAGCAAGGACAAGGCATGGGGCCACCACAGCGGCGACCTCATCCCCGACGGACGCACACAGGTGTTCATCCAGCAGCGTCAGTTCGGCCTGGGATGTGTGAACTCTTGGGGCGCATGGCCCCGCGAGGAGTACCGCCTGCCTTGTAAGGAATACGACTTCACCTTCGCCATCCGGCCTTTGCACGCTACGCGCTAAATAATAAATGAAAAATGATAAGCCTACCTGCACCTTTTCTACCCATAGACTCCTGTGGGTAGGTTTATCATTTGTCGTTTTTCTGTCATTTCGGCCACTGGCCGCAGTGGCACAGCAGCATTTCCCCAAGCAGATTCCGCCAGGCAACTACAGCGGCATCTGCCCTATTGGTGACAATCTCTTCGCCGTGGTCGACGACAAGAACGCCGAAGACGGCTTCTATGTTTTCCGCCTTGCCATCGACACGCTGAAAAACCGCATCACCGAGGCCGAGAACCTGGGCTACCGCTCCAGCGGCAAGCCCAACCGCGACATGGAGGGCATCTGCTATCGTCCCTCATCGCGTACATTATTTATTAGTGGGGAGGCTGACAACGAGGTCTATGAATACACGCTCGACGGGCAGCGCACAGGCCGACGGCTGGCCATGCCTGCCGAGTTCAAGAAAGCCCGCCGCAATCTCGGTCTGGAGTCGCTGGCCTACGACCCGCTCTCCCACCGTTTCTTCACCACCACCGAGCGCCCCCTGCCAGGCGACAGCCTGTTGTGCATTCAGACCTTCGGCGACGACCTGCAGCCCGCGCAGCAGTATCTCTACCGTCCCGACCCTCCCATCAGCCCCAAGTATTATCATGGTGTGTCGGCGCTCTGTGCCTTGGCCGATGGTCGCCTGCTTGTGCTCGAGCGGCAGGTGCGTGTACCCCGCCTGAAGCTCGATGCCCACACCGTCATCCGCATCTACGAGGTGCAGCCATCCGCCTCTCACCCTTCACCCCTCACCGCTCGTCAAGAACTTCCGAAACGCCTTCTTACGGAATTCCACACTCGCCTCACCCTCACCAGCCGTAAGTTCGCCAACTACGAGGGTCTCTGCTTTCTCCCCTCTTTCGGAGATACTGGGGGCTTCCTCCTCCTCATCGCCGACTCCCAGCACCACTACAAGGGCGTCCTCCGCGACTGGTTCCTGCTGATAAACGATTGGCCTTTGCGCCAGTAATTGAGCAAATATGTGTATCTTGCGGCAGTAAAACGATAATTGCTGAACGACATGGAACGATTCTTCAACACCGCAGGGCCGAACAAGCCCGACATCAACTACAGTATTGACCCGCTGAGCCGGTTCGACCTCGCCGAAATCCTCTTGCTCATCCGTCAGCAGCGCTATTTCGTGCTCCACGCTCCGAGGCAGACGGGCAAGACGTCGTGCATGCTCGCGCTGCGCGACTACCTCAACGGACAGGGCAGCGAGAGCCGCCAGGCTCACATGAATGGCCGGTGCGCGACGGACGAAGGCGAAGCCAACAAGGCGAACGACTATATCGCCGTCTATGCCAATGTTGAGGGCGGACAGGCCAAGAGGAACGACGTGGATGGTGTCATCCGAGGCATGTGCGACAAATTGGCTGAGGAATTTCGTAGAGTCCTCAAAAGCGACATGCCCTTACAATTGCGTGACGAAGCTAGGAAAGTGGATGCCAGCTCTATGCTCTCCACCTTTTTGTCGCGTCTTTCCGAGGCCCTGCCCAAGCCCGTCGTCCTTATCCTCGACGAGATTGACGCCCTCGTCGGCGACTCCTTGGTGAGCGTGCTCCGTCAGATTCGCTCCGGCTATGCCGACCGCCCTGACGCCTTCCCCCAGACCGTCATCCTCTGCGGTGTGCGCGACGTGCGCGACTACCGCATTGTGCTCTCCAACCAGGACGTCATCACCGGCGGCTCGGCCTTCAACATCAAGGCCGAATCCTTACGCCTGGGAAACTTCAGCAAAGAGGAGATACACGAGCTCTACATGCAGCACACCCGCGAGACGGGCCAGGAGTTCGACGAGGCCTGCTTCCCCATGATTTGGGAAGCCACCGAGGGCCAGCCGTGGCTGGTCAACGCCCTGGCGCATGAGGTGACGTGGAGGATGCGCGAGAACCGCAAACGCTCCGTGCGCATCATCCCTGACATGATAGAGCGCGCCATCGAAAACCTCATCTACCGCCGCGACACCCATATCGACATCCTTATCGACAAGCTCAGCGAGCCCCGCGTGCGCCGCGTCATCGAGCCGATGCTCGCCAACAGCGAGGAGGCCGACGACTCGCTCATCCCCAGCGACGACCTTCAGTACTGCGTGGACATGGGCCTCGTCAAGGTGGAGCGCGGCAAGACGCGCCGCATCGCCAACGGCATCTACCGCGAAATCATCCCCCGCGAGCTGACGTGGACCACGCAGGACGGCATGACCGTGCAGACCGCCTGGTACCAGAATGCCGACGGGAGCATCAACATGGAGAAGCTGCTGCTCGACTTCCAGCAGTTCTTTCGTCAGAACGCCGACTCCTGGATTCAGAAGTTCGACTACGCCGAGGCCGGTCCGCAGCTCCTGCTTCAGGCCTTCCTGCAGCGCATTGTCAACGGCGGCGGCTACATCGACCGTGAGTACGGCCTTGGGCGCCGGCGCACCGACCTGCTCATCCGCAAGCCCTTGACTGACCGCTACGGCGGCCCCGTTCAGCGCATCGTCCTCGAACTGAAGCTGAAGCGCGGCGACCTCGACACGGTCATCGCCCAGGGGCTACGGCAGACCGCCGACTACATGAACCTCGTGGGCAGCGTGGACGAGGGCCACCTCGTCATCTTCGACCGCACGCAGGAAAAGACCTGGGACGAGCGCATCTGGCACCGCCCCTGCGAGCATGCCGGCCGCACCATCACCGTCTGGGGAATGTGACTCTTGGCAGCTATATTATTTCATGTAAATACAGAAAGAGGATGGCAATAGAAGATGCAATATTCAGGCGTTCGGAGCTGCTTCTGGGCAACGAAGCAATGGAGCGGATAGCCCGGAAACGGGTGATTATCTTTGGCGTGGGCGGCGTCGGGTCGTGGTGTGCTGAGAGTCTTATTCGTAGCGGCATCAGGCAATTGACGATTGTAGACAGCGACCGCGTGTGTATTACCAATATCAACCGGCAGTTGATGGCGACGACCAAGACCGTGGGACAGGTGAAGGTGGAAGCCTTAAAAGAGCGTCTGCTCACCATCAACCCGCAGGCAGAGATTACGGCTCTGCAGAAAATCTTCACCCAGGAGACATCCGCATCCTTCGACATCGGCAGCTACGACTACGTCATCGATGCCATCGACTCCTTGAAGGATAAGGCGCTGCTTATCCTTATGGCCTGCCAGTCGAAGGCCAGGCTCTTCTCGTCGATGGGTGCCGCTTTGAAGATGTCGCCCACGCGCATCCAGGTGACGGAGTTCTGGAAGGTGAAGGGCGATCCTCTGGCACGCGCGCTCCGCAAGAAATTCAAGAGCCAAGGACAATTTCCCAAGCGCAAGTTCCAGTGCGTCTATAGCGACGAACTGCTGACCAACCGGGGTCACAATGCCACCTGCGGCACAGAGCAGTGTGTGTGTCCCAAGGCCAAGATGGGCCCTGGAGACCCCTCGCTGCTCAACCATGAGTGGTGCTCATCAAAGGCTCAGATCAATGGCACGATGGCTCATGTCACAGCCATCTTCGGCTTTACCCTTGCGGGACTGGTCCTTCAGGATATCACGAACGCTGACGGATGAGTCATGATGCTCGGTGCAAAGATGCAAGCATAAGAAACAGCTGCTAAAGCTCCATCATTGTTTGTTCGGTTTTTCTTTTTGGTAATGATATAGCAGTTGACCTGAATTTGTTTTTCCGGATGGCACTCCCCTCCCCTCAAGGGGAGGGGAAAGGCTACGGGTAGGCGACCGAAGGTCGGGCGCTCGACCGCAGGTCGCTTGCTACCAAAGGGACGCAAGAATGTGGCTACCGCCGGAGAAGAATTCCTGTGCCAACTGCTATATTGTTGCCTAAGAAACAGCTGCTAAAGCTCCATCATTGTTTGTTCGGTTTCTCTTTTTTCACTTCCTTGGCCTCATACTTTATCTTTTTGAAACCCTTGATGATGGTGGGAACGGTAGTCTTGTCAGCATCGTATTCGATGGTGACAGTCTTGTCTTCGATGTTGGTCTTGATGCTCTTGACACCCTTCTCGAAGCGGATGTTGTCCTTAATCTTCTTCTCACAGTTTGCGCAGTGCATCTCAGGGTTGACGGTCAGCACAACGGTTTTGATGTTTTTAGCGTAGCTGGCTGTAGCCAGTGCTAATGCAAATAAAATGACTTTTGTCTTCATGATGGTTGTTTACGGTTTATTGATTTGCTAGTTATAGTTTTTCCCAATTCATTCTTATACCTATATAATATATGGCGCCATGAACGGGTCCCCATACCATTGTGGCATCGAAGTTTGGTCCCCAAGGGGCATCGGCGGCAATGATGGGATGTTTCTGTCGGCGACATGTAATATTCTCTCCGCCGGCATAGATGCTCCAGTGGCGGAAGAAACGAGTCACCTGCGCGTTCAGCTGCTCGAAGCCCTTATAGCGCCTGTCCCAGTCTCCATCGGGCATTCGTCCGCCACCATTCAATTGCAGGGTAGCATCAAACTGCCATTTGCCCAGTCCTGGCTTGTATTGTGCAGTGACAAGTCCTTTGTATTTGTTTGTAAGCGGCTTTTCGCGCAGCACACCGCCGTAGGTAGATTTCACGTTGGTACGGCGGTAGGTGGCCGTGAGCGTGAATCCCTCGGACAAGGGATAAGTGGCCTCTGCCTGCCATGTGTGTGAATAGCTGTCGCCCACAAGGTTGGTGAAGTGTACGGCGTGCGGGTTACTGTCCATGTCGACAAGCAGCTGGTGCAGGAAGGTCGTATAGTAATACTCCGCGCTGAGTTCCAGCTTGTGTTCGCCGATGGGGATGCTGAGGGCTGCACTCACGCCATAGTTCCATGCCTCCTCCTGGTCGAGGTCATCGTCGATGATAATCTGCCGACTGCTGGCCAGCAGGTAGTTGTGCTCTGCCATCACGTGGTTCGTCCGGTAGCCTTTGCCGATACTGCCGCGCAGGGTCACGATGTCGGTGGGCGAATATTTCAGGTGCATACGCGGCGTGGTGAAGCTGCCGTAGATATTGCTGTGATCCCATCGCAGGCCGCCCATCAACGTGAACTGCTCACCGGCCTTGAAAGTGTACTGGGCATACACACCGGGAGTCGTTTCATCGAAATCGAAACGATCATGATTCAGGCTGATACCCGTCGAAAGGCTGTGGTGCTCGTCGAAGTCGGTCTCGAAGAGTAGCGAGGCATACCCGTTGCGCTGGTCGGTGTTGTACTGCTTGTTGCCGTAGAGGGCATTCTCGTGGTGCAACGAACCAGAGAGAATCAGCGCGATGTTCGACGCGTGTTCTGGGTCGAAGATGTAGGCGTTTTTGGCGAAAGCCTCGTAACGCTCGTTGGTGATGTCGATGAGGTAAGGATTCGAGGGCATAGGAGAGTGGTGAGAGGTGAGTTGACCGCCCTCGCGATGCTCCTTCAGTCCCTTGACCGCTGCTTGGAAGATGTAGTTGTCGCCGACCCATGCCCAGCGGCTCATCAGCGTACCCTGTTGCACTTTCGGCATGTCGGCAAAGCCATCGCCATTCTCGTCGTGCGCCTTGTCAAGCAGCTCGTAGTGGCCCAGCAGCGCCGTGCTCCACCGGTCGCTCAGATGCAGGTTCGCCCCGAGGTTCGCCTCTAATTTGCCCTTTGTGTTGTAAAAGAGGTTCGCGTCGGCAAAAGGTGTGGCCTGTGGCTTCTTAAACTCCACGTTAATCTGACCCGTTATCGACTCGTAGCCGTTCTTTACCGATGAGGCACCCTTCGACACCTGAATGCTCTGCATCCACGGCCCTGGGATATAGCCCAGCGAATAGGGAGCCGCAGCACCGCGATAATTGGGGATGTTTTCTGTCAGCATCTGTACGTAGGTGCCGCTCAGCCCCAGCAGCTTAATCTGCTGTGCACCCGTCGCCGCATCGGCGTAGTTCACGTCGACAGAGGGATTCGTTGTGAAGCTCTCGCCCAGATTACAGCATGCCGCCCGCAGCAAATCGCTGCTGCCGATGAAGTCCGAATTGCCCAGTCCCTTCGTCTTCGCATGCCGATGGCCTAGTGCCGACACGTTCACCTCCTGCAGCTGCTCGCCGTCGAGCGTTTGCACGTCTGAGGAGTCTCTCTCCGCGTTGCTTTGTCCATAAGCAGTCGAAGCCATCAGTAGCAGGGCCATTAGCCATCCAAAGAACCTTCCTGAATCCATGATGGGTGCAAAGTTACAAAATAAAAACAAATTAACCCAAAAACTACAGAAAAATATTCAAAGAATCTTGTAGTCTTGCTTAATCACCCACTTCTGAGACCATTTTTTTGCGCATACAGCCTACATACCTACATTTTCAGAGTTAACAGGTTCTATGTCAACAGGTTAAAGCGTGTAGGCAGCCTGCATTTTCTTCTCCGAACATACATCTTGTGAAGAGCACTGTTTTTGGGGCGAATTCTCTAGAGAATTTGTCCGAATACTGCCTCCGTTCTGAAAAATACTGCCGCCGTTTTGGAAAATACTGCCACTATTCTGAAAAATACTGCCACTATTTTTCGTGTAGGCACATCCTCTGAAACAGGGTGAGCCTACATGCCGTAATCTTCTGTGTGTATGTCGGTTAGTGGCGTTGGTGTAGGTATGTATGTAGTTTTGCAAAATTTGGCCAGCAAATGTTAAATTCCGGCATGTCGCTTTTCTGACTGTAAGTATATCGCTACTTTTGCGGCATGGAAAAGATAACGATACTGAAGACAGTCCGTGGGGCGGATACGCTGCACACGGAAGAACTGGCGGCTGTGGCAGAGCGCATCCGCCGTGAGGAATGCAAGGAAGTGGTGAACGGGCTGCGTGCCGACTATCCGCTGCTGGACATCCGGCGGCAGGAGGACGGCAGCATGACAGGGGCATGGGGCTACCTGCAGCGGCTGCCGCGCCTCTGCTTTGCCTCGGAGATGCTGAACCGCGACCACCGCCGCCTGCGCATCGCCTATACAGGGCTGGTGCTGCTGGAAGTGAACAACCTGACGGGCTATGAGGAGGCCGCCGCCATCAGGCGGGGCAGCAGCCTGATGCCACAGACGCTGCTCGCCTTCGTGGGTGCCAGCGGAAGGAGCGTGAAGATGGTGTGCCGGGGCGAGCTGGCCGGAGAGCGGCAGGACGGCGACGCCGCGCTGCCTGTGGGCGACGACGACGTCCGCCGCTTTCATGTCGCCCTCTACGAGAAGGCACGCATGGCCTATAATGCCCAGCTGGGCGTCACCGTGGAGAAGCTGGAGCCGGGGCTGGAGCGCACCTGCTACATGAGCAGCGATGCCGAGGCCGTCTGCAACAGCTCGGCCCTGCCTTTCTACATCGACATGAAGGAAGATGTGCGGCAGGCGGCGGGCGTGGTGCGGACGTCGAACATCGAGCCGGAAGAGACGGTGCCGGGCCTGGGCCGTTATGTGAACCTGCAGCACATCTACGAGTTCAACCTGACCAAGGCATACGACAGTCTGCCGACCGACGTGAAAGGCGAGGAGCGCATGCACCAGCTGCTGCAGCTGCTGGCCGACGGCTGTCAGGAGACGGGCATTCCACAGGGTGTCGCCCTGCGGCTGACGGAATATCGCGCACCCTTCCGCAGCGACCGCGAGCTGGTGCGCCTCGTCTTTGCCAATGCCTACCGCGAGGAGAGCCAGACGAAATACCACCAGCGCAAGCGACAGGTGAAGCCGCTGAAGAACGTCCCGCCGGAGACGCTGCTGACCATGAAGATCGACATGTTCCTGCGCGAGAACTACGAGCTGCGCCTGAACGTGATGCGCGGGGTGGCAGAATACCGACAGCGCACGGGGCTGGGCTTCGACTTCGAGGACCTGACGGAGCAGGCCCGCAACAGCATCACCATGCGGGCGTTGGAGCAGGGCATCAAATGCTGGGACAAGGACATCAGGCGCTACGTGAACTCCAACGACATCGAGCAGTATGACCCCATACTCGACTTCCTCGACCACCTGCCCCGCTGGGACGGGCGCGACCGCGCGACGCCGCTGGCCCTTCGCGTACATACTGCATATAAGGAGTGGCCCCACCTGTTCCGCATCTGGATGCGCTCGATGGTGGCGATGTGGCAGGGCAAGGGCCAGCTGACGGGCAACGCCCTCGTGCCGCTGCTCATCGGTCGTCAGGGCTGCGGCAAGTCGAGCTTCTGCCGCATCCTCCTCCCCCGACAGCAGCGGGAGTACTACAACGACCGCATCAACTTCAAAAACGAGTCCGACCTGAACCTGGGCCTCACCTCGTTTGCGCTCATCAACCTCGACGAGTTCGACAAGATTACACAGCGCCAGCAGATTGTGCTGAAATACCTCGTCTCGACCGCCGAGCTGAAATACCGGCCGCCCTACGGCAAGGCATACAGCAGCCATCGCCGCTATGCCTCGTTCGTCGGCACTACCAACGAGCCGATGCCGCTCACCGACCCCTCCGGCTCGCGCCGCTTCATCTGCGTGCAGGTGGCTGCCGACATCGACTTCAAGACTCCTGTGGACTATCCGCAGCTCTACGCCCAGCTGAAGCAGGAGATAGCCGACGGCGGGCGCTACTGGCTGACGAAGGACGAGGAGGCAGCACTGATGGAGCACAACCGTCAGTATCAGCGGCTCAGTGGGCTGGGGGAGATGCTGCTCTCGCTCTACCGCAAGCCCGACGATGGCCTGGCGGGCCAGCCCTCCGGCTCAGACGGGGCTGCGAAGGAGGGGCAGTGGCTCTCGCTGAAGCGCATCGCCGCCCGCATGAAGCAGGCGTTCGGCAGCGGATTCAAGGAGGAGCCGGGCACGCTGGAGAAGCTCGGCGCCTTCATGAACCGTACGGAATACAAGTTCGACAGCCGCCGGAAGTCTAGCGGCATGGAGTACTACGTGGCGGAGCGGGAGTGACAATTGTCTAGAAAACCTACAGATGAAAGAGTTGGCTGCAAGAAAGGGTGTTGGCCCTGCAGCCCATACTCGTGCGCTTAATGAATGATTTGTGCTTGATACGGTGCAAAGGATGGCAAATGCCTTGAACGTGTTAATGAAAAGTTTATTTGAACCGATGAATGACGTGGAGGGGTACTTTAGAATAGCTGAACAAGTATATCAGTTCAACCGTAGAGAGGAATTGAACAGACTATTAAAAGAAAAATGGACTTATGTTTTGTAGTTTGAGAAAAAATGACTATCTTTGCACCATGAACTAAAAAACAACTGCCTATGAAATAAAAAAAAGAAATAGACGTTAAGGAAAAAGCGTTTACTTGTATTCTTTTCTCTGAAAATCGCCAAAAAAGAAGAGACCGTCAAGAGTAAAAGTAGAACGCTCACGCCAATGGCGTGGGCTTTTACTCGTATATGACGGAATGGTGTTTGGCGATACCTCAGAGATGTAGACGAAGTAATGAGTCCACGTTTTTTTCTGTCTCCCTCCGACCTTTGGACTATCAAATAATACTTATCAAAACATTAAAACAATGAAAAAATATTTATTTGCAATATTCGTTGCACTTGTAAGCCTCAACGCATCGGCACAAAAAGACGAACAGAATATAGGCGCACACGTCTTATATGGAACAGACGCTAAGAACATTGGACTTGGTGTAAAGTATCAACGGAATGTTACAGACGCTATCCGTTTGGAGGCAGTAGGTGACTATTACCTTAAATCTGATGGTTTCACTATGTTTGATGTAAATGTGAACGGTCACTATTTGTTTCCTATTGTAGATAAAGTGACGGCTTATCCACTGGTGGGTATTAACTACACTCACTGGAAACAGGATGGCTTTGTTACTTTTGATCATGAGGACCAAGAAGAATGGTGGTATGAAAACGGTGGCACTGATGGTGAAACGAAAGATAGCAGTATCGGTTTAAATATTGGAGGTGGTGTTCAATATCAATTAACTGATAAAATCCGTATTGGTGTGGAATTGAAGTACCAAACTATCAGCGGAGCAAGTACCGCTGTAATCGGTGCAGGTCTGACATTTACGCTTTAATTGTATAACAAGCCCCAAGGGGTCAAACTCTTGGGGCAATAAATCGACTATACATGAAAAGGATTTATTCTACATTGGCAATGCTTGTAATGATGCTTGTGGCATTTAGCTATGTAGCTTGCGGAAATGATGAAGAAGATAATGGTGGAGATAAAACTTCAGGAAATAGCATAAAACTGGAGTTGAAGAATCTGAAAGGCTCATGGACAACTGTGGCTGTTAATAGTATTCCATCATCGAAACAAGAAGATGATTATATGGGCTTCACATTCCATGTCTATTGGGATGAAGGTTATCAATACGAAAGTGGGAGTAATGTTGGAGAATTAACATTGGAAAACTCTGCCATTTGTATTTATGGAACACCAATAATGGATGTTATGTCTTTCGACGGTACGAGTCTAACAGTTAAAGTGTCAAAGTTTGATGGTGCTGTGCTTGTTATGAAGAAACTCGGAACTTTGAATAATGATGACTATAAAAATAAATTGGTTCACGGAATATGGTATCACTCATTCGACAATAGTGATGATGGTGTAATGGAGTATAAAGTATTGTTACACGATGAAACCATTCAAAAAGTAGCCAATTTATACGGTAACAGGTTTCAGTTCTTTCAATTTGCTCAAGATGGCACTGGCGTATATTGTTGTGGCCATTCTGGGTATAGCTTTGAATGGGAATTATCAGAGAAGAAGCTTACAATAAAGACTACTAAAGGAGCGAACATGACATCTAACCTTACATTAATTGGTGTAGAAGGATTTGTCTATTTCGAATTTGAAAGAACGTTCAACTGGTATGGCTTTTGAAATTTAGTTTTTTGTTTCATCAAATCGTTAATAATATGAAGAAACTGTATTCAACAATTATGATGCTTGCAATGATGGTTGCAGCATTAAGTTTAATTGCTTGCGTTGGTGATGATGAAGAAAATGTTGACTCGAATGAGGCTAAAGTATGCTTCATCTATACTCTAGACACTTCTTACGGCAATTCCATGACACGTGGAGTCAAAACGAATTCAGAAGTGTTTGATGAGTTCTATCAGAAAATAAAAACAGGTGAATTGGTTGCACCCTCATTTGAATTGACTCTAACGGAGGTCAATAGTGGCGTAATGTACACCTTCAAAGGAAAGTGGAATAGTCACGACTTGTTGACCCTCCGTACTGGCACATATAGAGTCGTTGGCAAATCAATTGCTGATGGAGATAACATACAAGAAAAGTGCTCGTTTACCTTTGATGAACAAATCGATATTAGCATAACAAGTAATGTCATAACATTACATGCAAAATATGATAGTTCTTTACTTATCTTTAACAATGAACAGATTCAGACTTTGCAGAATTTCAACGGCTCTGCCCTTGCTTCATTCTTTACATTCAGCACTTATAAGTATGCCTTTATAAATAACACTCTCTATGATGAGGAAAAGAAGAATGAAGCATACATCTTAGGCAAGTACACCGATGATGCTGAGTTCAAAATCTTCACAGGCAATCTGAACTTTGAAAAAGGCAAGTACTATGTCTATAACAGCATATCAAATGGTTTTGATGTGCCGCCAATGGAAGAAGGTGTTAGTACAATTACAGGGAATGGTATTTCTACACGGATTTTTAATGCAAATTCGCAACCTCCTATTGTGGGAGGTATTATTGACGATTATTTGGATGGCTCAGTATTGATGAAGGGCATTATTGTAAGTGCCGATGCTGAAAATCTCGACTATGATGCTTCACAAGAAGTATCCAGCCCACGATTCTTTGAAGACAAGACGAAGAGTGAGGCAGCAAACAATCGATATAGTAATAAAAACTATCGAATCATTGATTGCACAGGAATAGGCAAGGAGCAATTTTGGTGTACTTTGAAACTCTTGGAAGGAAATAGCAAATATTTCATTAGGGCTTTTGCTATTCAAAAAGATGGTGCTGTTATCTACGGTGAGACATTGGAGATTGTTACAAAAAGCTATTCTCGCTATAATGATAGTTTTGATAGGGCTAACGTCTGGCACGCATTTGAAAGCACTCTCTTCGACTTGGTAACTGATGAAATCATCGATCCCAATGAAGGTTTCTATTATTCAACAAATGAAAATCCAACTAGAGTAAGGCATCAAGTCGGAACAGGCTATAACACTTGCTATAAGTTCCTAACAGAATGGAACTACAAGCTTTGGTATTATCACAGCACATACTGCAATCAAGATATGATTGTCAACACTCCCATAATGACTTTTTCTAACAACAAACTGGTTCTAGAAAAGAATTCTTTAGATGATGATAAAGACATTACCATCTACTACAGTATTAACGGAAACTATTTCAGACCTGAGATATACATCGATGTCTATACTGCCCCTATTGAGATTATAGAGCCATGCGCAGTATATTGCTACGCTATTAGTTCTGATGGTTATCTCTCATACACAAATATGTATGTGATTGGTGAATTCAAAAACAGTGACATAGAGTGAGGCGACTCCAAATATTGTGTTGAACAACTCCATAGCGATGTAAATCCAAATTGGCAGTCCAGATTGGCATCATCTATTGTTTCAATGACACTAGGCTTAATGGGAACAACCTTGTCATGGGTATATACTCAAGGATGGTAAGAAAGTAATCAATTAAATAAACAATAACATTATGAAAAAACTGTATTCAACAATTATGCTGTTAGCCATGATGGTTGCAGCATTGGGGTTCACCGCTTGCGGTGATGATGAAGAAGATGTAATTGAGGCATCTGTTGTGGGAACTTGGGAAGTGACCTATGTAAAAGCTTCGTCTTCTTATGATATGGATGATGATGAAGGACTAAAGATAGGCGACCAAATGACTTTTTATTCAGATGGGAGATATAAGGACTCAGAAGACACGGGAAGATGGTCAAAAAAAGGAAACACTCTAACAGTTACTATTGATGACGATTTTTCAATCCCTGCGGTAATGACTATTACAAAACTTACAGATAAAGTGTTAGAAGTTAAGCTTGATTATGGCAGTCTCATTCAATTTGAAATAAAGATGAAGAGAGTACTTTAATTTTATTAGATATGGCAATGAGGGATGGGATTTAACAAATCGTTAATAAAATGAAGAAACTGTATTCTAGCATTATGCTGCTTGCCATGATGGTGACAGCATTGGGATTGACCGCTTGCGGTGATGATGAAGAAGAAGATGAAATTGAAGGCAATAGTCCATCGGGTAACAAAACGCTTATTATAGATGGTGAATCATACTATTGTGGTTCATTGTGTCAATTATCCCAAACGAATGGTAGTGGAATGTACTTAACTATTGAAGCTGTTGAAGATAGACTATATCAGATGAATGGTAAGGAACTTATAGTACTTATATCTCCGTCCAAGGTGTCTCAGTTGTCTGTTGGTCAAATTTTTGATTATGACGATATGAGTATAAGGAATTTCCGCAATCTAACACAGATGGAAGTAAACTCGTATAGTTGGGACGGAATAAGTGGAGATATTACCATCAAATCAATTGGTGAAACGCAAGTCACTATACAAATCAATTCTTTGGTTGTCAAGCATGAGATTACTGACGTGGAACATACGATTAGCGGAACTGCCACACTTCACAATTCCTTATATGATAGTAATGGCAAAGTATTACCGTTCTAATCGGATTCTGTTTCACTATGGTTCTTAGTGAAAGCAAGCAAAATCTTCTGGACTGCCAATGTATAAAGGCATTTCAGAAGATTTTTTGCGTATTCTCAATTTTGACCAATCGAGCAGTATGACCCCATACTCGACTTCCTCGACCACCTGCCCCGCTGGGACGGGCGCGACCGCGCGACGCCGCTGGCCCTTCGCGTACATACTGCATATAAGGAGTGGCCCCAC
>JAEEGG010008478.1_pt1 | contig 23300 bp, 17 predicted proteins | sample 9134161 | NCBI WGS metagenome assembly JAEEGG01 (sample SAMN16246543, study PRJNA631951) | gut metagenome | biome: gut microbiome; feature: rumen; material: CR-attached | host: Bos | place: Iran: Karaj | collected 2018-10
CGCAGGTGAAGTAATCCGTACGTGGGCCACTGAGGGTCACTCGGTCCCCCTGCCCGGACTGGGAACGATGCGCTTCGGCGTCCACTCGAAGGCGGTGGCTGAGCTGGAGGACGTGAAGACGAACCTGATTAGCGTGCGCCGCATCATCTTCACCCCCAACACGGACGTGAAGGAGGCGAGAAAGATGCAAGTAAAACTAACGGATAATCGAAAAAGAAGTTTGGGGAAAAGAAACATGAAGATGGACGAGATTCAAAGATGATTCTTCCAGGACATGCCCTCTGTAAATCTTTGGGAAAAATCGTCGTATGCTTTATCCTTTTCGCTGATACCGCAATCCCGTGCAGTATCTTTCCAATTCTTCATGTTCTGCGTAACATCTTTGATGATGTCAAAAGCTGCTTCTTTATCAAGCTTATATAGCTTATGCGCCTTGAATAAGTTGTCAAGACTTGATGCGTTTGACACGCCATCAATGAGCAGGCTATGAGTATGACCGACCGAAGGGGTTATATCATAAACAGGTGATAATTCCCATCCTTTCTTGGTGAGTAGAAAGGAATGGTTCTTCAGATGGTCATCTGTATTACCGATACAAATCGTGTATGCTATGCGACGATACAGCTCCTGAAGTGACTTTTCGACATCTGTACCATTTGATACAATAAAATCGGCTATTTCAGAGTATGCGTAATATCTTTTATGGGTGTCTTCCTGCGTCAATCCAAGCAGGTTCCGTGCAGAAGCCATATGTATACGTTTTCCGTCGGGTGTCCGGTCAAATCGTTTTGAAAGAAAGACGTCATGTCCTGAACTGAGCGAAATCAGTTTGATCGTGGCAATATGGATACCACACTGCTCTGCCATCTTGTTGGCAAAAAACTCCCATCTGCAATCATTCCACCTATCTGTGGTTGAAGGAAACTTTGCTATATAAAGACTGTTCTCGTCGGAAACACATGCCTTTGGTCTTGCACCACCGACAGAAGTTCCCGGTTTGAGCAGCCGCTCAAGCCATCTGTTGTCCGGTTCTTCACTCTTGAACTCGCTTTCCTCCACTTTCTTTGCTGCTTCGAAAAGCATTTCTAAACTTAATATTGGTGGAACCTGAAATTTGTCCGACACGTTCAGGTATAGCCCTGTGTCAATATCCTTAAAGCGGAACCCTCCAATGCGCAAGGAATCTTCCACGCCTTTAAGATATACCCAATCTGACAGGTTGTATGTCAGCCTTCCTTTTGTGCTATTGGTCTGTCTCTCTTTCAGTTCGATAAGCGTACGACCCCAAAAGTCTGGCAGGCAATCTGCAAAGCAACCGAATATTTCGCCATCAGGTTGTGTGTGTTGCTTACCTGTAAAAGGTTGTAAGTCTCCACCTAGAATAATGTCGGAATGCTTCTTTATCCACTCCTTCGTATATTCAAAGGTGAAAACATCTTTTCCTCCCAGTTGGTCATAACTGAGGTAGCCTATCGTCTCTTCATTTTCTAACCAGTCAAAACTGGCGACCACTTCAAGTGTTTCCATAACCCAGATAAACTATTTCTTCGATGCTCTTTTTTTGTTCTTCACCTCTATGTCTTGAATGACATGTCCGAGTTTATCATCACGTGCAAGCAACAAAATGTCATCACCTAATTGAAGCGCATAGAGTATTCTGCATAAGATGCCTACAGATACCGTCGGTAATCCCTTTTCAAGTTTTGCAACAGTCAGTCGGCTGCATTGCGCCCTTTCTGCAACCTGCTCAATACTTAGGTCCCGACGCAGACGTGCCAAACGTAACTGCTCGCCTACAATAGAAAGATTCTCGACCAACTTCATTGGCAACCAGTTTGATTTACTAAATTTCGTCATAATGTATCTTTTAGGCTGCAAATATATGAAATAAAATCTGTTTTATGATACATTATGGCAAAAAAATATCATTTTGTATTCATATTCAATACAAATCCTCCTCTCCCCACCTTATGGTGGGGGGTAATAAGTTGAAATGGGGGAACTTTCCCCTTGGGTTAGATGCACCAGAACATACTCTCTTGATCCATATGGACTAGAACAGTTCTTTCAGTCGAACAACAATGATTTCCTCTATAAAGGCAATTAAATCATATTTTTTTTTATCGGACACCAATAATTATTTATAAATAAGGTGACAGGTATACTGACTTAGTGAAGAATAACCACGAAAAGTATATATTTTCGGCAATAAATTTGGTTTGTTGCCGAATTTATATTAACTTTGCAGCGTAAAACTCTGCAATATGAACATCGGTAGGACTCAAATATTGGATTATGTCACGAATCACGGAAGCGTCAATGCAACGATTCTGATGAATATTTATGGCATGAAACCGACAACAGCCAGACAATACCTCAGTACATTATCAAAAGAGAATATTCTGGTACGTGTTGGCCAGGGCGAATATGCCCTACCTCAGAAGCAAATGTTCTCATACTCACCTTCAGAAAAGGTCAAGAGTATATACGATGGATTGAAGTCAGAACTGCCATTCACGGACTTTTGTGTCTATGACGGCAGTATCATCTCTTCCATCCAGCACCACCTCTCCATCAACAATGCCATCTATGTAGAAACCAACAGAGATGCTGTTGATTCGGTATTCTCACGACTTAGAGAGCAGCAGAAGGATGTCTTTAAACAGCCTTCTGCAACTTTCGTAGCTGATTACATCGACCTTCGGGAACCTTGTATTATCGTGAAACCACTGGTTACAGAGTCACCTCTGATGGAGATTGAAGGTATTCGGGTACCAACATTGGAGAAGCTTTTGGTAGATACACAGAAGGATGCAGACTTCGACTACTTGCAGGGAGCTGAAAGCCAGTATATGTTCCAGATGGCCTTTGAACTTTATACTATTAACACCCAAAGACTGATGCGCTACGCCAAACGCAGAGGCATCGGTCAAGAAATAAATGAACTTATCAATCAAGCAGAATGATTAGCAAAGAATGCTTTACAGCGACATGGATTGACCAGAAATCCAAGGAGCTGCAATATAACGACAAGAACATCATCGAGAAGGTTATCCGTGCTTTCTCCCTACTTGATATGCTGGCACAGTCTGGCTGTCCTTTCCACTTCAAAGGTGGCTCATGCCTAATGCTGCTCCTGAAGAATGGCCGTCACAGATTGTCGATCGACATTGACATCATCTGTCCTCCAGGCACTGACATTGAACAGTATCTGAAAGCATACAAGGATTTCGGTTTCATCGATTACAAATCAGTGGAACGCATTCAACGTGGCACCGATATTCCAAAGTCGCACTCAAAGTTCTTCTATCAGGTGGCTTTCCTGGGCGACAGCGACAGACAAGAAAGCATCCTACTCGATGTGCTGAACGAGGATTGTCACTATGAGGAAGTTGTAGAACTACCCGTTGAAGGTCCATTCTTGAAGGTTGTTGGTACTCCAAATATCGTAAAAGTGCCGTCTGCTGGTGATATTCTCGGTGATAAGCTGACTGCATACGCTCCAAACACGACAGGAATCCCTTACTTCAAGAAAGATCGCGATTGCAGCATGGAGATTATCAAGCAACTCTATGACATTGCACGACTCTTTGATGAAGTCAAGAACCTCGAAGTTACTTCAAAGTCGTTTGGGCGAATAGCAGAAGTAGAATTATCATATCGCGGACTGGAGAACAATCCCAGGATTATCTTTGACGATGTGCGCCAAACATCGCTTTGCCTTACAACCCGTGGCGCAGAGGGTAAAGGCGATTTCCAAATGCTGCAACGTGGTATCACCCGCATCAAGTCGTTCATGTTCCGTGGCAACTATCTCATTGACGGTGCCATCATCGATGCTGCCCGTGCTGCATACGTCGCAACATTGCTCGAAAAGGGGCAAACGGAGATTGAGCGATACAATGGCAATCCTATGTCCATTGCATCGCTCGAAATTCAACCTTCACTTCCAAATCGGTTGAGCCGATTGAAGCGACAGTCGCCCGAAGCATACTTCTACTGGGCTAAGACCAGTGAGTTACTTGAAAAGTAAATAAACGTTCGTAAAGTTATGGGAAGTGACCAATTATGGATAGATAGCTTTGGCTTTGTGTATTCGGCAGACGGGAAACGGATGCTGAAAGGAGCTAATGTGGAGGGTGCCTACTGGATTCCTGAAGGTGTGGAGGAGATTGATTCTGGGGCGTTGATAGGATGCAAGATAGGCACGCTGCACGTGCCTCGCTCGGTTCGTCTGATTGGTGATTTTGTATTTGGTCCAGGAGGCGGAAAAATTATCATTGAAGAGTAAAATGGATACGAAAAAGGCAGTCTAAAATCTATAATATGCTGTATAACGAGTTAAAAAAAACAGATTATAGGAAGACTCCGCGTGGATAATCCATGGTGGTTAGCCCAAGGGGTGTAGGCCAATAAGCTTGTATTTGTCGATTGCTTGGGATGTTTTTTGGCGGCCAATAGCAATGAGCTTTTCGGACTTGTCGAAGTCAAAGGTTCCATAGCGGTTCATCTGGATATCTACTAATATGTCGGGGTTTGTCAGCTTCGCCATGAGGATGGAGTTTTGGCGGATCATCAGGGAACTGGCGCGGGAAAGGACGGTGTAGTAGTTGAACTCGATGTTATCCGGTATGAGCATGTCGAGGATCTTTGATTTCAGTGATTTATCGTGTTTTTGAATGGCAGTCAGCCTTTGCAGTTCATCCCACTGCGCCTTGTAGTCATGGCCGCTGACATCGACACCAACAAGAATATCTCCAGCCTGTCGCTTGACACGATTCAACGGGAGTGGATTCATGATACCGCCGTCAATCAGTATCATATCATTACGTTTCACTGGTTCATAGAATGATGGCAACGAAATGCTGGCACGTATGGCCTTGAACAGACTTCCTTTGCGAAACATCACTTCACGTCCTGCCTTCAAGTCTGTGGCAACGGCACAGTAGGGAATCGGCAAATCCTCGATGTTCACGTCTGGCACGAACTCCATGATGGCCTCGATGATACGGGTTCCCTTAACGATATGGTTGAGTGACAGCGAGAAATCGATGAGCCCCAGCATTTTCTTCCTATCGATGGTTTTCATCCATTCACGAAACTCGTTCAGCTTGCCTGCTGCATAGACGCCACCGATAAGTGCCCCCATGGAACACCCGGCAATGGAACTGATATGGTAGCCTTGTGCTTCGAGTTCTTCGATGGCACCGATATGTGCCAGACCTCTTGCACCACCACTTGACAGTGCCAGCGCTACATTCTTCGTCTTTGTCAACTCTTCTTTTTCCATAAGAACATTTAATCGTTTGCAAATATAGCGATAAAAAGTGAATATGAGTCATTATTGCCTTCAAATTTACATTACTTTAATGGAAAAAAGAAGGAATGACTGCATTTTACAGCCATTCCTTCTTAAAAGTTAGCCACGAGAAATCCTCTGTGTGAGGACCATCGTGCCAATACTCATAGAAATCTTGTGAGCATGAAGGGAGGTTGTCGCCCTGGCCTTCACGGAATATCTGTTCGGTTTCCTGTTCAGCCTTGAACTCCATCATTTTCTCCTCCCATTCACCAATCAACTCATCGTAGTAGCCATCAAACTTGTCTTCATACAAGTAATAATAGCATGTTCCGAAATAACGGCTTGTCAGATACTCAATGCGTTCGTCCCACCAATCGTATTCGGGGTATCCCAGTGCTCTCCAAAGTTGGCTACAGCGACGATCGAGCAGTTCACACTCTGTTTCTGAGATCACATCCCGTAGCCGTACACGGTCATTGTCAAACCAGACATAGCGCCAGTCGTCATAGTCTTTGTCTTCGATCAGGCCCGCTGTGAACATCCATATCTTCCGCGCCCACCAGAAATGACCTGTCTCTGCACAGAGGTCGCCGATGCGCATCCCTCGCATAAATTTCCATTTGCAACTCTCAGCACAACGTATGGGATGTATTGCGCTGTTTACAATCTCCTTCAGCAGTCGCGCTTCCAGATGAGTCACAACACCATTGGGCGTGCAGCTGCACACCCTGTAGGGAATTCTTCTTCTCATGTGTATCGTTGTCTAAAATCCTATTTTTGTTTTCTGACGAGGAACCTCAATGGAAACAATGTCCTCTGGTGTAAGAGAAAGCAGCTCAGACTTCCCACTTGACTGCTGTTTCACACATCGGGAAGCATGCTGGATATAGATACGCTCTAGTTGGTTGCCGATGAAACGGGCATTCCCCCACGTTTGAGGATCGCGAGACTGATAGGCTGCCGAGAGAATACTAACATATTTTTTCCATGCCTCGGTTGTAAATGTGTAATGGTAGTCCTCCACACGCCGTTTCGTGATTTCCAACAGCTCGTCGATTGTAAAATCTGGGAACTCAAACTTGTTTGGGAAACGTGATTGTAACCCGGGATTGAGGTCGAGCAGTTTCTTCATGGGCTCCTTATACCCACACAACACGATGGCTATGTCGCGCTGAGTCTCGTCGGCAAGGACATTCATCAGCAACTGTATCACCATCTTACCGGGGTCGTTCGCATTAGATCCGTTCAGCAGGTAGGCCTCGTCAATCATCAGCACACCGCCTTTGGCTATTTCCAACACTTGCCGCATAGACCGTTCCTCGTCGCCCCATAGGGTACCGATGAAGGTACCGCGGTCGCATACCACCACGTGGCCTTTCGACAATGCTCCCGCCTTGCGCAACAGCGAACCGTAGATTTTGCACACTGTTGTCTTGCCCGTACCAGGCCGTCCTAGAAACACGCTGTGCAGCGACACCTCATGCTGTTTGTTGTCAGGAAACAACTCGCGCATCATCTTGTTATAGCTGGTCAGTGCCACCAGTTCGTCCATTCTCCGCTTGATGTCGCTGCAGCCCACCAGCTTGTCCAGCTCCTCGCGAGGGTTGGCGATGGGCCGCAGGATTTCCACCTTCACACTGATGTTGCCATTCTGCTCTATCTCGCCGTCAGGTAATACAATGTTCTCCGGAGTGTCGTCTTCTGATTCCTCGGAAGTCGGTTCGTCGTTTTCCGGAGTATCGTCGTCCTTTGGTGTCTCACTGCCTTCCTCGAATTCGTGATTGATAAACTCCTTCAATAGCCGTTCGAATTCCTCGTCATTCGGTTCTTCCTCCTTAACGGGCTCCTCTTCTTCCTCCTCCATTTGGAGGGGCTCGTTTACCGCTGCGTCGAAATAGATTTTCCCACGCAGGTCTTCGTCGTTGTTCACCCCGGCCTTACGGTGTCCCAGACTCACGAAACCGTCAATCACCTTCATGTCGTTGAATTCCCACACTAGCTCCAGTTCCTCGGCGTTCGTAATCTTTGCCTCCGTCAGCATCACGCCGTACACCTTCAAGTCGATGTGCTGTTTCTGCAGCCGCTCTTTCACTATCTGCATGATCTCCTTCAGTTTCCACACCCTGCCCTCGTGCGGTTCACAGCCAGGGTAATAAACTATCGGTTCCATATCCACTGATTCCACGCATGTCCTATCCTCATAGTTGTCGTAGCAGTCAATGCACACTACCACCATATTCGTTGCATCGCAATAAATATATACGTCATCATCATTCATGAACGGTGCAAAGCCTTTCAGCCGGTTCGAATATACGGCATAGTTCACCGCCATAGCCTCCATGTGTTTCCAAATAGTCGTTTTGGTCTGTTTCCTAAAGTCACGAATCAATCTATTCCTGTTTCTCATAATCAAACATCATTCTATCACAGCAATATTCTATATAAATAAGGTATAAGCCCCAGCGATAGGGGCGCAAGAGTCATCAGGCACAGTGCCGAGGCACCAGCCTTTAATACCACAGAGTCTTCCTTTCAGATTTCTCTATCACAAACCCTAACCATTGTAGCAATATGTCAAAGACCGCACAAGACGACAAGGTACAATCCACCCGTCGGTGCTCAGATTCAGTTTTCTTACCTCATCATCGAACCGCTCGGCACTTGGCTGTTTCCTTTGTCATCATGTTCATTCTTGCTACAATTTTAATTTTGATTAGTGATAGAATTATGTAATTCGCCTGCAAAAGTAGTGAAAAATCCAATTCCCACCAAATGTTTTTGGGAAAATTTTGAGGTCTCTATAAATATATTTTTTCAGGTGATAGAAACCAAGAGTTTGATGGCTCTTTATATGATAAAGGGCATAGTACCCATTTGCATTGAATATGGCATTAGTTCAGAACATAGCCTACGGAATCCCTTCGGATGAATTGAAGGAGTATGGTGCTGCTTCCCTGATTAGGGAGAATAGCTATAGCAAGACCTATCGCGTAACAGCTTCTGACGACAGTTTTTACTTCCTGAGAGTAAATATTTTGAGCCAGATGCCTCAGGGAATGCTAGACGAGCAAGGTGATGTCATCAGCTTTAAGCTGGCACAAAATCTTTGCCATGAGAATATTGCCCAGATATTCTATGGGAGATACTATAATGAGACCATAGGTCCATATCAGTATGTCAAGACCGAATGCTTCGACGGAGAATTACTGTCAGACAAACTGAAAAGAGAAGGCAAACTGCCTCTTGATGAAGCAGTACGAATCTTTCATGGAATACTAGAAGGCCTGCATTACCTCCAAACTCAAAAGCCCCCCTTGATATTCAACAACATCACGCCACAGAATATCATTATCAACAACGATGGCACGGTGAAACTCGTGAATCTTGGGCATCTCTCTATCATAGAGATTCCATTTATAAAGTTGCCATTTGACAACAAGGAACTCGACGATCGTTATCTTGCTCCAGAGAGCTACCATCATATATATACTGCACAGACCGACATTTATTCAGCTTCTGCAGTATTTTATCAGATGCTATTTGGGCATACTCCCTGGCCTTCTATAAGCCTGGAAAACCGTAACTGGCACTCGCTGGAAGAAAGTTCACGTACAATAGAGCCACCCTTCACAGGAAGAAACCTGCCTGATGCATATCGCAAAATACTGGGTGAGGGACTGCGATGGCACATGTTTTTCCGCTATCCGTATGCTGAAACGATCATCTCTGACATTGACAAGGCAAATGAAGCCATTTTGTCTCCGCCATTACAAAAGAAGGCGGATATGATTCCCATTGATAAACAATCATTATGTAAAGTAATATTAAAGTATAGGATGTATAAAAAGTATTTAATGAGTTGTTTGAATTGGTTTTAGTGTTGGTTTTTGAGCAATTTTCACCTCTTCAATAATAAAATAAGTAAAGAAAAGCCAAATTTTTGGTCTAAATGTAATTAATTTGCGAGAAAATTATTATCTTTGCAGCATATTGATAACTAAAAACAACTAACGTAGCAGATGAGGGTCTACTATCCATCTAAAACAACTGGCAGTGCCAAGAAACTCGAAGGAAGTATCTATGTGATTTCTTTCTTCGTTTCAGAAACACCTTGGCCACTAAATGAGAAGATGGAATTATTTAAATACGTTAGGGATGCCGAGTCTTGGCTGGAAGTGAAAGCTAAGGAATATGGTAAAACCGTAAGGTTTGTCAACGGTGTACATGGTCTGTTCGAGCCTTTTGAAATAGATGTCGTTCCCGATTATAACTCAGGAACTCCCCAAACTGACATTGCCCAGAAATATCTGAAAGCTGCCGGATGCCCTTCCGACACAACTTATCCGGCCTGGATTAAGAAGAATTCAGGATGTGACCAATCTTTGGTATTTATTATTGCCAATAAGGAAGGACGTGGTTATGCAAATCCTATTTGCTGGGAATCGGACGGCCCTGAAGGAACTATTCTCTACCATTCGGAAGAAAACAAGTTAAATGCGAGTTCGATTATTCACGAGTTTCTTCATCTGTTTGGAGCTGTTGATTTGTACGCGACAGATGTGCAGAGTGCTGACAACTCTGCCCGAATGGAAAAAATGTATCCCAAAGAAGTCATGCACAACCCCTATTTTCCACTAACAGAGTTGGAGATAAGCCCTCTTACTGCTTGGCTGGTGGGATTGAGTGAAAAAGAAGAATCATGGTTTGAAACATTTCTCCCCAAATAATATGAAGAAAATATTTATCATCATAACGCTCATCCTCTGTGTTTCCCTGTTACATGCACAGCAACAGAGTTTCGATGCATTGAAAGCAGACTATCCTCAGCTGATGAAGAAATTCGGCAAGGAGCTTGAGGGCCAAAGGGCAGACTATATTTTTGCCATCGACGTTTCTGGCACGATGAACAAATATCAAGAAACAGTAGTCCCAGCATTGGGAGAGTTTTTCAAATCTCTGCAAGAGGGTGATTATGTTTCAATCATCAAATTTGGTGGTGAAGCCACGAATGAAGTTGGCAGCGCTGGAAAGATTGGAGCAGAAACTATCAAGAACCTTATCAACTATGCTGGTCATATCTATGATAAGCCAACGACAGCTTTTGAGCGAGAAAAGTATTTCAAGTACACTGATCTTGACAACATGCTGCATTATCTGGCTACTGACATGAAGCAGATAGACCGCAGCAAACTTAAATTCGTGTTCATTATTACCGACTTCCTGCATGATCCGTCTTTGACCCGAAAAGGAAAGGAAGATTGGGAGGGTGTTGCCAAGCGCTTTGCAACAGAACAGGCAGGTAATGATATCTATGTGTTTGCCTTACAACTTCCTGGTAGTGGTCGTGATCTGGAAAGAGTCAGAAATGTATTCCCGAAGTCTTTCAACTTCAATCATGTTCCTATTACCAGTGGTAGCGCGTTATCTGATTGGTTTACACAGCGAAAGAATGCTATTTTGTTAGACAAGTTTTATGCACTTGTGAAACACAAAATTCAACCTGTTGAATTCAAGATAGAACCAACGCTTGATATTGATGGGAACTTGGATTTGGGAGTGTCATGGAAATCTAATCCTGTTTATGACATCATTCGTGTTGATGCTGTAAGCACATCAGCCAAAGGATTCGAATTCAATTCCGAACTCCCAAAGAGTACAGCAGATGAGGAAGACATACTTGATGCTGGTAAATTCAATTATCAGAAAGCCAGTATTTGGGTTCCAACATTCAAGACAATAAAGGGCGATGTGACAGCCAAGGCCTCCTTTGATGTACCGTATGAAAGGGAGCTGAGCAAGTTGGGATTCGAGGCCCCTAAGTTTCAAGCCAGTGCATCCGTGGACGATTGGATGTTTTGCTATCCGCTCCCCTTCTGGCTATTCTGTCTTATCATTGCACTCATTATTATATATATAGTATTGGTTGCCCGTGCTTTTGGCAGGAATAATTCTTCTTTCTATCGGATAAACGGTAAGTTCGAAGTGACATTCAGCGGAGAACCTGTTACCGAAAGAAAGAAAGCACAAGGATTGAATATGGTTGACTTTGGCAAGGGGGCTGGCTTTTTGTCTGTTCCTGATGCTAATTGGCATATTAAGATAGACGTAAAACGACACAATCCGTTCTTATGTCCGCTAAAACATCCAGAGTATATCGTTACGATGATGAAAGGATCTGCATTTAAGACTGACGTGAAATACGGGCCGCATCAGCATCCCTCCATCGCAAGATTTACACGTATTACTGTTGGCGACTTTCGCGTTCGTTGGTTGAATTAAAAACTTAAATAAATATTATAACTATGGCAGAGAAGCATATTTTTATCGGTTTGGGCGGTTCTGGTGTTAATACTATCGCCCCTCTCAAGTACAAAATCTATGAGAGAATGAAGGGTACGGAGATGAAAACCCGTTTACAGGTGATGAACGATACCTATCGTTTCCTGTTCGTTGATACAGACGGCAGAGACATTGCCGAGGCTAATATGAATTATAGGAATCTTTACGAAGGAGGCAAGATTGACTTTATCAACAAAGATGAACTATTGAATCTGGGAGACATCAATCCATATATCAGCTATCATGAAGCCGAAAACTACCCAGAACTGAAGATCAACCGACGTATCATGGAAGCCTGTCCTCCAATGGTTGCCGAGAGTATGGACAATCGTGACCTTTCCTTTGGAGCAGGTGCCCTCCGCCTGAAGTCGCGCATAGCCTTTGGACGCAAGAAGAAAGATTTCGTCAGTATGCTAAAGAAAGCCATCGACGAATTGAATCCGATAGAAAACAATACCGACAAGAATGTCATTCACTACTGGATTGTCAGCAGTAGCAATGGTGGTACTGGTAGCGGTTCTTTATTAGATGTCCTGTACCTTGTGAATATGCTTCATCGTACTTATATTGACAAGGGCAACCCCAAGGTTGGACTTATGCTCTATATGCCTCGGGCATTTATGAATGTCAACAGAGATAATGAGCGATATCCTCGTAACGCATACGCTGTCTTCAAAGAACTGGAGGCTTTCCAGAAATGGAATAAGGATGTGTCTAAGAACCGGCTGTTCCATCGTATGGCCGTTACTGACGAATACGAGCTCTTTGACGAGAACATGGGATTCCGTCCGTTCGAGTTTTGTATTCCTATTGATTTCCATACGGAAAACAACAATAACATGGGCGACATTAGCAAGATGTATTCCAACACCGCAGAACTCATGTTCTATATTCATAGCGGTCAAGGTGCCAGTGGATTTAAGTCGTTCTTGGATAACAACGAGGATGGCGACCAAATCAACAGCCCGGAATTCTTCCTGATACCTATGGGCTATATGGCTCTGAGAAAACCCAATGAGCAGTTCGAGAATTATATTGCCCTCCGTTCTAAGTACGAAATGCTCCGTTATGGTATTCTTGGTTCTACTATTGAATCTGCAGACGAACGAAAGAGACTGATGAATACCCTCTTTGATACAATTATCAGGAGTTCGCTATTTGAAAGCGGAATAGGAAAGGAGTCCTATTTCCGCACAATCAAGGGTATTGTAGAAGACATGCTTGACGATGAGATGCCCGACAACCTGATTCGTGACAACGAGAATAAGGTGGTCAAGAAATTACCGACTAACGTGTCTATTGAGGATGCTCGAAGTGTTATCAGTGCTATCGAGGCCGCTATCCGTCGTCGTGGAGAAGAGAAAAATAACACCCGAAAGGCCATTGAACACGACCTTTGGGCATGGACAGAAGAAAATAGCCGCAAATGGGGTCTGCAATATGTGAAGGATATCTTGCAGGAACTTGATGCCTATTGTACTGATATCTATATGGCTTATACGACAGACACAAATACGGGTATTTTGCAAGGACTCCGTTCAAGTCGTAAGTCATTGGTTGAGAGTAGAGATGGCATAGAGGGAGAATTGGATGACCTTTATCAGAAAGCCATTCAGGTAACTTTAAAAGAAAGATTTATTGGTGATAATGCTAATGACATACAGGTGTTCTTCTCACGCTTGAAGGATTGGGTAGAAGCTAGTGTTAAAGTGATTCTCACAGAAGAAGCCTTCGATATGATTAGGGAACTGGCATACGGAGACCGTGGTATCATTGACCGCATTATTACCCATGTGCGGAAGTTGATAACAGAGGCTTCGGCTGTCCTTAATGGTGACAAGGGTGTTGCTCAAGGTTATACAGGTTTGGCCAGAAGTTTCTATTTGTCGAAAATGGATGTTACTTCGGTTTTTGTCCCAGACATTACGGAATACGTCGATGGTACAGGCTGGCGTGAAGACCATAATCTGTTTTCAGAGTGGTATGGCATGATTATCGGTCATACATCAGACTTTGTGCCAGGAGAAGGTTTTGCTCCTTTACGTAATGGTGACCCCGCTCACTCACTAGAAGGACTGTTTAGTCAGATGATAAGTCTGCATTCTGAAGACATGATTCAAAAGAAGTACATCATAGACGAAGAAAGTCATATATTTACTAATACATATATCACGGACTTCAAACGTGCTATTGAAGACATACTTGACTATACAGTAAGTACCGTGCAAACACTGATTCATCAGAACGAGACAGTCAGCAAACAATGGTATGAAAAGACTTTGGCCAGCTTCTTCTCTGGGTTAAACAGTGAGGCAACACGTGCTATCCAGCAGAAAGCCCATCCAAATCTATTCTTCCCTTACAGCAAGTCGAAAGTGGCTAGCAAGATCACAGACAAGGCATTCTGTGTAGGTCCCGACGGAGTGGTCGAGAATGTATTCCTTGATTCATCGTCATCAGACACGACAAGATTCATTTCAAGCAACGATCCGTCCGTGATGTATAAGATAGTAACCAAACTTGGTCTGTCATTCGAATATTACGACTTGTATCAGAGCATCAAGACGGAGTATGATAGCTGCATGAACAAAGTATTCTATCATTTCCACCAAGCCTTTGCAACATCTGGCGGTAATGCTGACAATATCAAGCTTCCCAGAGAGATTAAACCTGAGCAGATAGTGTTCACTAAATATCTCATATTGAACCAGCTTCGCGAGGCTTTCAGTCATATCATGGTGAAGGGTACAGAGGTATATAATAAGGATAACTATACTGATACTCCAGTCATCTTTGACAATGAGATGGACAAGATAGCAAAGTTTGCGACCTCCAGTTCCATTAACTTGATAGACAATGAGATGATACAGCTACAAGTGACAGATGGTGATTCCGTATATTATCACACGGTGACGGTTGATCATCCTGAGCACCGGATGACGGAGTTGCTTGATGGATTTACTGAATACTTTACTGTCGGTCGTTTTGGCGTGTTGGCATCAGAACTTATCAAGGACATCAACTTCCTAGAGTCAGACCTCTTGCGTCAGAAGTATCATGAGGCAGTGGAAACACTCAGAACAGAATTAAACGAGAAGTGGGCTGCAGCCGGAAAGAAAGAGAAGGAAACCATTGGTGATATTCTCCGTATTCTGAATGAACGGCTTGATACTGTAGCAAAATTCCTATCAAAAAAGCAGTACGAGGGTTAAATTATGCTTCCGCTTTGGATTATAGATATGGGGTGCTCTGCGGCTTCTACCAAGAAGCTGCAGGATCTCCTGTCTGAAACAGGTGAATCCCTGAAACCATATTGGCATTATTATCATGTCAAGAATACGGATGTCTCAGACACAGACTCCTGTAAGGCATTCATCGATGAATTGGTCTCAGACGGAAGAGCATGTTATAATGCATTTATCAAAGAGGGCTATCAGGTAGGAAACTTTCAGATTGTCATTCTTGGTGCTGCTGACGAAAAGCTCTCCCAGCAGATGTTTGCGCCATTAGCAGGACTCATTCGCGACAACCTCCCCAGAATTATTGCAGACCATGCTAATTTAGGAGTAGAGATAACTTGCATTCTGTTTATTCCAAGCACGGTTAACCAACTTGATGACTTGCAGGAGAGAACGAATGTCGCTATGCTTTTGGAAGATCTGAACATGCTGAATGAACGTCTTGGTGCCAGACACTTCAATCGTTTGGTGGCCTATCAGGATGTACAGTATAAAGGACACCGGTTCTATCCTGGACTCAATGCCGAACAGCGTACCGAACTGCTATTCCAAATTTTAACAAACTTATTCTTCGTAAGTGCGAAAAGTGAACGTCTATTTGACAAGATCGGTAGTGGAGAAGGTATATACTCTTTGGGAGCTGCATCTGTTTACTATAATAGCGAGCAACACCATGCCTACGAACTGAAGCACCTGCTTGACAAACTTGTCGCAGAGTTTAAAAACGAAGAGAATTACAGTGAGGACTATGCGAATAAGCTTGTGCATGAGGTCCTAAGAGAAGATGTATTAAGCACAGATGAGATATCCGCACGTTTTCGTGAGGAGTGCAGCAGTACGGATGTGGACTTGAAGAAGATGGAGGGCGAAGCCGATCCTCATCCTGTATGGGACCTGTTCCGCTCAGACCTGATACCCAGCTACTATCATAAGTTTCTGAAGTATATGCCAGCAAGACTTATGGCATTTATGCAGAGTCTTTCCTATATCTTGCTTACAAGGTTCTCTGGGATCTTGCGTGATAACAGGAAAAAGGCAGTCGAGAAATTCATCCCACTCCTTCATTCCATATACCGCAAGGTTTTCCTGGATCCTTCTGCTAACTATGCTACGATAGCACAGGTGGAATCAGTATTTAAGGCTGCTAAGGAATATTTGACCAACAAACGGGAGTCGGTAAAACTTGTATCTCACGAAATCGTTCCAGTGCCTAAATATCTGAGAAATGACTATGACAAATGCGAGACGGCAGGCGAATCCAACAAACCATCAGATATTCTTGAGAATATCAAGAAGAATCTGAAAAAGGAACCAATTGTCCTGAGTCTGGTAGTAAGATGTTTTCTTCTTGGCATCCTGCTGGTTTTCACCATCATTCCTGTCTTACGGGTGTTATCGCCAAAAGTCATCAATTTGGGTGAAATAGCAACGATTGAGTGGCTATGGATACCTGTGATATTCTTCTTGCCGCTTATCATTGAATTCTTTATCAAACTTCGGAGGCATTTCAAGCGTATCAGGCGATTGAAGTATAGACTTCTTGCTGCAACGCTTCTTTCTGTGAATAAGCGATTGTCGAAGTCCCTAATGGAGGAACAAGGAACATTCTATGATGAATTAGTCAAGGAATGTGATGCTCAGTTGGAACTTCTTGCCAAGTTCAGGGAGAGCATGAAGGTTCCTGAGGCAACAGCAGGGAAAGGAGTTATCCCGGAGACGACCTTTAACCAGCCTCTGCTCGGTGGCTCTTTCTGCGGAGAGAAACTTTTGGAAGAAGACTCCTTGTCAGAGGCAGAAATAAGAGTAAAGGGCGAGGTACTACGTCTTTCCTGCTTAAAGAGTGAAGATCTCATAGGATTACTGAAAAATTCATTCAGACAACCTGAGACACTTGATACTATTGACTTGTCAGATGACAAAGAGCCACCGGTTCATGCTGAAGCATTTGTTTCTGTATTGAGTAAACTCTTTGCGCCTGAACTCCTTATTCACACGGCAGAGAGTGCTGGTGCGATGATGTCTCTCCTCGGACAGAATGTTCATGTAACCCCTTGGGAGAAGATGGCTGCCGTTAACGGTATGCTTTTCTCGGTATCTTCAAACAACAAGCCAGTCTTGAGGATAACTAATGTCCCTCAATTGTTGGAGGAAATGAGTATCGTCAACGACGAGGCAACGGCAGATTATGCGTTGTTGACATATTGGCAGAAGATTATCCCATGTATTCAGTCGCAGCTTGTCTGCAACTGTTCACTAGAACAACTCCCCAAACTCTCATTTGCAGATAAGCTATCCCTATACTATGGCTACTACAGGCAGAGAGATCTCGCATATTCTTTGGCAGGAACTCCTGTCAGAATTCCCAAGGAGGAAATGGATCAGTTGGATAAACAATTAAAGGAGGACAGGCTATGATATTTATAAGAATTGCACTACTTCTGGCCGTCCTGCTGATTCTCTTTGCAGTATATGAGATTATCGGTCTGTTTAAGAAAAAGGCAAAAACCTATTATGCAGGAGATGATGGTAATAATCATGCTTTCGGTGATGCTGTCTTTAACATCAGTGCTGACTGTTATGTATTTCATGACAACAACCAGCCTGTAGGCAACCGTTATCAGGGTAATTCCAATATTGAGAACGGTCTTGCACAGATATTATTGCGTGACGACCCTGCATCATCAGATCTGACATCGGCAGTCCATAAGGAAGGCTGGGTTGATTTGGCTGGCAACATTTATGGAAAATCGGGGCTCCGCCTTGGCTATATCACAGACGAGAAAGGTAAGCCAGGAATTAATGGCTCTGGCAGATGGTATGAGCTGTGGTTAAGAAAGCACTCGTTGGTATATTCATGCCCACCACTCGCCAGTGAGGGCGGTGACAGTGAGGTTGCCAAGGACAAACTATTGGGAAAGGTCGTTGAGACCGGCAGGCTTTGGAAAGCCAAACCGAGCGTCTATACAGTTACTGCAAGGGCGGGCGGATTCCTTCTGCTTTATAAGGATCGTCAGCCCAAACCCGCCAGCGAAGACCCGATGGCAGAGAAGATGACGTGGAAAGACACAGCACTACCCTCATCTGTGCTGTTCACCTTCATCTATGGTTTGTTCTATTTAACGGGAATGGGTAAAATGTCATTCCCTGCATTTGGAGAACAGATTGGTTTCGTCTTTGCAATGCTTTTGGTGTTCTTTGTAATCTGGGCGATTCTTCGTCAGATAAAGATAGAGGCACTATTAGAGGGTAAGGCCTTTGATGACTTCTTGATGCTTGTAGACAGGAATACCGGAGTTGGTGGCTTGAATAACTGGATTATCTTGACGGCTTCTGCAGCATTACTAGTATCTATTTTTATTTATGGTAGCGACTTTATTCCGTTGCAGGCTGCTATGTTAATAGGAGCATGGGTAAATAGGAAATATGTTAGCCGTGAACCTTGGAAACTGGCAGATTATGAAGAAGAAGGAGGGCAATTGCCAGACTGGACGGATGGTAGTGATGACGAAGACGAAAACAGCAATGAAGGTGAAAGCGAAGAAAGCGGTGGAAGTGATGAAAGCGAAGTAGAAGTTGCCGAGCGTCACTATACATGGGAACTGGACTCAGCTTACCACCGTTCTAAAGGCGAGTTAACACTTAAGTTCAATCCTGAGAAGATATCTACACTTCGCTCTAACAATCCTTTCAGACTAAGTCCAAATAGAGGACACATTGCAAATGTAACAGAGCTTTTCGATGTTTGTAAGGACAATAAGAAAGTTCATCGTGTTCTTCGTTACATGAATAATCTTTCACAAGAAGAAGGCTTAGGAGAGTTGGAGAGAATGCAGTTTATCTTGGATTTCGTACAGATGCCCAATATCGATTATGAGTTTGATGAGAAATGTGATGAGATAGGTAATCTTTTAGATTACGCCCGTTTCCCGGACGAGACGATGTTTGATGGTCGTGGAGACTGTGACTGTAAAGCAGTTTTAGCTGCAGTCCTGTTCCGAGAGGCAGGGTATAAGACAGCATATATCACCACACCATCACATGCTGCTATCGCAGTAGCATTTAAGAGCAAATCCGCATCTGAATTGCTGGAGATGGCTGGTCAGTCGATTGTAACCAAGGATGGTTATATGTATTTCTTCTGTGAAACTACAGGAGATGGATTTAAGATAGGAGATCTTGGTGGTACTACCAAGGATGCAGTTGAAGATATAATATTCTTGAATTAGTATGAAGCAATTGGGATCCATAGCGGGCGTACTGCTTGTATTCGTGTTGTCTGCCTTTGCTCTAGTGATGATATATGACAAGGGTAAAGACCAGAAAGCGCTGAGATATGCAGATGTCCCCCAGGAAACTATAGACTGGATTAACTCATTCGGACATGGATTGGATGATATCCTTTCATCATTCGATCCATTGCCGCGTCCTACACCCTGGAATAATGACGGTGATTTGGGGCAAGACCCTGATACCGGGTTGAAAACACTCGAAGACGATCTCTTCATTTTCTATTTCCCCGAATCATTGTCAAAAGAAGCCGCTTTATGCCAGAAACTGGCCCATGAGGTCATACCTCATTTAGAAGACATCATCGGGAAATATTATTATCCAGATGACATGAATGGGCGAAAAGTTCCTATTTATTTGACTCCAAACCAAAAGGACTTTGAGCGCCTTATGGCCAAACTCGGAGCAAGAAGAAATAGCTTTGAAAGCACTGCAGGAATTACTATCCAGGAAATCTCTCCATCAGGCTATTTTTTGAAAGGAATAGCATTAAACGGTAATTTCGCTTTTTCCAGCAAGGCATATACAAAGAATGTGCTTTGGCATGAAATGACACACTATTGTTTCTTTGCGTCTGTGGATTATAACCAGCAGGTTAATCTTCCTATGTGGTGCTATGAGGGAATTGCCGAATACACTTCATTGCCAGGACGGAAACCGCATTTCTCTGATAAGGAAATTAATATGATGAGGAATGACTGTAAATTAACTGATAGTTATTTCCCATATGTTTTTGAAAATTATCAGGGCGGTCAGTCTATTTTCTGTTATATGGATAATTGTTACTCAGTTTCGGGAGTAAAGAATTTCCTTAGAAGTACATATACAAGTGGCATACCCTCTGCTATGCAAAGCAACTTCTCGAAATCAATACAAGAGTTCGAGAGGGATTGGAAATCAAATTTGGATTCTTTTAAGCGTTGACGGTTTAGCAAGAGATAATTATTATTGTAACTATGGCGATATTATCTAACAATCAACACATTAGCAAGTATGAGATAAAACGTCTCATAAAGGAGAACAATTACTGTGAAACCTATCGTATAGAGGACGAAAATGAAGCACCCTTCTTCCTGAAGATTTTTATTCTAAAAAATACGCCAGAGAAGATGCTCGATGAGAATCACAAGGTTGTAAGCATTGATTATTTGTCCAAACTTCGTCATAAGAATATTATTACCTATGTTGAACAAGGAACATATAGTGATGAAAAGGTTGGCGAATGTGAGTATGTGATTACGAATTATTTCAGTGGAGAGTTGCTTGCTGATAAGTTGGTGCGTGAAGGCTGTATGTCTGTAGAAGATGCTGTCAAGGTGATGTTAGATATCCTTGACGGTTTGAAATACATGCACGAGCGCAGTCTCTTTCATAATGACATTACTCCACGGAATATAATGTTATCTGAAAGAACTGGTGGTATAGCAGAGTTGATAGATATGAGCCATATCTCTAAATATGTAGGTGGTTCTCCATCATTTGACATCTCCGATTTAGATGAACGTTATCAGTCGAACACCACGTTCGTAGGAATGTACAATAATGCTACGGATCTTTTTTCTGTGGTATCGCTGTTCTACACGATGTTGACAAATCGTGTACCATGGGATGTGGAATTCCCGGAAGGTTCAGACAGAAAGGATCGTATTAAAATTGTCAAAGAAGCAAGAAAGACACCTTTGAATCTTGACGACCTTAAGATAGACGAAGGCTATAAGCGTATCATACAGAAAGGGCTGAGCGTTAATGGTACATGCAAATATGCTGATGCAGAGCTACTTATTGGCGATTTAAAGAACCCCAACAGAGTTAACGAATTAGAGCAGCCTAAAGAATCTGAGCAACCAAGACAGCAATCTGGTTCTAACAATAACGTTGTTGATGAAGAGAAACAGGCAACTGAAGCTAAGGTTGATATTCAAAAGGGAAAAGGCAACGGCTTTAAGGATATTGCGGGAATGAATGAACTGAAGCAAATGCTGACTCAGAAAGTGATATTCATCCTGAAGGATAAAGAGAAAGCGGCAAAATATAAGTTGCTTCCACCCAATGGCATGTTGTTCTATGGCCCTCCAGGATGTGGTAAGAGTTTCTTTGCAGAGAAATTTGCTGAAGAGACGGGCTTTAACTTCATGTTAGTAAAAGCAAGTGACTTGGGTAGTATCTATGTACATGGCTCACAAGGGAAGATTGCCGATCTTTTCAAGAAAGCAGAGGAAAGCAAACCTACTATTATCTGTTTTGATGAGTTTGACGCCTTTGTTCCCAATCGTTCAAACAAGGGTGCAGAACATCAGGCTGGTGAAGTAAACGAATTTCTAAGTCAGTTGAATAACTGTGCTCAACGTGGAATATTCGTTATTGCCACTAGTAACAGACCTGACATGATAGACCCTGCAGTACTTAGGACGGGGCGCATTGACAAATTGGTTTATATACCCATGCCAGACAAAGAGGCACGCAGTGAGATGTTTAAGTTGCATCTAAGTGGTCGCCCTTGTGCTGATATTGACAGTGAGCGTCTGGCAGAACTGACGGATGGCTATATTGCAAGTGATATCGCATATATCGTGAATGATGCAGCAATGGGAGCTGCATTCAACGATCAGCTAATCACACAACAATTGCTTGAAGAGGTAATCGGCAGTATTCATCCCTCCATTGGCAAAGATGTCGCCAATAGTTATGAAAATCTCCGTCAAAAAATGGAAGATTCTGATAATCGAAACAAACGCCCCAAAATAGGATTTGTACAATAATGATTTAATAACTAAAAGCAAAGCGTATGAATTTAAAAGAATTGATGTTGAATTATCTCCGTGAAGAGGGATTCTGCCCAAAGGAAGAAGAGTATGGTCTCGCATTCAAGTGCGAAGGTCTTAATTTCATTTTCTTCTACGATGAAGATGATGATCAGTATTTCCGGCTGATGATGCCGGGCATTTTTGATGTCACGGAGGAAAACTTCCCCGCTGTTTTGCTGGCATTGAACAAGGTCAATTCCGAGATTAAAGTAGTGAAAGCCTACACTCCAGTCCCAGATGAAGTATGGCTTGGCTTCGAGGTTATAGTCGATAGTACCCCTGTCTTAGCAGATTTTGTTCCTCGTGGTATTGCTATGTTACGTGCTGCTCAGAGAAAATTTTATGAGGCCATTCAGCAGGGATGATCATTCTTGCACAAAAGATTAGCGCTCTGTTCTGAAAGGAACAGGGCGTTTTTAGTTTCTCTAAATTTTCTCCATAAGGTGATAGAATTATAGTTGCACGGGTATCTTTATAATAGGCAAAAAAGCAATAAAACTATGGCATTGATTGATGATTTTCGGAAACAGACTCGGGAAACGATTTTGGATCACATGGATAGACTTGGTGTAAACCATGCAGTCTATTCTACTCATTTGAAGGGTTATGAGCCTGATTTGCGGGAGAAGAATATCTTTATCTATATCCATGCCAAAAGTATGGTTGTGGTTTGCTTCGATCTCTGCGGCAACAGGGAAGAAATTGCAGATGAACAAGACCCTTATGACCTTAATGTACCAGAGTATTACTCTTACAATAAAACACGGACGAGTCCTGTCTGGCAATTGTCAGAGGCGATGAAGGAGATGGATCATCGTGCCATAAATATATTCCCGCCCGTGGATATTCAAGGCGTACTGCTATCAGAAAGTAATATCCTAAATGCCAAAGACATGAAAGATAAATGGAGCGCCATGAACATAACGGTTATTGATGGTCTTAAAGGTCTCCGGCATAGAGAGATAGCAACAAACAAGTCATATAGTGAGGAGGCAAGAACTATCCTAAGTGCTATTTTGGATGAAGAGGCATATATCAGGAACTTTGAATTGAAAGCACCAGATTTCTCAAATCCATTAGGTGAGAAACTGGTTGTTGATGAAGGTGATGAGGAAGAGGATGAATTTGAAAAGCTCCTCAAAAAGTTTATTGATGATGGATATGAGAAGGTTGAGGAAGGCAATTTGCCTTTTGATGAATCAGACAACTCTGATATCTATGATGATGACGATGAGATAAACATAGAGGCTTTCCCAGAGGGAAGCGTTCATAAGATTGAAGACCTCTCTTTTCCAGATGGCAACATTGAGCAGAATGACAAAATCAGTG
>JAEEGG010008479.1_pt1 | contig 23300 bp, 20 predicted proteins | sample 9134161 | NCBI WGS metagenome assembly JAEEGG01 (sample SAMN16246543, study PRJNA631951) | gut metagenome | biome: gut microbiome; feature: rumen; material: CR-attached | host: Bos | place: Iran: Karaj | collected 2018-10
TTCTACGTGACGGACACGCTGTGGCCCGACTTTACCAAGGAAGAGTTCCTGAAGGCCGTGGAGTTTTTCAAAACCCGCGAAAGAAGGTTTGGGAAGGTGTTGCATGAGTAACTTGGCTCAGCGTTTGATTACGGCGTTTGTCGCCATTCCGATAGTGTTCGTGCTGCTGTGGCTCTGCGACTACAGCCGTATTGGCCTCATGTGCTTCCTTGCGGGCGTTGCTGCCTGGGAATGGGCGCGCATGGCCTCCAAGATGTACAAGGGGCCGGACATGCGGTTCCTTTCGTTTGCCTCCACTTTTGCACTCACGCTTGCGTGGACCCTTTCGAAGGGCGGCTACTTCGGGTTGCCCGCGGTGCCGTACGTGGTGGGCATGACCTTCCTCGTGATTTTTGCAGTCTATATTGGCGTTGCCTATGCGAAGGTCGAAATCGACCACCTGTTCCCCTGGCTCGTGATGCAGCTCGGGGCCCCGCTCTATATAGGGCTCTGGGGTGGCATGAACGTGCTCATGATGGGTAACGGCCAGGGCTTTGAACACTGCTATCCGTTTATCCTTGTGATGACATCCATGTGGCTCTGCGACACGGTGGCATACTTCTTCGGTAAGTTTGCGGCAGGCAAGGGCCCCTTCGGGAGGCACCCGTTTGCCCCGAGCATCAGCCCCAAGAAGACTTGGGAAGGTAGCATCGCCGGTTCCGTCGCGACGATTGCGTGGGTGGCGTACTGGGTCAAGTGCAGTGCGGCTCTCGCTTCCTTCAATATCGAATTCAGCTGGGGCATTGCCATTGCGATTGGCGTGCTGCTCACTGTCGCGGGCCAGGCGGGCGACCTGCTGATGAGCGCCCTCAAGCGTTGGAGCGGTACGAAGGATTCCGGCAACCTGTTTGTGGGGCACGGTGGCGTGCTCGACCGCTGCGATTCGTTCTACCTCGCGGCTCCTGCACTCTACCTGGTGCTTGACTTCTTGCAGAAACTCGCTTAGTTTTTGAGGCTTTAAAATGAAAAACGTAGTTCTTCTCGGTGCCACAGGTTCTATCGGCACCTCCAGCGTTGATGTCATTCACCAGCATTCCGATATTTTTAACCTGTATGCGGTTGCCGCAAACAGCAGTGTGGCGAAGGTTGCCGAAATCGTGCGCAAGTTCAAGGTGGAACGCGTGTGCATGTTCAATGAGGCGGCTGCGAAGGAACTCGAGGGAATTCTCGGCATGAAGGTGCTCGCCGGTATGGAAGGCCTGTGCGAACTCGCTGCCGACCCGAAGGCGGACATCATCATCAACTCGCTGATGGGTGCCGTGGGTTGCCTCCCGACCATTACTGCCATCGAGCACGGCAAGCACGTGGCTCTTGCGAACAAAGAAACCATGGTGATGGCGGGCCCCGTCATCTGGGACAAGCTGGCGGAAAACCCGAAGTCCTTCATCACGCCGATTGACTCCGAGCACAGCGCCATCTTCCAGTGCCTCGAAGGCGGCAAGCGCGAACATGAAGTGGAGTTCCTCGAGATTACGGCATCGGGCGGCCCGTTCCGTGAATGGCCGATTGAAAAGTTCGAGAACATCACCGTGGCAGACGCCTTGAATCACCCGGTGTGGAGCATGGGCAAGAAGATTACCATAGATTCTGCCTCCATGATGAACAAGGGCCTCGAAGTTCTCGAGGCGCACTTCCTGTTCCACATTCCGTACGAACAAATTAAGGTTGTGGTTCACCCGCAGTCCATGGTGCATTCACTGGTGCAGTTCCGCGACGGCTCCCTGATGGCACAGCTCGGCGCGCCCGATATGCGCATTCCTATCCAGGTGGCGCTCACTTGGCCCGACCGCCTGCCGCTCGATACCAAGCGTATCGACCTGCCGACGCTTGCGAAACTGACCTTCTTCGAGCCGGACTTCAACAAGTTCCGTTGCCTTGCTCTCGCGTTTGAGGCGGGTCGCCGTGGCGGCATTGTCCCCGCAATGATGAACGCCGCGAACGAAGTGCTGGTGGATGCTTTCCTCAATGGTAACCTCAAGTTTACGGACATTCCGCGCCATGTAGAAACGATTATGGCCGGCGCCCCGAACGTGACCGGTCACCTGACGCTTGACCAGGTGCTTGAAGCCGACGCCGAAGCCCGCAGGCTGACTGAAGCATTGATTAAATAGCCTTTTTTACTAGGTAAAAGGCCTATCTTGTACCCAGGGTAACCTTTTGGGTACTTTTTAATATATATTCATGAGTATGAAATCATGGTTCTTTGTCTTTTTTCTCCTAGCCTCTATTGTTACAGAGGCTTCTGCGGCGTATGTTGCAGTCCTTGAAACCGTTGCTGACGAAAGGGCGAAAGATAGCGTTTCGCTGCCGGACCGTCAGTACCTCACGAACGTGCTGCGCGAGCAGGCGGTCAAGGAACTCCCTGCAACGCAGAACTATACCATCATGACTCGCGACAACATCAACGCGATGTTGCCGCCGGGCATGGTTCTCGAGGAATGCGAGGGCAGCTGCCTTGCCGAAACTGGCCGAAACATATCGGCTGACTTTATTTGCCAGGCGCGTGTTGGCCGTTTTGGCGGCATGCTTACGATGACGGCGGAACTCTATGAGACTGCGGGCAACAAGCTCATTGCAAGTTTTAATGGTCGTGGCACCAACGTAAATGAATTGCTTGAAATTATCGAGCAGAAATCGCCGGAATTTTTCCGTAGTGTAAGGGAATTGGCGGAACCTGCTGTGACCGATACGGCAAAGCCTGTTGTTGAGGAGGCTCCTGTGGAACCTCAGCCTGAACAGGTGAAGGTGGCTGAAAGTGCTGTTGCCGAAAATGAGACTGCTCCCGTTGTGAAAACGGGTGAGAGCATTCCTGCGAATGTTGAAGTCAAGGGTAGCGGTGTGGCTCGTTGGGTTATTTTGGGGTTAGGCGGTGCTGCGGCTATAACCGGCGGTATTCTTGCCTATCTCGGAAACAAGAAGGCAAAGGATGCTGCAGAGGATTGCGAAGATAACTACTATGACCTAGATAATTACCGTGACAAGGCAGAATCTGGACAGACCATGCGGAACATTGGTTTTGCTGTTCTCGCTGTTGGTGTTGTTGGCATTGGAGTAAGTTTCGCGTTCTAGGGTGTGGATAATGAGAACGTTGAATTCCATTCTAGCCTCAAGGCGTGGTCAAAGGATCCTGACTAGTATTGTCGTGGCGGGATTGTTTGTTTTTGTCGCCTGTACCGATTACGTGGGGCAAATTGACGAGCGGATAGAGGAATACGATGCTTATGCAACAGCGCAAAGTGAGAGCTTTATTCGCACAGCCGAATACTACGTGGAACCGTCAAGTGTCTTTTTTGGGGAACTTGAAGATTCCCGAGATGGTCAGATTTACAGGACGGTGACTATCGGTTCGCAGACGTGGATGGCGGAGAACTTGAATTACGATGTGCCGGGCAGTTACTGCTATGATGGTGTTGATAGTAATTGCGTAACGTATGGCAGGCTTTATACCTGGGCTACGGCAATGGATAGCGCCGGTAAGTGGAGCGAGAATGGCAAGGGCTGTGGAAATGGCAAACTTTGTGTTCCGACATATCCTGTTAGGGGTGTCTGTCCTGATGGCTGGCATCTTCCTGGTCAGGGAGGTTGGGAAACTTTAAAATATGCTGTTGACGATTTTAGCGACCAGTATTCTTCCAACACCTATGATGCCAGGCCAATTCAATGGAAAATAGGTTGGGAAGGCAACAATAATGGCGAAGAAGGTTATGGACTTCTAATTCTTCCTGGCGGAGCCAAGATGAATAGCGGAAAATACTATTACGAGGGTAGTCGTGCATACTTTTGGACATCGACGGATGATGGCAAAACAATGGCGAGAAGTTTTTCCTTGCAACTAAATTCAATTTCTGAAGATTGGGCTAATAAAAAGGCGTTTGCTCTTAGCGTTCGTTGTGTCAAGAATGAGACCGATGATAAATCACAGGCGATTTCATCTAGTGTAATCTTGACGTCCAGCAGTTCAAAGGAATCTGAGGATGGTGGACAGTCAAGTAGCTCGGTTGAATCGAGCGACTCGAAAACATCAAGCTCTTCTACGGATCCGCGGGAAACCTTTGTAGATGAACGTGATGGTAAGGTGTATAAGGCTACTGTTATCGGTAAGCAGAGATGGATGGCGGAGAACCTGAATTTTGAAACGGAGCGCAGTTCCTGTTACAATGATTCTGCGGCTAACTGTGATATGTATGGAAGACTCTACCCTTGGGCGGACGCGGTAGATAGTGCAGGTCTATATAGTAAGAGCGCTGTCGGGTGTGGCTATGGCGTTGAATGTTCCCCACCTAGTCATGTACGGGGAATTTGTCCCGAGAATTGGCACTTGCCAACACGAGAAGAATGGATGGCGCTGTTTGAAACGGTTGGCAATAAGGCATCGAGACTCGGAACATCAACAGGGTTCGGGTTCGAGGCTCTCGCCGCTGGGTATAGGATGTCCGATACCACCTACTATCACCTTGGTAGCAGGGTGCGCTTCTGGAGTTCGGGGGAGAGCACACCAAAACTTGCATATTACGTGTTTTTTGAGAATGATGTTCCCAAAATAAATTCTGTTGATAAATATTACGGATTTAGTATCCGCTGTGTGCAGGATGATGAAGTGTCCGGGTTGATTTCGTCATCTAGTGCGGGGGTTTCCTCGAGTAGTGATGCGTCGGGAACTTATCTCAATTCTAAAGTATCCTATGGCGAAATGAAGGATGCTCGCGATGGGCGGGTGTACAAGACCGTTGAGATTGGTGACCAAACCTGGATGGCGGAGAACTTGAATTATGGTGTGGAAGCAACTGTAATGTGGGCAATGAGTGATGATTCCCAATTTGAACGCTATTGCCTTGATGATAATCCTGCTAACTGTGAACTTTATGGAGGACTTTATCAATGGGCGGAAGCGGATGATTTGCCGCATAGATGCAATAATGAAAGTTGCGCAGACCTTGTTCAGTCGCAACGCCAGGGAATATGCCCTGAAGGCTGGCATTTGCCGTCGAATGCGGAATTTGAGATGCTGATTGAAACGTTGGGTGGGGAAGATGTTGCGGGGGGTAAACTCAAATCTGCGAAAGGATGGTACGAAGGAAAAGGTGCGATTGTCGGGAGAGACAGAAATTCCTCGGGCTTTTCGGCTCTATCGGCGGGGATAAGCGGGAATACTGCGGATTGCGGTTCTGTGGGCATGTGCGCGAGTTTCTGGAGCTCGACGGAGGGTGTTGCCGAGGAAAGTGAACGCCATATTGCGTACGCTTTGTCTTTAAATGATGATAACGACCGTGCGAGTGTATCTTATCTAGGTAAAGAATATGGTGCTTCCATTCGCTGTGTCAAGGGTGACGTATCCTCCGCTATGTATTCTTCGTCGTCATCCGAAGAGTATTCTTCGATAGGCACATCCTCTTCATGCGAAAGTTCCTCTAGTGCGGAAGCCTCCTCGTCATCAGAAGGTTATTCTTCGAGTGGCTCGTCTTCTTCAGAAGGCAGTTCCTCTAGTTCTGATGAATTGTCGTCTAGCTCGGTACACTTTAGTAGCTCATCGAATTCTTCGTCTTCCGGTAATGGTGAATAAATTATGAAACCTTGCTTGTTTGTCGTCTTTCCCTTTCTGTTTTTGCTTGTTGCCTGCACGGATTACGTCGGACAAATTGACGATGTAATTGTGGAATTCGATGCTCATGAAAAGGCTAGGATTGAAAGCAGTACGCGTACGGAAGGCGAATATGTAGAACCAACAAGTGTATTTTTCGGGGAACTGGAAGATTCCCGTGATGGGAAAAAATACAAGACAGTTACTATCGGAACGCAGACCTGGATGGCGGAAAACCTCAATTATGAGGTCGCAGATAGTTACTGCTACAATGACGATTCTGTGCATTGCGATAAGTATGGGAGGCTTTACACTTGGTCTGCTGCGATGGATACCGCCGGCTTGTTTGGCACAAATGCAGAAGGTTGCGGCTATGGTAAAATCTGCGCCCCCACTTACCCGGTTCGGGGTGTGTGCCCTAGTGGCTGGCATCTTCCCAGCGGAGGTGATTGGGCTGTCTTACTTGCGACGGTCGTCGTTTTTGGCGAAAAAGGCGATGGAAAAGAGGATGGAGGAGAGGCATTAAAGGCAAGGAAAAGTTGGAATGGCAGCGGCGTCGGGCGGGATTCCTATGGTTTCTCGGCTCTTGCTGCCGGTATCAAGGGTATCAATGGAAAATATATTTACGAGGGGAGTAGAACCTATTTTTGGTTGTCAACGGAGTGGGGAAAAGAAGAAGCGCATTGTGCTAATTTCGATCATAGCGCTAATGCCCCTGAATATGACGAAAAAAAATATTATGCATATAGCGTCCGCTGTGTAAAGGATGTTACAGACGAAAGGCCTGAACCGGAAACGAGGAGTCCGGCTCCCTATGTGGAACCCTGCAAGACGGATACCTCGGATGTATGCGAATACGGAACGCTTGAGGATTCGCGTGACGGAAAAAGTTACAGGACGGTAACCATAGGCTCGCAGGTCTGGATGGCAGAAAATCTCAACTACGAAACGAGTGATGGTTATTGCTATGACGATGCGGATTCTAACTGCTATATCTTTGGCCGTCTTTACACATGGGCTGCAGCGATTGATAGTATAGGGAATTTCTCTGATGGTGCTCTGGATTGCGGTGATGGCTGGACTTGCCGTTTGACGCGCCAAGTGCGTGGAATATGCCCCGAAGGTTGGCGCCTGCCGACAAATGATGACTGGAATGATTTGTTTGATGAGGTGGGCGGAGAATCAACTGCGGGAAAGATGCTCAAATCTATGAGTGACTGGGGTTATGACGGCGAACATAATGGTAATGGTTTGGATGCATATGGCTTCTCTGCTACCCCTGCCGGTGTTTGGGATGATTATGAGCATTACTATGCCAATAAGAACAACGTGACTGCATTTTGGAGTTCAACGGAGTTTGACTTTGACAAGGCCTATCATGTCCGATTTGGTTTTTATGAAAGCGAGTGGGATGGATTGAATGGAGGCGGAAAGTCCGCTGGGCTTAGTGTCCGCTGCATAAAGGAAGGCTCGATATGAAATGTTATTCCTTTGTCATATTCTTCCTTCTTTTCTTTGTCGCCTGTACGGATTACGTCGGGCAAATTGATGAGCAGATAGATGAGCGTAATGCGCATGAGCGAGCGAGAGATGAAAGCATGATTCCTGCTTCCGAGAAGTTCGTGGAGCCTTGCAAAACGGATACTTCGGATACATGCAAATACGGAACATTCGAAGATGAGCGAGATGGCCAAGTTTACAAGACGGTGACTATCGGTTCACTGACCTGGCTTGCGGAGAACCTCAACTATGAGGCGGTGGATAGTTACTGCTATGAGGCTGACATTGAGAATTGCACCAAGTACGGCCGCCTCTACAAATGGGCTGTCGCGATGGATAGTGCTGGTGAATTTGGTTCTAGCGGAAAGGGGTGTGGATTTGGTAAGCTCTGTGCACCGACATATCCTGTAAGGGGTATATGCCCTGAGGGGTGGCATCTCCCTAGTTATGGAGAATGGCATGCGTTGTTTGCTGCGGTCAACACGGACCCGTATGGCGGCTTTTTTATGATTTCAGGGGCGGAACTCAAATCAAAAACAGGTTGGGAAGAGGATTACGGTGAGGACTCTTATGGGTTTGCTGCGCTTCCGGCTGGTGCTTGGATGTCTTGGGAGAAAGGCTATCAAGGGGAGATTTTCTATAGAGGTAAGGGATATGTGGCTTATTTTTGGATGGCTACGGAGGAAAATCGCAATGATGCGTATAGTTTCATCCTTGATTCTGTTCCGCAAAGGGGGCTTGTGTCCAAAGAATATGGTTATAGTGTCCGCTGTGTGAAGGATGTTACAGATAAGAATCCGCGATCTAGCAGTAGTGCCAAAGAACAAGATAAAGATGAAAACCCGCAATCTAGCAGTAGCAATGATGATCCGTCCGTGTCTTGTGAAGAATCCGATTTGTGGTGTAAAAATAGCACGTATCGTGTATATACGGGTACGGAAGGGTACGATGATGATGCTGGGTACTGGTGGGTGGAAGATGATCATGCTGTTGATGGGACTTCGGAAATAGAATGGCCTGCTCCACGAGGTAACGAATACTCCGACCTTGCCTTCGATTCGATAATAGACTATTGCAAGGGTCTGTGTGGTACGGTGAATCTTGTAAAGGGTGGGTATTATAACGATCCGTTTGTTGAGTTGGGGGTTGATATTTCTAGCACACCTGTCGATGTATCTGGCTGGGATGGCATTTGTATCACCTATATGGTGAGCGCACCTGCTTCACTGGTGCTTCGTTTTGACCGCGATATGGAGATTTCTCTTGCTAGTGATGTGCCGAGAGTTTCCTTGTCGAAAGAGGCTTCTGCGGCCGAAAAATGCTTTGCGTGGCAGGATTTTAAACAAGTAGGTTGGGGAGCGAAAGGAAAAATTTCAGGTGAGGAAGCTGCAAAAAAACTTAAGGGCATCGCGTTTATGATTCAGGATTCTGATGGAACCGTTGTCGATTTCAATATCATCCGATTAAGGAAGGTGAATCCGGATGGGGAGGCTGTGCTTGCATCAAGTTCTTCGATAGAGTACGGGACGCTTGTGGATTCCCGCGATGGGCGTACATACAAGACGGTTACTATCGGCACGCAGGTCTGGATGGCGGAGAACCTCGGTTACGATGCAGAAGGTAGTATTTGTCGCGATAATCCTGATGACTGCGAAAAGTATGGTCGCTATTACACTTGGGCTATCGCGATGGACAGTATTGGCGAATTCAGCGACAACGGCTTGGGCTGTGGCTATGATACGAATTGTGAACCGACATACCCTGTACGCGGAATTTGCCCTGAAGGCTGGCACTTGCCGAATGGAGAATTTGGAATGCTGATTGAAACGGCTGGCGGGGAATCGGCGGCCGCGGAAAAGCTTAAATCTACGAGTGGCTGGGACTATTATGAGAATGGGGATGATGTCTATGGCTTTAATGCGCTTCCTGCTGGAGGTTGCGGCTATGATGGTTGTGGGGCTTTGGGCGGCTCGGCGACCTTCTGGACTGCTGGTGGAGGGGAGAGAGAAAGAGAATTGTCAAGTATTTTTAGCGTATCTATTGATTATGGCGCATTCACGACCGATGAGAGTCGGTATTATGCTTTCTCCGTCCGCTGCGTGAAGGACTAATTTATTTCAGGATAAATTTCAACAGGAGTACCCCAGATGCTCAAGCTTGGCTTAAAACAGTATGCCGCCGTAACGCTTTCCCTTGCAACTGCTGCGTCGGCTGCAACGGCTCCCTGATGGCCCAGCTCGGTGCGCCCGACATGCGCATTCCTATCCAGGTGGCGCTCACTTGGCCCGACCGCCTGCCGCTCGATACCAAGCGTATCGACCTGCCGACGCTTGCGAAACTGACCTTCTTCGAGCCGGACTTCAACAAGTTCCGCTGCCTCGCCCTTGCGTTCGAGGCGGGCCGCCGTGGCGGTATCGTCCACTCGATGATGAATGCCGCGAACGAAGTGCTTGTGGACCGCTTCCTCAAGGGGAACCTCAAGTTCACCGACATCCCGAAGCACGTGGAAACCATCATGGCTGGTGCTCCGAATGTCACGGGCCACCTCACGCTCGACCAGGTGCTCGAAGCCGACGCCGAAGCGCGCCGCATGACGGAAAGCTTCTTGAAGTAGATTACTCGATTATTTGAGAAAACTTGCTAGCCCCGTTTCGCGAACGGGGCTCTTTTATGGTGAAATCCTTATTTTACGAGAATATTTGTTTTCTGAAAAAAAAGATATATATTAGGAATATCTTTATAAAAACTCAACGGCAAACTGATATGGACGATTCGATTACAGTATCGCAAGTCGAGAAACCTAAATTCGCCGATACCAAGGCTTGGGCGCGCTTTTTGCAAGTCTTTACGTTGGCGCTAGGTTCCGGATTGATGTTGGCTGGCGTCATATTTTTCTTCGCCTACAACTGGGAATCTTTGCACCGATTGGTAAAGTTGGGCATGGCGGTTGCCCTAATTCTTGCAGTTTTTTCTGCAGTAATGACGGTGAAAATGAAGGACATCACCCGCAAAATAACGGTGTCGGCCCTATGTGGGCTTGTGGGCGTGTTCTGGGCCATATTTGGGCAGGCGTATCAAACTAAGGCTGACTCCTACGTATTTTTCCTCACATGGGCAGCCTGTATCCTGGTATGGGTTTTTGTCGCGGATTTCTATCCGCTTTGGGCTTTCTTTGTTGCGCTTGTTTCGGCAGGCGTGATGCCTTTCCTGGATGTCAGTGGGTGGTTTACGACGTTGCTCATGCTCTACGCTGTGGTTTGGATTGTGTTCTTTATTTTCGCTCCAAGGTTTCTGCCGGATTTTTCTGCACCGCCGTCCAGGTTTATAACCCTTTTGGTTGCAGTGGAATTCTGTATTGCGGCGTCCGTGGTGTGCCTTGTGATTGTAGGGATGGATCAGGCCCGAAATTTGTTGATGGCTTTTATTGTGGTTGCTGCGGCAATATGGTATGCGCTAGGGGAAAGGAATATATTGCTGTATTCCTTGCTGTTCGTGGGTGCATTGAGCGTGTTGCAATGCTTGTTAACTAAGCTTTATTTCATTACGGATTTTATTTTTGACATCGGATTCCTGTTTTTCAACCTGGTGCTGATGACTGGCGCTTTGGTTGGGTCAATATTCGCAATTATGACACAGAACAGAAAATGGAAAAAGTGAAAATGGAAAATAATGGCTGTAAACCTGACCGATTGCCTTTGGCCTTGTTGCTTGTAATGGGCCTGGGTGGAACAACCGTTGCTGGGCTGCTGGTTGGCATAGTTATGTTGATTGTGCAGGAGCACTCGATTGCATATGGTGTTTTGGCGGTTGGTGCGGTTGTCGGCGCGATAGCGGTTTCGCAAAAAGGTGATGCGGACAGTAATGGTGTATGGTCGATGTTGGTGGCGTTTCCCTTGTTTATAGCGGGATTTATGTTTGGGTATCTTGCAGGTCCCAATAACCATACGCTGACTCTTGTATTGCAGTTTGTCGCGGCCGTTGTATCTTTTGCTCTATGCAGGAGCCATTTGTGTCGGCAGATGTTGCTGTGCTATGCCTTTGTGTTGGTTCCTTTTGCCTGTTTCTCTTTTATTGACGCTTCGCCGTTCCATCATCCAGCGAAAGATCATGAACTCGGAATAGCCTGTTTTGCGATTGTCGTGGCTTGCCTGGGCATATATGCCGCCTCCATCGCCGATGAATGGATTGGTTCTTCTGGAATTAAGGACTGTGCCAAAACTATCAGGTTTGCCTCCACCGCGATATCGGTGGCACTTGTATGGTTTATTCCCAAAGACAATGTCGTTTATGCGGCTGTCTTTGCTGTAATCAGTTTTGCTATAGCCTGTGCCCTGTTACGCAAACATGTTTCGGGGAGTAGGCTGATTGCGGGGGGTGCGCTTGCTCTGCTGTGCTGCGCGTCTACGGCTGTGTTCCCCGCTATGGCAATGCCGGTTGCGGGAATGCTTCTTTCGTTCTTGATTCTTGACTTTGTGGGCCTGACAATTTTTTCTGCAGCATTTATTGGCGGAATCTCGTATTTCTACTACGACCTGGATATGTTGTTGATAAACAAGTCGTATCTGCTGATGGCTTCGGGAGCGTTGTTCCTGCTGATGTTTTTCTTCATCAAACGGGTAGCCAGATGAACGGTAAATATAAAATGGTGTTTGCGACCAACCTGATATTGGTCCTTGCGTTCTTCGCCTTTTCGGTGGTGCAAAAAGAAACGCTGATCGGCAATGGATCTGAAGTCTTGTTGCAGCTCGCGCCGGTTGACCCGCGCTCGCTTATGCAGGGCGACTATATGGCGCTGCATTTTCAGATTTTGAGTGAGATAGAATCTCCGCCGGAGTCTGGCTATATCGTGGTAAAGGTCGGTAGCGATAAGGTTGCGGAGCGTGTACGTGTGCAGAGTGGCAAGGATGTCCGCGAAGGAGAAATTGTAATCCGTTACAAAACTGATTTAGGAAGGTTGACTATCGGGGCGGACAACTACTTTTTTCAGGAAGGTTCTGCAAAAAAATTCGAAAACGCTAAATACGGCTTGCTAAAAGTAGATTCCGAGGGCAACAGTATACTCGTTGGGCTATGCGATGGCGATAGACGGTTGATTAAGTAGGGGCTCACCGCTTCGCTGATAAAGTAATTTTACAAAAGCGTGTTATCCTGAATTGCCCTTTTGCCCTGAAAACGGCAAAAGGGTTGTTTTTTTATACAACAAAAGATTGTTCCTTTTTGTGTATGGCTCGCGTTTTGGGGGTAAATTTATCCTGAGCTCCAGGAAAGGAGTGAGTAGGAGTCTTAAAATGAGAAGAATGGTTATGGTGGCAGGCCTGTTTATGGCCGTGTCTGCGTTTGCCCAGTGGGGTGGCAACAATGGCGGTTTTGGCGGACAACAGTCCGGAAACGACAAGATGGAGTATTCCGAGAAGTTCGCGGACGTGAACTACGCGGGTGACGGCAAGGGATACCACAATATGGATATCTACCTCCCGAAGGAGAAGAAGGATTCTTACCCGGTGGTAATCCACACCTACGGGAGCGCCTGGAGCATGAACAACTACAAGGGCTCTGCCGATTTGAATACGATTTGCGCGGCACTCCTGAAGGCGGGCTACGCGGTGGTGACTCCGAACCATCGCTCGGCAAGCGATGCCATCTATCCGGCGCAGTTGCACGACCTGAAGGCTGTTGTCCGCTTTGTGCGGGGCAATGCCGAAAAGTACAAGTTCGATACGTCGTTTGTAGCCATGTCCGGGTTCTCTTCGGGCGGGCATCTTTCGAGCCTCGTGGCGACGACTTGCGGCATGACGGAGGGCAAGTCCGGCTCCGTGACGGTTGACCTTGTCGGTGACCTAGGCAAGTTTACGTCGTTCAGCACCTGCATCGACGGTGCAGTGCTCTGGTCGCCCCCGACCGACATCTACACGATGAACCCTATCAACAACTTTATGGGCAGTGGCACTTACGAGGGTGCGTTCATCGGTGCGGAACGCGAGGGCAATAAGGACAAGTGGATGGTCGCGAGCTCGCCGTACTATGCCAGTGAAGACGATCCGCCGATAATCCTTTTCCACGGTACGTCAGACCAGATCGTGAATATTGAACAGAGTCAGGAACTTTATGATTCCCTCAAGCACAATGACGTAGTAACGGAATTTGTCAAGGTTTCAGGTGGTACCCATGGGGGTTCCGAAATGTATGTGGACGAGAACCTGAACAAGGCAATCACCTTCCTGAACACGGCGCGCGAGGCGAAAGCGGCTGCGGTCGTGGCTCCCGATACGGTCAAGCAAGATACGACGGTCGCCGATACGGCAAAGACAGATACGGTCCCGCCGGGAATCGTGTACGATACTCTTCCGGATGCGTTGCCACTCCCGCGTTCGCTTGGCGCGGGGCCGGCCGTCTCTTACTCCGTGTACTCGCTGGATGGCGCCCTGGTCTCACGCTCTTCCGTGCTCGACAAGAAGGGCCTCAAGGCGGGCGTCTATTACGTGGTCACAAGGACTGCCGCGGGCAGGCGGGATGTGTCCCGGTTTGTGAAAAAGTAAAACACTTGATACAGTTTGGTTTATAATTCTTTAATAGGCGGACCTATACGGGCCGCCTTTCCTTATATTGGGTTCAGGTGTATGACAACTTTTCTTGCGCAAGAGAGGATGTTTTGAAAACGAATAGAATCAAGCTGGTCGCAGCCGTTGCTGCGGTGACCGCTACTTTCTCGACGGCCTTTGCAGCCAATGCCTACATAAACCAGGTGGGTTACCGCCCTTCCGACCCCAAGCAGTTCTCGCTGGTGGGCGCCTCGGGCAATGTCGAAATCGTGAACGCGTCCGGCCAGATGGCCCTTTCCGTGACTCCGGGGGCCGCATCTTACTGGGATGCGAGCGGGCAGAATGTTCAGCTCGTGGATTTCTCCGAACTCAAGACCGCCGGCAAGTACTCCATCAAGGTGGGTGGCCAGGTACTCCGCCAGGATTTGGTGGTCAAGGATAACACGTTCGAGGACGTGCTCAAGGCTGCCGCCAAGTGGTTCTACTACCAGCGCGCATCGATGGCTCTCGAGAGTCAGTATGCAGGCAAGTGGAGCCGTGCCGCGGGGCACACGAATTCTACGGTGGAACTCCATAACTCCGCCGGTTCGGGCTCTATCCAGTCTACCAAGGGCTGGTACGATGCAGGCGACTACGGCCGCTATATCGTGAACTCGGGCATTACCACCTACACGCTTCTCTCGCTTTACGAGCATTTCCCGAATTACTTCAAGAGCCTCAAGTGGAATATCCCTGCGGAGGGGAGCCTCCCGGACCTGCTTGCCGAAATCAAGTGGAACCTGGACTGGATGCTTACCATGCAGGCGAATGACGGCAGTGTGTACCACAAGCTTACGTCTCTCGGGTTCCCGGGCGACGTGATGCCTGCGCAGGACAACCTGAAGCTTTACGTTATCGGCAAGAGCGCCGAGGCCGCTTTTGACTTTGCGGGCGTGATGGCTGTTGCCGCCCGCGTGTACAAGCCGTTCGATTCGAACTACGCAAACAAGTGCCTGGAGGCGGCGAAGAAGGCCTATGCCTGGGGCTCGAACAACATGAACGTGCACTTCACGGCAAACCCGTCCGATGTGTCAACCGGTGCCTACGAAGGCAATGATGCGAGCGACGAGAAACTTTTCGCCGGCACGGAACTTGCCATTACGACAAACGATGGGTCGTACAAGCAGTCGGGTACCACGGAGTATATCTCCTACTGGGGCGACATGAAGGGAATTGCCACCTACGGCAAGGCGACTCACGCGTCTGTTTTTAGTGATGCGGGCGAGGCCAAGCAGAAAATCCTTTCAACCGCCGACGGATTCGTGAACCGCACCAAGTCCGGTTTTGGCGTGGTGATGGCGAAGGACGATTTTGTGTGGGGTTCAAACGCCGTGGCCTCCAATCAGGGCGTATGGCTCTTGCATGCCTACTACCTCACCGGCGACGAGAAGTATTATGCCGCAGCGCTCAAGGTGCTCGATTACCTGCTCGGCAAGAACCCGCTCGACATGTCTTTTGTGACGGGTTATGGCACCAAGTCTCCGATGATGCCGCACCACCGCCCGAGTACTTCGGATAACGTAACTGAGCCTATCCCGGGAATGCTCGTGGGTGGCCCGCAGCCCGGTGGCGAGGATGTCGGCTCCGCTGCAGAATGGAAGTGCGCCGACTACAGGACAGGTCAGGCAGCAACGGCCTATACCGACCAGCGCTGCAGTTATGCAACGAACGAGGTCGCCATCAACTGGAATGCCCCGCTTGCCTACTTGGCGGGCGCTCTCGAGGCGATAAACGCGGGCTTCGCTCCCGACTTTGCCGCTGCAGGAGTCGCGAGGAAAAATGCGACGGCGCAGTCTTCGTCCAGTTCCGCTCCGCAGGGCTCTAGTTCTTCTAGCGCGGTGCCTGCTTCGAGCTCTTCGCAGTGGCAGCCGCCGCAGTCCAGCTCGTCGCAGTGGAACCCGTGGAATCCGGCCAGTTCCAGCGCGACTACCGCAATTCGCGAGGTTGTGCCTGCCGCAATGCAGGGCGATGCAACACCGCGCCTCCGCGTGAAGGATTTCAAGCTTGTCGTCGAGAAAAACGGCAAACGCTATGACCTCCGCGGCAACAGGCTGCACTAAACGTAATGTCATCCCCGCATGGCTCGGCATAAGGCCGCTGAGCTTGTCGAAGCGCGCCAACCTTTGCGGGAATCTTCTTTTTTTTACTACATTGTCCTGTAATGGAAAGCATTTTCAGCAATGTCGTGATGTTTGTCCTGGGCCTCCTTGCGCTCAGTTTCCTCGTGACTATTCACGAACTTGGTCACTTCCTGGTCGCCAAGTGGAATAACGTCAAGGTGAACACGTTTAGCGTTGGCTTTGGCAAGAAACTCATCCGCATCAAAAAGGGCGAGACGGAATACTGCATTTCGGCTATCCCGTTCGGTGGCTACGTGGCCATGGCGGGCGAGAATCCCGATACTCTCCCTGAGGGCGAAGTCCCGGACGAACGCGATTTCGTGGCGAAGTCCGTGGGTGCGCGCGCTGCGATTGCGTTTGCGGGGCCGTTCATCAACATCGTGTTCGCGTTTGCGCTCCTGATGGTCCTCTACATGGTGGGCGTGCAGGAGCCTGCGACAAACGAGCTCATCGTGGGTTTTGTCGCGAAGGATTCCCCGGCGCTCGCTGCGGGCATACAGCCGGGCGATACCATCACTGCCATGAACGGCAAGCCCACGCAGGGCTGGGACGATTTCCGCGAACAGATTGGCGTGAGCCTCGGGGCGAACGTCCCCCTCACGGTGCATCGCGGTGGCGAACCGCTGACCCTGACCGTCGTTCCCGAGGAACTCGTGATTCCCGCGCAGGATTCCACCGGCTCCGAAATCAAGATGGGTATCGGCGACATCGGCATCTACCCGCGCAACCGCGTTATCGTGCGCCTCCCGCCTGTTGAAGGTTCCGCCGCGGCTACGGCCGGCATCCAGCAGAACGACACGATTTTCGAGATCAACGGCGAGCACATCTCCCGTTACGAGGAGGTGGTGCGCATCATCGACGGCAGCAAGGGCGAGACGGTCAACGTGACGGTCATCCGCGACGGCGATACGCTTACCAAGCCGCTCACTCCTGTGTACAACGAGGAATACAAGCGCTACATGGTCGGTATCCAGATGGGCTACGTGCTCTTCCGCGAAACAAAGACCGTACGCCGCGGCCCTGTCGAGGCGTTTACAAAAACGTGTGCCACCAGCTGGAAAATGACGACGAGCATCTTCCGCTACTTCAAGCGCATGTTCCAGGGCCAGGTGAAGGTCGACGCGTTCTCGGGCCCGGTTTCCATCGTCGCCGTGATGGGTAACGTGTGGATGAGCGGTTTCCAGGAATTCCTGATGCTCCTTGCGCTCATCAGCATAAACCTGGGTGTAATGAACCTGCTCCCGCTTGCCATTACCGATGGAGGCCTGCTCATGTTCCTCGGAATCGAGAAACTGCGCGGCAAGCCGCTTTCCACCAAGACGCAGAGCATTATCCAGAACGTCGCCGCCGCATTCTTCATCAGCTTCTTCGTGTTCATCACGATACTTGACTTCGGCAAGCTCTCGCTGTTCTTGAAATGAGGCGAACATGTCATCCCCGCGGAGGCGGGGATCTCCTTAATATACAGGTTTTCTTATGATAGACAATGAAATTGAAAATCGCAGCAAGGTCATCGTGCGCACGAGCATCGTGGGCATCGCTACAAACGTGGTGCTTTCGGCATTCAAGGCTGCCATCGGCTTTGTCACGGGCTCCATCGCCGTCACGCTCGACGCGGTGAACAACCTTTCCGACGCGCTCTCCTCGGTCATTACCATCGTGGGTGCAAAGCTTTCGAACAAGCCCGCCGACAAAAAGCATCCGCTGGGCTACGGACGCATCGAGTACCTGAGTGCAATGATTGTTGCCGCCATTGTGCTGTATGCGGGCGGTACCTCTGCCGTAGAATCCGTCAAGAAAATCATCCACCCAGAAGCCGCCGACTATTCTACGGTCTCGCTGGTGATTATCGCCGCCGCAGTGGTGGTAAAACTCATACTTGGAAAATACGTGAAGAGTCAGGGCGAACGCGTGAATTCCGGTGCGCTTGTGGCCTCCGGTGCCGACGCCTTGTTCGATGCAATTCTTTCTGCGTCGGTGCTTGCTTCTGCAATCGTGTTCGTGACGACGGGCGTTTCGCTCGAGGCCTACGTGGGCGTGCTGATTTCATTGTTCATCATCAAGTCCGGCATTGAGATGCTCAAGGATACGCTGGACGACATCTTGGGCAAGCGCGCCGACAAGGAAACCGTCAAGCAAATCAAGGCCATCCTTACCTCCGAAGAGCCCGTGCGCGGCGCCTACGACTTGATTCTGAACGATTACGGCCCGAATAAGTCCATCGGCTCGGTGCACCTGGAACTGCCCGACACCATGACCGTTGAGGAACTGGACGTGCTTACGCGCAAGCTGCAGAACCGCGTGTACAAGGAAACGGGAATCCTGCTTGCGGGCGTGGGCGTGTATTCGCACAACACCAAGAACGACGAAGCCGCCGACATTCGGAACAAGGTATTGCATATCGTGAAGTCTCACGAATGGGCGCTCCAGATGCACGGCTTTTACGTGGACCTGCAAGAACGCACCATGCGCTTTGACGTGGTCATGAGTTTCGCCGTTGCTCCCGAAGAAGGCGTTGCGACCCTCACTAAGGAAGTCGGCGAAGCCTTCCCGGGCTATGACGTGCACATCGCTCCTGACGTGGACCTGAGTTGAACGGCTAGAATTTCAGCCGTTTGACGTTGTAGAAATATATCCCCACGATGACTGCAATCGTGATGACCCAGCTGACGGGGTAGACAACCATCAGCGAAGCGAACGAGTTGTATTTGGGGAATACGAAAATTACCCAGAGGATGCGGATGCCGCAGACGCCTACCATGCAGGTGAGTGCCGGCGGTAGCGACTTGCCCATTCCCGAAAGCGCTCCCGAAAATACGTCCAAGAAAACGTTGATGGCCAAGAGCCCCACCACCACGTACATGCGGATGGATGCGATTTCGATGATCTCGGTATTGGACGTGAACACGCTCAGCATGGGCCTCGCGAAAATGCAGCAGAGCGCGCTCAATACGATGGTGGACGAACACCCGAGCAGAAGCGTCCAGCGGACCGTGCGGCGGCAGCGTTCCATGTTCTTTGCGCCGAAGTTTTGCCCCACGAAGGTCACGCAAGCCTGCGAGAACGAACTCAGCCAATAATATACCACGAATTCGTAGTTGAGCGCGATGGACGAGGCTGCCACCGTCGCGGAACCGAGGCTGTTGATGGCCGATTGCAGGCACACGTTGCTGAACGAGAATACGACGCCGCGAAGCCCCGTCGGCAGCCCCACGCGCAAGATGCGGCTCAAGAAGAAGGGCGTCACGCGCAACTTCCAGAACTCCAGCTTGAAAGGCCCCACCTCGTGCAGGAGCATGTAGAACAAGATAATTCCGCTGATGACGTTGGCGATGACCGTCGCGATCGCCACGCCCGCCACACCCATGCCAAAGCCCGCCACAAGTATCAAATTCAGCGCCACGTTCACGGCGCCCGCCACCATGAGTACGTAGAGTGGCCGCTTCGTATCGCCCTTGCTGCGCAGGATGGCGGAGATAAAGTTGTATATCATCACGAAGGGCATGCCGGCAAAGTAGATTTGCAGGTAGAGCACCGCCATGTCCAAAACATCTTCGGGCGTTGAAATCAGTTCAAGAATTGGTCTTGCAAAAAAGATTCCCACGAACGAGAGGAATATCCCGCTGAAGAACGCCACCATCACCGAGGTGTGGACGCTGCGGGTCACGGAGCGGTAGCTGCGCGCGCCGATGGAGTTTGCCACCACCACGTTCGCGCCCACGGAAATCCCGACGAACAAGTTAATGAGCATGTTGATGACGAACGTGTTCGCTCCCACGGCTGCGAGGGCCTTGTCGCCCGCGAACTGCCCCACCACGGCGACGTCCGCCAAGTTGAACATCTGCTGGAAAATGCTGCTCAGGGCGATAGGGATGGCAAACCTCAGGATTTTTCTCCCGAGGGGCCCGTTCAGCATATCGATGTTCGTCTTTGATGCCGCCATACACCACCTTGAAAACGGGCGAAAATTTAGCTTTTTAAATTGTGGGAACAGAAAGGATTGTATTGGCAAACAAGTAAAAAAAAGATATATTTCAAAAAAGCCTATGAACATCCACAAATTCTTGAACAAAATCATCCTTATATCTGCTGCGCTCTTCTGGGCGGGGTGTTCCGGCGATTCCGCCACAAAAGCCTCCAGTGACAACGAAGAAACAACCGCAGGCTCCGACACCTCAACGGCAGACTCTGGAAACTCAACCGTTGGGGACAAATCCAGCAGTTCGACCATTATTGAATCGTCCAGCAGTAATTCAGGGAAAAAAAATGATTGCAAGCCGATTGATTACGAATGGCCGATAGACTACCGGGATGAAACCTATAAAGGGGATCCGAAGGAACCCGCCGAAAATTCTGCCGATAAGCGTGCACAAACCGATATCCGCGACTCTGTCTTGCAGCAAATTTTTCACGAGGATTATGTTTACGATATCGACCAATACCCAGATACGACAACTTTCTGTCTTTTTAAAATGGCAGACACGCTGGAACAACGTATCGCACCCCTATACGGAGCGTTTCCTGCTGACGAGGTTATAACAAAGACCGTCTATTGCCCCGACGGAACAACGCATTTCACGGAAGAATACCTAAGCTACGAAGAAGATCTCAAGGCTCACAAAGATGAAGTCAAGGCCTACGAGGAACAGAAAGCAGCCTATCAGGAAGCATACGACAAGCATTTTGAAGAATACTACAACAAGAGGGCCGCTGAATTCAAGGCCCTATTGGATTCTTGCGTCAATCATCCGGACGATTTCAAGCCCGCCGACAACGATGAGGGAGAAAGATATTGTAATTCCCTAGATTTGTTCGAGCATGATTGCAGTTGGCACCCGGAAGAAGACAGCGGCAGTTCCAAGGAAGAAAAATAGTGGCGGAGACTTCCCGATGCTCAAACGCTGAAAGTAGCGTCTTTCCCGAGGACGGCGCGGGCTAGCTGGTCCGCGCACGAAGTCGGCTTTCCGCCGCAGGTGTTGCCCAAGAGCTTTGCCGCGATATCTTCGGCGCGCATGCCTTCGCAGAGTTTCGCGATTGCCTTCAAGTTTCCGTTGCATCCGCCCGTAAAGCGGATGTTCCTGATTTTGTCGCCGTCGCGTGTGAACTGAATCGTCGTCGCGCAAACGCCTTTGGTCTTGAAAGTCTCTTCCATGAGTGTCTCGGGGTTGAAAGTTCGCGTTAAATATAGAATGTTGACGGCTCCTTTGTGAATTTTTATTTTAGTTATAGTTGTTTTGTAAAAAAGGAAAAACTCCTATGAAAAAATGGGTTAGGAATTTTGCGTGTGCCATTTCGATAACGGGTTGCGTTCTTGTATTCGGTTGCGGTGATGATTCTTCGTCTGTTGCCCCGTCGCAAGACTCTACGCCGGCATCTTCTGCCGTTACCGATGGCTTGGGTTCGTCTGCGGTTGTGACGTCCGGTTCCTCCGATGCGCATTCTTCTGTGACGCTCTCTTCGGCGGTTGTTGAAAGCTCGTCGAGCGTCGCTGCCCCGACAAAGTTATGCCATTTCGCCATGACGACACATACGGGCTACTACCCGATGGCCGTGACGACGGGCGTAACCTCTATCTGTTTGCCTCTTGCCAGCTGCGATACCTCGTTAATAAACTTGGGCTTTGCGCAATGCTACGAAGACCATGCGACGGTTGAAGGGTGTTTTTCGAATGTTACTGTAACCGAAGTGGAAGAATGCGAAGTGCAGGAAAAGTCCTGCGAAACGCCTAATGGTACGGCCTATATCTATGGGCGCTTCAGCATGAACTGTAGCAGCATCCCCCGCTAAGAAAAATTTTAAGGAGAATATTGTGAAACGTGTAAGGGACTTTTTCGGTTACCTGTTGGGCGGCATTCTCTTTGTGATGCTTATCCCGACAATCATGTGGCTTGCGTCAGGCATGCCCGCGCTTTGGCCGGTTGATACGTGGCGCTGCATCGTGGCGCCTGTCGTGATGCTTGTTGGCCTTGTGCTGAGCGTCTGGACGATTGTCTATATGCGAAGTCGCGGCAAGGGAAATCCGATGGATGCGTTTGGACACGAAGTGGCCCCGCGTACGCAACACCTGATGATTGATGGTCCGTATAAAATCAACCGAAATCCGATGCTGACCGGGACGCTCATTTACCTCGCGGGCGCTGCCGTTTGGCTGTGGACTTGGCAAGCTTGCGCCGTGTTCGTGGTTTTCTTCGCCATTATGATGGTGCAAGTTTTGAGCGAAGAAAAGCGCCTCCGCCGCGACTTCAGCGAAGAATACGAAGAGTATTGCCGCCATTCCCGTAGGTTTTAAGATGTCACGGACTATGTTGCTCTAAATTGTCGTTAACGGCGTGCCACAGGTACGTTCTCCAGGCGCGTACCTCGTTGGCTCTTTCTTCTTCGTTGCCGCCGTTATAGATGAAATTGAAACATTCGTTAGTTATTTGATTCAATATTGCTGCAAGGACATCTACGATAACTTTTGGACCGTAATGTCTGTTCGCTTCCCAGAATTCGGGATTTTTATTTTTTAAAGAAATCCCTTTTAATGCAAGGTCCCTGCGGTCGTCCATATGACAAATTATGCTGGGGACGGCATCAAATCCCATTTTTTCAAGTTCGGCGTATGCTTCTTCGGCATTGGCTTTGATGAGCATGTTTTCTATGAGATTCTTGACTTTGGAAGAAACGGAGTCGTTGGAACAAATGGAATGAAGGTTTACGTCCTTTGTAATCATTTCCTGCTTGGCTATTTCTTCTTTTATTTTGGATTCTTCTGATTCTAAAAAGATGGACTCGATTTTATAATAAGGATTGCTATAGATGTATATCTCTTGGGAGGTAATTCCGTCTTTCCCCAACAATATAATTGTTCTTTTTTTATTGAATTGAACTAAATCAGTTTCATCGCAGTATGGCCATTTCCAGTCTTTGCTGCAGATGTAATCTTGGATGGTGATTTCTTTTGGTGGAATGTTCCCTTTCAGAACGGAATCAATGATTAATTTTATTTCGATATAATCGTTTTTTGATTCCTTTATTTCTTTTATTTTATTTGTGTCAACCTGAAATACTCCTTTGACGATAAGCGTGCTTGCAGCGATGCTTCTCCACAGAGCATCCTTGGAAACAGTTTCGAAATTATATCTTATTGGCTTGGCGGGGATGTCGATTTTTCTTTCGCAGGAAGTCAAACTTGCCATCGCGACAAGCAAGAGGGCTGCGGTGAAAAGGTGCGCAATTTTTAATTTTCTAAAAAGTTTCTTTTTCATAGAACGCTTGAGACGAGATTTTCTCTTTAAATATACAATGTTGTCAGCCTTGGTGCGGCAGCTTTAGGGGGCTTGGATTTGTACTGGGCATTTTGATGCGGGATTTTTGCTAAATTATACCCCGTACAAAGATAAGGACTCGCTTATGAATATTCTCGTCGTTGGTAGCGGTGGTCGCGAACATGCCATCGCTCTTGCAGTCAAGAAGTCGCCAATGTGCGACACTCTCGTGTGC
>JAEEGG010008480.1_pt1 | contig 23299 bp, 18 predicted proteins | sample 9134161 | NCBI WGS metagenome assembly JAEEGG01 (sample SAMN16246543, study PRJNA631951) | gut metagenome | biome: gut microbiome; feature: rumen; material: CR-attached | host: Bos | place: Iran: Karaj | collected 2018-10
GGAGACGCATTCGTCGCTGGATTCGTCGAGCCAAACTTTCGTGATTGCCATATTTTACCTCTTGTGTATGGTTGAATTATGGTTATAATATAATAAAAACATTGAACTCGCGAACGTTTTTTCTAAATTTTGCGCGTAAAAATCAACGTCACACGACAAAACCCATAGAGGACATCGCAAAAGATGAAAAAAGTGGTTGTAAAAATTGGTGGCAGCCTGGCTATCGACGAAGCCAAGCTGGCTGATTTTGTGTCGGCAGTCTCTACCCTCCCCGGTAGTGGCTGTCAGGTGGCCGTGGTTCACGGCGGTGGCAAAGACATCAACGAAAACATTGCCTTGCTCAAGGAACAACCGACATTCATCGACGGTCTGCGTGTGACGACACCCGGCATCATGAAGATGGTGGAGATGACCCTCTCGGGCCACGTGAACAAGAAACTCGTGCGCATGCTCCTGAACAACGGCTGCGGTGCAGTCGGTATTTCGGGCGTAGACGCGAACCTGTTCCAGGTCGAAAAGAAGCAGGGCAAGGTGGACCTTGGCCTGGTGGGCGAGATCAAGAAAGTGAACCCGGGCATCGTGACCGCGCTCTGGGGTGCGGGGTTTGTTCCCGTGGTGAGCCCGATTTCTATCGGTCCCGATGCAAATGGTAACGGCGTGAGTTGGAACGTGAATGCCGACACGGCTGCAAGCGAACTGGCTGTGGCGCTCCAGGCCGACCAGTTTGTGCTGGTGAGCGACGTGCCGGGCGTGATGGACGAAAACAAGAATGTAATTCCCGAACTGAGCGAAGCGGACGCCGAAAAGCTGATCGAGGCTGGCGTCATCTCCGGCGGTATGATTCCCAAAGTCCGCGAGAGTTTCAAGTCGATCCGACGAGGACTCAAGAGCATCCACATCGTGGGTTGGAAGGACGCGAAACACTTTGGTAAACAAATTAATGGAGATTTAAACTATGGCACAATCTTGCGCTAACCTGCTCGAGCAGGACAAACAGATTATCGCGCCGCTCTACGGCAAGGCAGACATCAACTTCGTGAAGGGCGAAGGCTCTTACCTCTACGACGATCAGGGCAACAAGTACCTGGACTTTGTCGCAGGTATCGCCGTGAATGCCCTCGGTCACCAGAACCAGGCCATCAAGGATGCGGTGGTGGAACAGATGAACCACTTCAACCACATCAGCAACCTTTACCCGAACTACCCGCAGATCGAACTCGGCAAGGCCCTCCTTGAAATCACCAAGTTCGACAAGGCCTTCTTCTGCAACTCCGGTACCGAAGCCAACGAAGGCGCTATCAAGTTTGCACGTAAGTACTTCGACCGGAAGGGTGAAAAGAACAGGCAGAAGATCGTCACGTTCGTGAACAGTTTCCATGGCCGTACCTTCGCTGCTCTTTCTGCGACGGGTCAGCCGGCTATCCGCGAAGGCTTCGGCTCCATGCCGGGTGACTTCGTGCATGTGACTTGGAACGACTGCACTGCCCTTAAGGCCGAAGTCAACAAGGACACTTGCGCTATCATGCTCGAAAGCCTCGCGGCCGAAGGCGGCGTGATGACGCTCTCGAAGGAAATGGTCGAGACCATCAACAGCCTGCAGAAGGAATTCGGCTGCCTCGTCATCGTTGACGAAGTGCAGGCGGGCATGGGCCGTTTGGGAACCTTCCTCGGTTTCGAAAAGTACGGACTGAATCCGGACCTCGTAACGCTTGCCAAGGGAATCGGTGGCGGTCTCCCGCTCGGTGCGGTGCTCCTGCGCCAGAAGATTGCCGACCAGCTCAAGGCCGGTGACCACGGTACCACTTTTGGCGGCAACCCGATTGCATGCGCCGCAGGTCTCGCTGTCGTGAAGCAGATTCCGGGCTTGTTGAAGAATGTCGCGGAACGTTCCGCCCAGCTGAAGGCAGGCCTCAAGGCTCTTACCGAAAAGTACAACTTCGCCAAGGAAATTCGCGGTGAAGGCCTGATTCTCGGTGTGGCCCTCGACGAATCCATGCCGGTTGGCAACATCATCGCTGCCGCCCGCGCCGAAAAGCTCATGGTGCTTTCTGCGAAAGGTAATGTGCTGCGTCTCCTCCCGCCGTTGAATATTACTGCGGCTGAAGCCGACGAGGCCCTCGCGAAACTCGGCGCCGCATTCGCGGCTGTATAATTTTCACGATAAGCGTCGCATAGCTTCGTTCTCGGACTCTCGCTGTACTATTTGTACAGCTTCGGTCCTGCGGCCTCGCTCTGCTCGCTTCTCGTAAAAATTGAAGATGATAAGCTTCGAAAAGTTTCTTTTTTGAATGCATAAAAGCCGCAACGAATTTCGTTGCGGTTTTCGTTTTTAAAGAGGAATTCTTACTGGCGCAAATCTGCGCGGTACCATTCGCCGTAGAGGTCATTTTCTCTGCCTGGCGGTAGTCCGTTCTCCTCGCATGTCCATGGAGAAGTTTCGATAAAGTCGGCATCAAACTGTGGCTCCAAATCTAGTTCCCCGGTGCAGTCCTTTACAAGGAAAACCTGTGCGACATCATCGCCCGTTTTGCATTTCCCGTTGGCAAAGATAAACGCAAATTTGGCCTGGCCGTATTCGATATTCGTCAAGAAGCTTGCTATCGATAGATACCCTGACATCGCGATGGTGTAAATGTCGCAGTGCTCAGGATTGAACCTGTTGCCGGTGATGGCCGATGTCATCGGGAAGTACTTGGCGACTTCGGCGGGCGAGGCTTCCTTGATGGTGAGCCCGCTGGTTGTAGTCGTGTCAATAACAACATCGCTTGTCGGCAAGATGCGGTAGGCGACTATGGAACTATCAAACGAAAGTTCAGCGGAAATGTCCGCGAACTGCTCCGCATGTTTTTCTAGGGTAAACGAGGCCGTATCGATAGGCTCGCCCTTTTCGCTTGCGTCGATGTGGTCGATGGGGTTATGCCCCGGAGTCCAGTAATCTTCGATGGGGTCAAAGTCCGAAACGTCTAGTTTGCCGGCGGTAATGTCGGTGCAGACGCTTTCGGATTTCTTTACGAAGTCCTGGATAAAGCGGTTCGTGTCGAGAGCAGTCGAGGAATCCCGTTTTACATGGCATTTCTTTGTCCCGTCAGCTTCGGCCTCGGAACATTCCATGGTGACGTGGCTGAAATCGGCGCAGAAGGCGTACAAATCCCCCTTCGATGTGCAGAACCCCCTGTAACCGCCTTGTACGATGATTTTCGGGTTGGTGTTGCATGCTCCCTGGAACTCTTGGAGGATGCTGTCGCAGGCTGCCCCGACATTGTGCATTGTCAATGTCTTTAGGATGTAGCCGTAACTTGAAGCCATCTTGAATTTCGCGTCGAAGGACTGGTCGCTTGCGGTGCAAGTCGCTGCCGCTCCATGTTCCTTGTCGTAGACTTTGATGTCAAGGCTATCCACGTCACTGCTTAGGGAGGCCGGTTCTGTCTCGAATGCGGTGATTTTTGAGTAGAAGGTGAAATCCTCGTCTGCACCGCAGAGAGGGGTGGTATTGCTGCTGCCTTGCTTTGCGAAACAAAGATCTGTGAGTTCGGGAATGACGGGCATGCCGCCTTCAAAGACGATGGAGTCGTTGTCCGCAATGGTGTTCGGGTCGACGGTTGCCCCGGCGGTCGACGGCTCGTCCGAGGAACAGGCAGCAAGTGCGACAAGCGCGATGCTACCTGCTGTGATAAGTTTCTTGTTAAGCATGGTGCTCCTCCTTCAATATTGTGGATAATGACGGCACGGTGTTCCCGAAGCTTTACCGTACCGACAAGTGCCTAGTGGGTTACGGCTTCAATAAGGATGCCTCTAGGGATCAGTCCTTCCAGAAGTTCGATACCACCTTCGTGATGGCGTACGACTCCGTGGTTGCCGCGGGTGTTGCAAGCCCCGTGCTCTACGGCGTGTGGAACGAATGTACGCAGGCGCTCTACACGATCACCCTGAACGATATTGCCGAGGGTACGCTCGTGCTGAGCCACAACGGCAAGGCCTACAACGTGCCTTCGACGGGCTTCGTGGTGCCTGAGGCTACTCCGGCTCTCGAATTCGGGCTTGCGTTCACTCCGAACCTGGGCTACAAACTTGCCGATGAAGGCTCGTTCAACCTGGTCAACGAATCGGGCGTGATTCAATCCGTCATCGAGAATAACACGCTTGCTGTCGATGGCGACAAGATTGTGGACGCTCCGGTGGTGACGCTCGAGAATACCTTCGCGTTCGTTACGAATGCGGGTGATGCAGTCCTGTTCTATGGTAACGACTGGGTCGAAAGTGCCCTCTACAGCCTCGATGCTCAGAATGTTGACTTCCCGAAGGGTATCTACCGCGTGGATAGCTGCTTCAAGGGTTGGGCGCTCAATACGGAATCGGATCGCACTCACTTGCAGTTCAATACCGAATTCCTCGATGATGTTGAGGCGACAAGGAATGCGGGCCTCCCGGTCGACAGGCTCTATGCCATTTGGGGTGCCTGTGAAACCGAGCAGACGATTGTGACGGTCGCTAACGCCGATTCGCTCTCCGGTACGTTCACGCTCAGCCGCAAGGTCTCGCAAACGGCCAAGACCTACACGGTGGCCGGTACGGCCCTGCAGGTGCCTGCCGATGAGGCTCTCGCGTTCGTGGTCACGTTCGTGCCGAATAAGGGCTACACCTACGATGAGACGGTCGGGATTACTGCCGTGGATGCGACAGACGTTCCGGTCTCTATGAATGCGGGTGAACTGGTGGTGGCGACCTCGCTGACGCTCTCGGCAGCGGCTACCGCCGATACATACTCCTTCGCGCTTAACGAGAATGCGGTCGATGCGAACGTGTTCTACACGGGTAGCCTAGCGACGGAATTCACCGCCAAGATGATTGACGATGCGGCTACGAGGGCGTTCCCCATGAACCTCTACCGCAGCGACGCTTGCCTTGAGGGCTGGAACTTCAGCACTACCGCAATGGTGGGCTTCTCGCAACTGGATGACGAGTTTGTGGATGCTTACAACGATTTCGTTGCCGCAGGTAACGACGCCCCGACAACGCTCTACGCGGTGTGGAATGAGAACTGCCACCAGACTCTCTATACGGTTTCCTCTTTCGACAAGCGCAAGGGTACGCTCACGCTTGCCCAGGGCAGTCGCGAGTTTGTGGTTGATACTGCCGGCCTGAAGGTCCCGTCTGTTGCGGGTGGGCTTGCCTTTACGGCTACGTTCACGCCTGCCGCGGGCTATGCCTACGATGCTGCACAGGGTCTCGAAGCCTTCAACAATATGTCTCAGTCCATGGGAGTCCTCACGGATGGCGCTCTGACGGTTACTAAGACAACGGTTCTCAAGGCGGTTTCGCTCACGGCTTCTACGTATGAACTCGCGTTCAACGTGAATGCGGGCAATGCTACCGTGTACTATGGCGATGCATGGCGCGCCGGTACGGAACAGACCTCGTTCTCGTTTGCCAATGCGGGTAGCTTCCCGAGCGATATCTACCGCACGGATTCCTGCCTTGCGGGCTGGACGCTTTCTACGAGCGCAACTGCCGGTGTCTTTACGGAATTCTCCGGCGAATTTGTTGACTCCGTGGCCGCGATGGATAATTTTGATGGCAAGTTGTTCGCGAAGTGGGGCAACTGCATTGCGGTGAACAACGTGACCGTCGCTCAGGTTACCTCTGCTGCGGGTACCTTGACGCTCAAGCAGACCGATGCCTTGGGCAACGTGCTCAACACTATTAATATTGATGATGCCGAGGTGACGCTCCCGCTGGGCGATGGCGATGTGACGTTCGATGTATCGTTCACGGTGGGCGAGGGCTACTCGCTTGTCGATGGCGACTACTTCTACACGGTCAATACCAACGGCAAGAACGTTCAGGCCCTGCTGGGCAACAAGCTCACGCTTTCGGGCAATACGCTCCTGCGTGCACCGATCCTCTCCGACGCCTACACGATTACGTTCAACACCAATGCGGGTGACGCGAACGTGTTCTATGGCGCAAGCTGGATTTCGGAAGGCCAGTTCTCGATGGAAATGAACGAGGTGGCACGTACGTTCCCGACGGAAGTCTACCGCGTGGGCTACACGCTTGCGGGCTGGTCGCTTAATCCGGCAGACAATAGCGGTGACTACGTGTTCGATACGGATCTCGCGACGGCGCTCAAGGAATCGGGTAAGACCCAGGTTGCCCTGTATGCCGTGTGGACCGCTGCAACGAGCCAGCAGACTTATACAATCACGCTTGCCGATGCCGCTGCGGGTTACCTCACTGCATCGCAGACCGTGGATAAGACAACTGCTACCTTCAGGGTCGGCGAAGAAGGCCTTGAGGTTCCGGCCGTTACGGGTGGCCTCACGTTCAGCGTGAAGTCGACCATGAATGCGGGCTACTTTGCGGATGGCGAAAAGCTCTACCTGCTGGCTGCGGGCGGTGCACGCATCGATTCCCTTGCGGGTGACAACGGCGTGCTCGTCGTGGATGCCGACAAGGTTGTTGAAATCCCGTACGAGAGCGATGGCGTAGAGTTCGTGTTTAACGAAAATACGGATGCCCATGTGTTCTATGAGGATGGCTGGACCGGTTCGGGTGCCTTTGCCCTCAACGGCGATACGGCATTCCCCACGGGTATCCTCCGTACCGAAGGCAAGTTGCTGGGCTGGGCGCTCTCTCGCACCAGTACCAAGTACTACACGGCCTATAACGGCACGTTCGTGAACGACCTGAAGAACTACAAGGCTCTTGGCCTCCCGACCGGTACGCTCTATGCGGTCTGGAGCGAATACGGCCTGTTCGATAACGTGAACGTGACGAACGGGAACCAAAAGAACGGCTCCTTCGTGATTACCCAGATGGTGAACGGTGTGGAAACCGAACCCATTACGGTCAATGCTAACGGTATCATGATTCCGTACAGTGCAAACGGCCTCACGTTCAATGTTAAGTTCGAAACCAAGCCTGGCTACTCGCTCAATGCCGAACAGGCTATCTCCGGTGCAAATGCCGCCGGTGCCTCGATCGGCAGTGCCGTAAATGGTGGCACGCTCGTGTTCAAGTCCAATACGGATGTGGTCCTCAGTGCCTCCGTGGGTGCTGACCGCTTCAAGTTCGACTACAACGTGAACGGTGGCGATGCCTATGTGTTCTATGGTACGGATTGGTCCGGTGCTGATGACAAGTCCCTGAACGATACCTCGGTGGTGTTCCCGACCAACATCTATCGTAATGATGCTTGTCTCCTGGGTTGGTCTGTTGACCCGGCAGATACCGTTGGGTCCAAGATCCTGACCTCCGACTTTGTCGCGACACTTGACCGCGTGCAGAACGTTAATACGCTCTATGCTGTGTGGAAGGAATGCGAAGTCGAGACATACACCGTCACGTTCGCCAATACGAACGTGGGTAGCCTGGTGCTCTCCCAGGATGTGGATGATACGCTCGTGACCTTCCCGGTGGAAGAAGAAGGCCTTGAGGTTCCGGTGGTTCCGGGTGGTCTCAGGTTCAGGGCTGCATACACGCTCAAGGCGGGCTATGCCGGCAATACGGATACGCTCTACGTGGTGGACGACATCAGCGGCCTCTTGACGACGCTCGCCGACAATGCGCTCACCGTGAACGAGAACATTGTGCTTGCCATCCCGACCGTGGGCGAAACCTTCAAGCTCGTGTTCGACGTGAATCGCGAGGGTAGGCTGTTCTACGGCTCTGACTGGATTGATAGCGCAATCTACATGCTGAGCGACAAGAAGTCGGTGATTCCGCTGCCGAACTATGTGTACACCTCCGGAGCTTGCATGGTGGGCTGGAGCATGGATAGTACCGGCGGAGACACCTACCTCAAGTTCAATACCGACCTCGCGGCCGCATTGCTCGAGAACAAGTCTGCAGACAGCACGTATAAGCTGTACGCTATCTGGGGCGAGGGTGCGGATTGCGATGACCTCTATGACCGTATCACGCTCACGAGCAAGAACGGCACGGTCCACCTGGCAGAAGCCCCGCGTGGCGACAAGACCGAGTTTATCGAGCATGAATTCATGAGCGATGGCACGATGATCTTGCCCAAGACGATGAATGGTAACTATATCCGCGTGTTTGCGGTGCCGGATTCGAGCTTCATGCTTGATTCCCTCGTGATGACCCGCGAAGGTTCCGATGGGGAACGTCAGGTGTTCTTCGAGGGCGACGCACTTGTGTACAACCTGATGGATGCCAAGTTCGAGGCCTTCTTCGGCAAGTCGAACCGCACCGAAGTTGCATTCGTGGGTGCGGAAGTTATCAAGTTGGGTAACGCGATACGCTTCGCCTTCGGGACCAGCGAGTTCGAAGTGACGCGTAAGGTGTCGGTAAGCGTGCGCCTTGAAACTATCGACGGAGAACTGGTGGCTGAAGATACCGTTATCGATTCTATCCCGCGTCCGTACAACGGCGAATGGGATAAGTTCCCGCTGGCTGCCGGCAAGTATGTGCTGACGGCGACGATAGGCGATGAAAGCGAATCTGACGAGTTCGTGGAAACCTTCGAGGTGGAGGCTGAAATTGCCACGGTCTCCGAGGAAGCCTGGCAGATTATCTCCATCGGTAACCTCGACAAGGATGCCATGGTCTGGGATGACGATGCTAGGTTCTACTGGTGGGATGAAACCAGTGGGTCCGGTGATTATTGGCAGTACAAGGAATTCAACCCGGAAGACGAAATCGTTCCTACGCGAGGCTACTGGTACAGCTCTCTCGAAGGTCGCCCGCTGGTGCTCAAGCCCGAAAGCGACATCGAGGTTGCTGACAAGGTGGAATGGAAACTCGATAGCGTCAGTAGCGGTTGGAACCTGGTGGCGAACCCCTACGGATTTGCCCTCGACCTCTTTGCCGACCATCCGGCCGAAAAGGCCGACCAGACTGATTCCTCCGGCGTTACCTTCTGGCGCTGGGATGCCAATATCGCTGACTATGTGCCGGCCTTCATTGTGCAGCCCTACGAAGCCGTGTGGGTAAAGGTGTCTGCACCGACCGACTGGACCATTCCGGTTGCGCCTCAGTTCGATACTGATGTTACTGACAGCACGGTCGATGAAGATTCTACCGATGACGCAACGCTCAAGGCCATCAGCAAGGCTCGCCGCCTCACGAAGGCGAACGGGAAGAACGATTGGAGACTCCAGATGGTACTTTCCGATACGAGAGGCCACAAGGATTCCTGGAACATGCTTGGCGCAAGCCACAATGCGTTCACGACCGAAGAGCCGCCTGAGGGCATGGGCGACCATGTGAAGCTCTCCATCGTGGATGGCAACCGCATGCTTGCGAAGTCCGTGAAGGCACCTGCCGACGAACAGGATTGGACGATTGCCCTGAGTGCAAATACTGAACGTTACGGTGAATTGAGCTTCAAGGGTATCGATGACATCAATGCGCTCGGGCTCAAGGTGTTCGTGACGGTCGACGGCAAGACGACCGAAATGCATGACGGCATGCCGCTCCGTGTGCTCCTGAAGCCGGGCGCGACGGTGGCGAAGGTCCATGTGGGTGCCGGCATGAAGGTTGTTGCGAGCGCATCGCTCAATTCCCTCCGTGCGCTGCAGTCCGGAACAATCATGAACGTTTCGTTCGAGGCTAGCGATAACCTTGCGGGTAGCCGCACTATCGTGGAACTCGTGAACATGGACGGCAAGGTTGTTGCAAGTCGCAATGCATCGGCGGTTGCTGGCATGAACCAGGTGGCACTTGATGCTCCGAAGCCTGGCATCTACATGCTCCGCGTACGTGCGGGCAGCCAGATGCGTGCCGGTCGCGTTCTTGTGAGATAAACAATAGGGTCGCGCGATGCGCGACCCTTCCTTTTATATTATCGCATGCGCCCGTGGGTTTACGCCCGCGGGTGTGTCTTTTTGAAGGCTGCGCGCAGGCGCTCTGCGTTCACGTGCGTGTAGACCTGTGTAGTCGAGATGTTCGAATGCCCGAGCATCTCCTTCACGCTCATGATTTCGGCGCCGTTTTCGAGCAGGTGCGTGGCGAAGCTGTGCCGCAGCACGTGCGGGGATGCCTTGCCCTCCCAGCCGATATCGCGCAGCAGGTCGTGGATGTCGTTCCGGAGCGTGCGCAGGCCGAACGGCTTGCCATCTTCGCTTAAAAACACATAGCCTGTCGCGGTAGGCAGGTGCCCCGCTTCAACTTCCATCTGCTTGAAGGTCGCAATGCGGTTTATAAAGCTTTCGGTGAGCGGCACGATGCGCTCCTTGTTGCCCTTGCCGAGAACACGCACGAGTTTTGCACCGGTGTCGATGCGGTCCCATGTGAGGTTCTGGCATTCCGAGATGCGCAGCCCCGAACCGTAGATGAGTTCAAGTAGGATGCGTGCACGCACCTGCTGTAGCGTCGGATTCTCGATTTCGGGGAACTTTTCTTCGGCGAGATCCTTTTGCCCGAGCACGTTCACGAGACGCTTGGGGCGCTTGGGCATGGGCACGTTCTCGGCGGGGTTCTTCTCGAGGGTCTTGCTCTTGATGAGGTACTTGCCGAAACTCTTTAGGGCGGCGAGGTGCTCGCAGATGCTTGTGGGGGCAAGCTTCTGCTTCATCTTCAAGTCCCACACGAATCCCTTCACGTTCATCTCGGAGAATGCGGCAAGTTCCGGCGCATTCCCAACACCAGTTTTTCCCGACGCATTCTCGGCACCCGCTTTGCTTGCGGGGGAGGGCGTGCCGCCCAGATGCTCGAGGAACTTTTCGAGCGACTTGCGGTAGGTATCCACCGTGCGCGGCGAAAAACGTCGCCTCTCCGCGATGTACTGCAAGAACTGCTCGATGTGTTCCGAAAGGTCCATACTGCACAATTTAACAATCGGCAAGTGGAGCTTGGTTGCTGTTCGGTGCGTGCATGCGTTTTTGTGTGGTGTTTACATATTAAAAATCGAAAAGTGCTTTTTTAGTATGTAACGGATGCAAAAATAAGGCGGATTTCTTGGTTCTTTTTTAGTTGCTTACATACTAAATAGGGAAGAATGTTTGTTTAGTATGTAAAAAATGTTCTGGCATTGCTACTATTGTTTAATTTGTTTGTAAAATGTTGGAAAATTACATACTAAACTGCAGAAAAAATGCATTTAGTATGTAATGGTTGTGGTTACACCTGTTGCAGAGTGCAAATCCTACATACTAAAATGAAAAAAAAGCCTTCTTTAGTATGTAAGGTATCCCCATTGTACCCGGAATGTGCACCAACTGGCGTGAAATGCGCAATAAGTGTCATTCCCGTTGGTTTTAAAATTGCGAAAAATCTATTTTATGCATAAGGTATGAGAATCGCGAGCGTTTTTGACATGCGCCCCTCTATGGGCTTCCGCCGTCTGGCGGTGGCCATGCTGGCCGTACTCGCATTCGCAATGCAACCCGCCTTTGCCGCCGACCGTGTGGTGGGTGCGAACGCTACGCTCGATATTGAACCTGGTGCCCGTTCCGCGGCACTCGGTTCTGCTACGATGGCGGTCGACGGCGATTACCTCGGGCTTGTTTCCAACCCGCACCAGCTGTCCTCGGCGCGCTACCTCTGGGCATCGTTCTCGCATACCGCCTACTACGAGGACACCCGCTACGACTATGCATCTGCGGTTATACCGCTTTCCGAAGGTCAGGGCCTGGGTGTTTCGTTCGCCCGCTTTGGCGCCGACGACATTCCCTATATTCGCGAGGGCGATCCGCTCCCCGAGGGTAGCGACTACAATACGCTTTCCATTGCCGACTGGATTGTTTCGGCTACTTGGGGCCGCCGCCTGTTTGACCGCCTTGACCTGGGCGTGGGCTTCCACCTGCTGTATCGCGATATGGACCAGACGGGCTGGGGCTTCCGTGGCGATGCTTCCCTGCGTTACCGCGTAGTTGACGAACTGTATGTCTCTGGCCTCCTGAGGGGCTGGACCTCTTCTGCAACGACATGGGAATCGGGCGAGTTTGAGTACTCTGCGCCCGAGTTCTACTTGGCGGCAAGCTACTCCCTGCCCGTTGCCTACCTGTACGGCAAGCTGAACCTTTACTGGCAGGGCGCCGGCCTCTTCCACCACGAGGCCCGCGCTCTCGATTTCGAGACGGACGAGGATGTGGGTGGCCGCATATGGGATAGCCCGCTTGACTGGCTCTCGGGTGGCCGTGGCGGTATCGAGTTCGCCTTCGACTTCGGGCTTAGCGTACGTGCGGGCCTCTCGAGTTTTACCACCTTCAAGAGCGTGACCGCGGGTGCAGGGCTTACCATCGCGAAGTTCCTGCGGGTCGATTACGCATTCGAGTCGCATCCGGTTCTCTCTCCGGTGCATCGCGTGAGCGTGAGCATAAGCCCGTACCTGTTTGCCCATGCGCCGAAGCCCGAACCTGAAGCCGCAAGGCGTGGCGGTGCGGGCAGCAGTTTGCTCGGTGCCGAGCCGGATGAACCCGAGGAAGTTCCCGACTCCGCCGCATCGGGAGACGCACTAGAAGGTGCTTCAAGTTCTGCGACCCAGGATGCCCGTCAAGATGCTGGCCAGAGTGCGGCCCAGCCTGCCGGACCGGCCCCTGAGGCTCCCGCCCCGCAGGCTCCCGTAGTGCAGGAATCTTCGGGCGAATCCTCTGACGAGGTTCTTGAACCCGCGCCCTCCGGAGGCATGTACTGGGAGGAATAGCCGTTTTTTTGCTTTTTTTTGACTTTTGTGTGTGATTTTTTGCACATTAACCGTTTTTTAGTTTATATTTCTTACCATGACGCAATTGAAGAACTATCGTGAAGTTGGCATTTTCGACCTTTTGTCCGCCCCCCTTAATCCGATTGGGGCGTTTGACGCAGAACAGTTCAAGAAGGACGCCCGCCAGCTGATAGACGATAACCCCGACGACAAGTTCGTCGCGGTCGATCTCATGGGGCTCGATTTTGTCTATAGCGATGCCTACAATGCGTTTGTACAGTTTCAGAGTGAACTTTCGGCCAAGGGTGGCATGCTTGCGCTCCTCAGCAATAGTGCGACTATCGCTGATGGCTTGAAGAAGGCCGGTCTTGACCGCAAACTCAAGGTGTTCGGTGCCGAAGCCGAGATGATGACATTCTCGCTCCATAGCCACGACCCTGTAGAATTACCCCCTCGCGAGCAGGCTCCTGCGGCTCCGGCCGAACCGGAAGCAGCACCTGTCGCCTCGCAGAATGGCGGCCATGCACCCTCGATGTCGGGCGAATTCCGTTCCGAACGCCGTACGGGCCACAACCGCCGGTTTACCAAGAGCTTCAACGCTGTCGTGAAAGACGAAAAGAAACTCGCCTCGAAGGGTATGAACATGCCGTTCGAAGAGGAGTCCTCGTCGGGCAAGACGGTGTTCTTCATTATTCTCGTCCTTCTCATCCTCGGTGGCCTCGCTGCCTTCTTCCTGATGTGATTTGACGGATGTCTGAAGGCTTCTCGGAACATCGCTGCAAAAAGAGATACAAGCCTAAGCGCCATAATTACCCCGTAATGCGCGTACTCCTATTTTGTATAGGTGTCGCCCTGTTCGTGCGTCTTGGTTTTGCCGAGAAGGTGGTGGATCTGCTGTCGGGCTCGACGGTTGTTGAGGTGAACGACTGGAATGTTCGCTGCGAGAATATGCGCGGTAAGGCTTTCGAACTCAAGAACGGGCTTGGCCAGTGTTCCTGGGTGGTCTCGGATTCCGTGTTCTACCTGCCGAACGACTTTTTGCGCTACATTGCGTCGCAGACAAAGTCCAAGCACCCGAAACTTCACTGGGTTGCCCCGCGTGACCGCTTTTCCGAGGCGGTGCTCGTGCAGGTTGAAGATTCACTTGTACGTACTTTCCTTCACGTGAAGGGGCAGGATTCATCCTTCTACTGGGTCGATATTGCGGACGGTTGCCGTTACCCGGGGCTTTGCCCCAAGCAGCCTCTGGACTGGTCTGCGCTTTCCATTTCGGGCGACTTTGATTTCGAGGGGCAGGAATCCCTGCTTGCGATGGATGCGATGCTGGGCATCGGGGAGGCGCCGATTCACCCGATTCTGCCGGGAGTCGTGCTTTCTTCGGGGAAGGACTCGCTCGGGCACTTCGTGCTTCTCGATCATGGCAACAACGTGACTTCGCGCATGTCGGGCATGTATCCGGTGAACCCTGCCGATACGTTGCCGTTCCTCGTGGGTGAATACCTCGACATGAATTCTATCGTGGGGCGCCTTGCTCCCAGGGATAGTGCGACGTTCTACCTTACGGTGCGTCACAACGGATTTTTTGTGCGCTGGGCCGATCTGTATTCGCAGACGCACCCGCTCGACAGCGTTGAAATTGCTAAATTCCTGCAGAAGATTGAGCTCTAGGTTAAGAGCGGTTTGATTTCGGAGAGTGCAGATGCGCAAGTCGTTTATCATCGGAATTTTTGCTGCGTTCGCGGCCATGCTTTGCGTGTCCGCGTGTACCCGTGATTCCGATGGCCCGATTCCCGTATCTGCAGAGGATGATTCCTACACGGGCTTGGGCTTTTTCCGTGTTGCAGTATTCGATTTGAATGCGCTTATCCATCTCGCTTCCGATACGCTCTACCTGCGCATAGATAGCCTCTGGAGCTATTCCAACTGTGCTCTCAAGCGTATTGAGATTGATGCCTCTCGCGATGGCGATGCACTCGTTTATTACCCGAAGATTATCATTGATTCCGATGGCGAGGATTGCCCGTCTCCGTACCTGCACCCGGATACCGTAATCAAGCTGCTGCCTTCCACTGACGAGCTTGACGGTGTGTCGGTCCTGCGCGTGCGTAACGACGAGGACAAGATTCTCGATACGGTTCTCCTGCGTCGTGGCAAGTTTGAACTTGATACTTTTGCCATCTACGTGGATAGCCTTTTCGATACGGTTTCCTCGCTTCCGCTCCGTACCAAGGATTCCCCCTCGGTCTTGAAGGTGCTCGATAGCCTGAACCCGCGTCTGTTCTATTGGCGCGCAATGGAGGCTTCGTGCGAACTGCGCATTGATATGTGCGATTCGGTCGTGAACGATACGCTGTTCCCTAAGGCATGGAGCCTTACCGATACGGCCCTCGTGCCTATCCGCAAGGCGTGCGCGTCGGATGATTCTACCTACTGCGTGGCGAACCGCTGGGTGAATGATTCCTCTTCGCTCGGGCCTGTGCAGGAACGTGCTGATACGGTGTGGTTTACGAGCATCTATTACGTGGAAGAGATTCCCGAGTGCGCTGCGATGAATTCCTTCCGGGTTGCGGGATATGCGCTAGGGAAGAATGTGAACTTCATTCGTGAACTCATGGTTCCCGATGAATCCGAGACGGCCTGCGGGCCTTCTGCGCTCAAGGACGTGTATATCTACGACATTGGCCGTAACCGCGTGTTCCCGGATTCGCTAGATGCGGATTCCCTCTACGGTATATGGAAATCGGCCAAGAATGCTCCCAAGAAGTAAGAATGCTACTAGACAATATTGAATATTCGTTTGCGACGGACATTCCCGAAAGTGACTACCAGGTAATCGTTGACTGCCCGTTTTTCAGGGACTGGATTGCGAAGGCTCGCAAGGATTTTGCGGTGACGCACATCCACGTGGATTCGGTCGACTACTTTAACCGTGTACACCGCCCGCTATTCATCAAGATTACCGCGACGGCGACGCTGCCCGATGGCAGACCCGTGCACGGCGTGGTGCTGCTGCGTGGCAACGCGGTAGGCGTGCTCGTGGTGCTCCGCTGTGAAGGCAAAAAGTACCTGCTGCTGGTACGCCAGCCGAGGCTTGCCATTACGGAAGAGGCCTCGCTTGAGATACCCGCAGGCATATTGGACTGGAGCGGCGATTACCGCAAGGTGGCGCTTTCCGAACTCGAGGAAGAGGCGCAGATCAAGGCGGAAGATTCTGAATTGATCGACCTTTCCGAATTCTGGTGGAAGGGCATGACGGAAGGCTTTGCGGGCAGTTGCGGCCTTTTGGATGAACGCATTCGCCTGTACGCCATTGAACGCGACGTGACGCCGGAACAGCTCAAGGCGATGGATGGCAAGAACCAGACGTATGTCGAAGAAAACGAGTGGATTAGGACAGTCGTGTTGCCTTACGAGGAAGCCGCCCACAAGTTTATCGACGGCAAGAACCTGATTGCACTGTTCCTGTACGAACGCTGGCTAGATTCGCAGCGCTAAATTACCAGTTGCCGATATTATTAACGGTCAACCCGATGAAAAATACGGCGAGGTAGCCGTACCATAGGCCCGTGAGCACGTAGTTGAGCCCGCGCTTGTACGCTTTCGGCTCGTTCTTGTTCTTCTCGCGGATAACGAGAATGTTCTTGCGCAAAAAGTACGCGCAGATTGCAAGACCGATAAGAGTAGCGAGAATCAGAAGTACGTAAGCCATGGTTTAAATATAGTAAAACGTTTATTTTACGATGGTGAGGGGCTAGAATCGCGCGGCTTATAATAACTTGAGTAGGATTGGCGCAACTACTGCAGTAAAGAGCCCCGCAATCCCGATAGCAAGGCTGCTCATGGCTCCCTGCACTTCGCCCATCTCCATGGCGCGGGTGGTACCGAGCGCGTGGCTTGCCGTTCCGATGGCGATTCCCTGCGCAACCTTGTGCTTAATGCGGCAGAACCTGCATACGGCGGGGGCTGCGACCGCACCCGTGATTCCCGTGACGGTAATCGCGATGATGGTGACCGAGGGAATGCCGCCAATCTGCGCCGAGATGACGCTACCCATCGGGATGGTGACGGACTTGGGCAACAGCGAGAGCATGAGCGTATCGCTTAGCCCGAGTAGCTTGCTGAAAAGAATCACGCACGCGATCGAGGTAAGGCTACCTACGAAAATGCCTATAAGAATAGGCATCCAGAACTGCTTGAGTTTGGAGATTTGCCTGTAGAGCGGGATGGCGAGCACGACGGTGGCGGGCGAGAGCATCACCGAGATGTAGTCTCCGCCCACGTTGTAGCTTTCGAGGCTGATGCCCGTAATGAGCAGGAACCCGACGATAAGGATGTTGCCTATCAGGAGCGGGTTCAGGAAGGAATATTTGAATTTTTTGCTGATGAACACGCCGGTCTCGAATGCGACGAGCGTGAGGAAGATGCCGAACAGGGGAGAGTTGATGATGGCGTTCATTTTTCGCCCCCGATTGTGCCGTTGCGCTCTGCACGCTTGGATAGGCGTTCTGCACGCAGGGCCAGGTTTTCCCGGTATTCCTGCCTGCGGATAAAAAACTGCGTGACCCAGCCGCCCATCGCGATTGTTATGAGCGTGAAGGCGATACACAGGAACAGGAGTAGCGGCCACTTGGAAAGGATATCGTTACCAACGGCCATGATGGCGATGCTAGGCGGCAAGAAGAACAGCGCGAGGTGCTTCAGGAAAAAGTTCGAAACTCCCGAAATCTGTTCCGGCTTGATGACTTTTGTACAAAGTAATATGAGCAGCAGGACCATGCCGATAATGTTGCCCGGGAGGGGTACGCCCACGATGCGGTGGAGGAATTCCCCGGCAAGGCAGATGGCGAAAATGACGGCAAGTTGGAGCGGGATTCTCATTGCGGGCGTAAATTTAGAAAAAGTATATTCTATATTTCATATTATGAAAGTCGTATTTATGGGAACGCCGGAATTTGCGGCCTGTTTTTTGAAGCATCTCAAGGAATCTGATTTTACGGACGTAGTTGCCGTAGTGACGCAGCCTGACCGCCCGGCAGGGCGCGGGCGCGTGCTCACGCCCCCGCCAGTTAAGCAACTGGCGCTCGAATACGGGCTCCCCGTGCTGCAACCGACCGACTTGAAGTCGCCCGAATTCGAGAGCGCCCTGCGCGCCTACGATGCGGACCTGTTTGTGGTCGTGGCCTACTCGATCCTCCCGAAGAACATCTTGGGTGTCGCAAAGTTTGGCGCAGTGAACGTTCACGGTAGCCTGCTCCCGAAGTACCGCGGTGCGGCTCCGGTCCAGCGTGCGATTGCGGACGGCCTCAAGGAAACGGGCGTGACGGTTTTCCGCCTGGACGAGAAGATGGACCATGGCCCGATTCTCGCGCAGAATGTGGTGGCGATTGACCATCAAGATACGACGGCCTCGCTTTTGGAAAAGATGGTGGCGCCCGGCTGCGACGCGCTGGACGATGCAATTCACCAGCTTATGGAAGGCCGCGAGAAGGACTTGACGCAGGACCACGCGCAGGCAAGCGGCGCTCCCAAGCTCAAGAAAGAAGAAGGTCTTATCGATTTTAACTTGCCGGCAAAGGTAATCCATGACCGCATCCGCGCCTTCAATCCGTGGCCCGGTGGTTACGGAAAGCTCGGTGGCCGCATGGTGTACTTGCGCAAGACGGATACCCCGGAGAACGGCCCGAAGCTTGCCCCGGGTGCCGTGGAATTCAAGGACAATCGCCTGTATGTGGGTACGGGTGATGGCCTGCTCGAGGTTCTTGAAATTCAGGCCGAAGGCAAGAAGCCGATGCCTGTTGCTGACTTTATGCGTGGAATCCAGAACCGTGAAGGGCTTTGCTTTTGCTAGATGAATCCCTGAAAGAACGCATGGATGCGTACCGCGTGCTTCTGCTGTGGCAGAAGGAAGGCGCCTTTATCAAGGAGAGCGGGCTTTCTCCTTTCGCGATGGAACTTGCGCTGGGCGTGTGCCGCAGGCATCTGTACCTGCAGTTCTTTGTGAAGTCGCTCGTGAAGAAGAAGCCTTCGCCCGAAGTTTGTACGGTTCTTGAACTCGGGATATTCCAGATGTTCTTTATGGAAGTGCCGGACCACGCCGCCGTATCGACAAGCGTGGAACTCACGAAGGCGGCGAACCTTGGCGAAGGTTCCGCGCGGCTCGTGAACGCAGTACTGCATTCCGCGCGGAGGTCCGGCCTGCCCGCACTCCCGCAACAGCGTGTGCGTCGCGTGAGTATCGAGAATTCCGTGCCCGAATGGCTGGTGCGCCGCTGGTTCGACATCTATGGTGGTGACCGTGCCGAAGCGCTCGCGAAGGCGACGCTCGAACGCCCTGTGGAATGGATTCGCGTGAACCTGCAGAAGACTTCCGCACCGGTACTTGCCCAGAAACTCGGGCTTACGGGTGCAAGCATTCTCTATGACCGCTACATCCAGGTTCCCGAAGATGCTAAGCTCAAGGCGATTCTCGAATCTGATGCTTTTGCGAATGGCGAATTTAGTTTGCAGAATCCTTCCGCGTACGAGGTTGTGAAGTTACTCGACTTGAAACCCGGCCAGAAGGTTTGGGACGCATGTGCGGCTCCGGGCGGCAAGTCCGCGCTTATGGCTGAGATGGAGCCTGCGCTCGATATTCTCGCAAGCGATGTGTCCGATTTCCGCGTAGAAAAGATGCACGATCTGGTAGACCGCCTCGGCCTCAAGAATGTTCGGCTCGAATGCATTGACGTTCTTGCCTGCAATGGGGTAGTTGACGGCAAGTTCGACCGAGTGCTTCTCGATGTCCCGTGCAGCAACATGGGCGTGATGGCACGCAGGCCCGAATCGAAGTACCGCATTACGCCGGAATCTGTCAAGGAACTTGCGGAACTGCAGTATGGCATTCTGGAATCGGCCTCGGCAACGCTAGCACAAGATGGAGTGCTCGTCTATGCCACGTGCAGTCCGGACCCGGTAGAAACGACGCAGGTTACGAACCGTTTTGTTAAGGCACACCCAGAATTTGTTAAGCGCGGTGAACCCGTATTCCCGGGAGTCGAGGATGCGCGTTTTGATGGATTTTTTGCACAGGCACTAGAACGGAAAAAGGTATGAAACTGAAACTTATTTTATCTGCAGCACTCCTGTGCCTTGCGACGATGCCGTTCGCACAGGATCCGGCCGACTCCGCTTTCTCGAAAGTCTACGTCTCTATCGAGGGTGGCGAGATGTACCCCTTCGGCGACCTACAGGATGCCGTGGAGAATGCCTTCTACGGTGGGGTGGGGCTGCGTTACAGTTACTGGGATGACTTTGACGGCTTTGTCCATTTCAACTACGCTTACGTGAAGGTGCGTGCCGAAGGGATCCCGTTCCCGGGCGTTCACCAGTTCGTGGGTCGCCTCGGGCTTGACTGGCATTGGAAACAGCTCCGCCCGCTGGCAGTGGGTGCTGGCTTTACCTGCAACTGGACGCGTGCCGATAGCGATGATGATGTAGATTATTATTCCGGTCGTGGCGGCATGCTGCTCGATAACGAGACGGAATTCGGGTGGTTCGCCCGTGTGAACATGCCGTTCCTCTACTTCAAGGATTTTACGGCGGGCCTGAACGTACTCTGGGAAGAACTTTGGACGCTTCCGGAAAGGTCGAATATGCTCACCGTGGGCTTCTACATTGAAAGGAGGATCTGGTAATGAAATTCTCCTCCTTATTGACAACGTTGTCTGTTGTATCGCTTGCAGTGTTTGCGAATGCGGCAATTGACCCCGAGATGGAAGGTATGGAACCGGTGAGCCGTGATGATGGCACGTTCCTTATCGGTGGGCCTACGTACTATTTTGACCGCATTCTCGGTGCGGGTGGGCTTCACTCCGAAAGTGAACTCTGGACACCGTCCAAGGTGAATAATCGCCTGCTATTTAACCGCATGTCGGTGCTGCCTTCGTGGGACCCGATGGAGCCTTCCGTGTGGGTCAAGACGGGTAACGAACTGGGCGACATGATTTACCAGGACGTGATTACCGAACGTGACAGACCGTCGAACCGCACGCCGATTCTGGAAGGCGGTTTCAGGACCCCGAGTTTCAAGGGATTCTGGGCGACTGCGCGCGGTTTCCAGGATGACCACTATTCTTCGCGCACGAGTAACTACCGTCACAAGATGGTTTCTGACGAGTTTGCCATCTTTGGTGAGAATTACCCGATGTTCAGTTCCATCTACGGCGGGCTCGGCTTTACGAACGACTTTGTTAACGCCTATGCGCTGGCGGGCGAGGAATACCTGTGGGAATATGCGGAATCTTCCCGCTGGATTCCCGTGCACATGAAACCCCGCGTGCAGGGTCATGTCGATTTCTGGAACCTTGCGCTGAATGTTGCGTACGAGCATGCGGAATACCAGGATGTGCGAGTCAAGGAATCTGGCGAGCGTGACGAGGTGAACGGCTCCGTACTTTATAGCTGCGGTGCTGAATGCCAGAAGAGCGTTTTCCAGATTTCGGCGGGCATGGCGTTCCGTTTTGTGAGTGACGAAGGCGATGTTTATACCGGCCTCGATAACGATCGTGTGCTTTGGCCGTTCATGCAATTGCGCGTGCAGCCGCTCCGTTGGCTCCGTGCCGATGTCATGTTCGGCATGAACGATTCCGACTGGCTTGTGCAGGATAGCATCGAGATGGGCTCGCCCTTCCCGGTGAAGGGAATGGGCGTTACGGTTGGTGTCAAGAACATTTCAGGTACGCGCCTGAATCCGCTCGCCGATGACGTTGAATACTTCAGCATGAAGGGTGTCAGTGACGATATAGACCTTGCGCCGGATGGCCAGATGAACTTGGTGCAGGCCTACCTCGCGTTTGCCGATACGGTCGCTTCCGTTTCGCTGGGCGGGCGCGCGACCTTCTGGGCCGAACATGGTGCCGAGACGTTTGATGTGGATGGTTATGTGGAAGATGGCGACTTTGAATTCCGTTACGGCGATGTCGCCCGTATAAATTCCTGGATTAAGGGCATTACGGGCGAACTCTGGATTGACGCCTGGCTGGAGGATATGTTCAAGTTCCGTGCGCTTGCCGGTTTTGAACGCATTGACGGGCCTATGGAACGCTTCGAAGTGTCGCCGGCCGAATACTTTGTTGCCTTTACCGGTGACTGGCTTATCCGCAAGAGTTTCCGCGTGTCGCATTCGCTGCGGTTCAGGAGCGATGCGCAGTGGAACCTGCGTGGCCATGACCCGCTTGTCGTGAAGGGCGACTGGTACTGGGATGCTACATTCGAACAGCAGTTCCCGAGGCTCGGGCTTTACCTTACCGGGACGCTCATCCATGTGCTTGCCGACGAGGTGGTGCAGGTGCCTAACGGCGACTACGACCGCATCCGCTTTGTCTGTACCGTCAAGAAGACGTTCTAGCGGAACGCAAGTTTTATTGCCTTCAGGCTAAAACTATTTGCGAATTTTTTCGCGGCGGCTTCTTTTTTTACCCACGTTGCGTTGAAGCGCGGGTCGGTTTTCTTGCCCGCCTTTGTCGTGAGTTTTACGTACAGCACTTTGCACTCGATCTTGTGCACCGTGATGCCGTGGCGGAAACTTCCGCATTCCCGTATAGATGCGACGTTGTCTGCGTTGAAGTAGGCTTCCGCTTCTGCGGGTATGCCTGCGGTCGCGTTGCGGGAATGCTCGAAGTGCGGGAGTGTCGCCTGCCCCGCAAGGAACGGCTGCCCGGCGGATACGGCAAGCAACTTGCCGTCGGCGCTTTCTACGACAAGCGCCGTGCCGCGCCACTCCCTTTGGGCGCTCTTGCGCTTGGGCGGGAACTCTCCGGTGCGCCCCTCGGCGAATGCGCGGCATCCGCCGTTTAGCGGGCAGTTTGCACAGTCGGGATTCTTGCTCTTGCATACGGTGCGCCCGAGTTCCATCAGGGCCTCGTTATGCATGTATGCCTTGGGCGAGTCTGCGACCTCGCGGGCGTATTTCCAGTAGGCCTCGGCGCAAATTTCATTCTTGCCGGAGGTGTTCTTGCCAGCGCAGCCCTTGTCCGTCGGCAGAAAGTCGAGCGCGTAGAAACGTGCAAAGATGCGGACTAGATTCCCGTCCAGGATTGCTTCTTTCTGGTGGTAGGCGAGGCTGAGAATTGCCCCTGCGGTGTACGCGCCTATTCCCGGCAGTGCTTCCAGTTCCTTGCGTGTCCGCGGCATCTCGCAACGGGCATTTGGCATCTCGCAACGCGCGATATGCGCTTGCGAACAGGACTCACACACAATCTTCGCCGTTTTCAATATATTCCTTGCGCGGCTGTAGTACCCGAGCCCCTGCCAGTACCGGAACACTTCCTCCTCGTTCGCTTTGGCGAGAGTCTCGATATCCGGGAAGCGCTTCATCCACTTTACGAAGTAGTCGCGTACCGTCGCAACCTGCGTCTGCTGCAACATCGTCTCGCTAATCCAGACCGCATACGGGTCGCGTGGTGCGTCCAGGTCGGCGGGCCTCCACGGGAGCGTTGCCGCGTTTTTCTTGAACCACTCGCGCAGGCGTTTTAGGATGTTGCTTTCCATGCGTCAAATATATCAATATTGGGTGCGCCGCTTGCTCAGGCGGGTGCGCGTTTTTTGTATTATTGAACGGAGAAATAAAAACCCGTAACCTGATATCTGGAACCTGAATATGGCCGAACAGAATAAAGCAGAAAAATTCGTTTTCTACATGTACAAGATGACCAA
>JAEEGG010008486.1_pt1 | contig 23290 bp, 17 predicted proteins | sample 9134161 | NCBI WGS metagenome assembly JAEEGG01 (sample SAMN16246543, study PRJNA631951) | gut metagenome | biome: gut microbiome; feature: rumen; material: CR-attached | host: Bos | place: Iran: Karaj | collected 2018-10
CCGCCGGCACCTCCTCCTTCTCGATGATCGTCGTGGAGAAGGAACTGTCCAAGCCGAACGAGATGATCGACATGGTCACCACCCCGGACGGAAACCTGGTCGCGATGGTGCACTGCAACAACTGCACGTCCGAACTGAATGCCTGGGTGAAGATGTTCCGCGAGTACGAGCAGCTGCTGGGCCCCGTGGACGACAAGCACAACGTCTACAGCGTCCTGTACAAGCACGCCTTGGAGGGAGATCCCGACTGCGGCGGCCTGGTCGCCTTCAACTACGTCTCCGGCGAACCTGTCACCGGTTTCGCGGAAGGCCGTCCGCTGTTCGTGCGGAGCGCCAACGACAACTTCTCGCTGGCGAACTTCTTCCGCGCCCAGCTGTACGGCTCCCTCGTGGTGCTGAAGATCGGCAACGACGTCCTGTTCAATGAGGAAAACGTGAAGGTGGACCGGATCACCGGTCATGGCGGTCTGTTCAAGACGCCCGGCGTGGGTCAGCGCATCCTCGCCGCCGCCCTGAACACCCCCATCTCCGTGATGGAAACGGCCGGTGAAGGCGGAGCCTGGGGCATCGCCCTCCTCGCCTCCTACGTCGTGAACAACGGCGGCGGCCTCAAGCTCCCCGATTTCCTGGACAAGGTCGTCTTCGCCGGCAACACGGGCGTCGAAATCGCCCCCTACCCCGCCGACGTCGCCGGCTTCAACGCCTACCTCGCGAACTACACCGCCGCCTTCCCCATCGAAAGAGCGGCCGTAGAGTGCAAGAAGTAGTTCAGCGTCAACGCATTAAACGTAGAGAGGTGCACCGATTGGTGCACCTCTCTTCATTTACGACGCTATAACTCAGCGAGTTACAATTCCCAGGCGAGGGCGGAGGCGCCGAGGATGGCGGCGTCGGACTCCTTGAGCTGGGAGAAGACGAGCTTCACCTTGCCGCGCCAGAGCGGGATGACGTTCTCGTCCATCGCCTTGCGGATGGGTTCCTCCAGGAACTCGCGGGCGCGGGCGAGGCCGCCGAAGAGGACGATGGCCTCCGGGGCGGAGAACTCGATGAAGTCCGCGAACTTCTCGCCGAGGATGCGGCCGGTGTACTCGAACACGCGGAGGGCAAGCTTGTCGCCTTCCTTCGCGGCCTCGTACACGTTCTTGGACTTGATCTTGTCCAGGGAACGCAGGAGCGAGGGCTCATCGGTCATGTCAAGCCATTCGCGAGCGGTGCGAGCGACGCCGGTGGCGGAGGCATAGGTCTCCAGGCAACCGTCCTTGCCGCAATTGCAGCGACGGCCGTTGTGGCGCACCGCGCAGGTGTGGCCGAGCTCACCGGCGAAGCCGTCGTGGCCGTACACCACCTCACCATTGATCACGATGCCGGAACCGACACCGGTGCCGAGGGTGATCATGATGAAGTTCTTCATACCGCGGGCCGCGCCGTAGGTCATCTCGCCCATCGCAGCGGCGTTCGCGTCGTTGGTGAGGGACACGGGAATGCCGTTCATCTGCTCCTGGAGCATCTTGGCGAACGGGATGTTGCCGCCCTGGGCCCATACGAGGTTCACGGCGTTCTCAACGACGCCGGTGTAGAAGTTACCGTTCGGGATGCCCACGCCGATGCCGCGGATGCTGCCTTCGGCCTTGGCCTCCACGATGATGCGGTTCAGGGCCTCGGCGAGCGCCGCGACGAATTCGTCCGCATTGGTGGTGTTCTCAGAGCTGATGACGGTCTGGGCGACGATGTTGCCGCGGGCGTCCACGACGCCGCACTTGGCGGTCTGGCCGCCTACGTCGATACCGATAACGAGATCTTGTGCCATGTGGTAAGGTATTAGATGCCCGGTCGGGGCCGGGCTTGACGATTATTCAACGGGGATGTCCTTGTTCACGTTCTTGGAGCCGATGAGGGCGTAGAAGAGCAGGTAGCCGAGCATGGCGACGACAAGCCAGTAGCTGTTCATGTAGCCGGCGTTCTTGGCGATGAGATCCTGGATGAACGGCATGATACCGCCACCGACGACCAGCATCATGAAGATACCGGAAGCGGCCTCGGTGTACTTGCCCAGGCCTTCGACCGCGAGGTTGAAGATGGCGCCCCACATCACGGAGGTGCACAGACCGCAGAGGATCAGGAACAGGCAGCTGAGCGGGACGTTCTGGAACATCGTGAAGCCCTTGCCAGCCTCATAGCCCGGCATGCTGATCGTGACCGTCTTCGGGGTGAAGATGGCGGCGAGGACGAGGATGATGGCCACGGCACTCACCCAGGTCATCTGCGTGCGGGTAGAAACCTTGCCGGAGATGAGGGTGGAGGAGAAACGGCCCACCATCATGAGCAGCCAGTAGATGGCCGCGACGGCACCGCCGATGGCGGCAGCTCCGGCGAAGCCGGCCGGGAAGGCACCCTTACCCGTAGCATCGGCCAGGTAGAAGTTCACCTGGGACGGGATGCCGATCTCGATACCCACATACATGAAGATGGCGACGGCGCCGAGCACGAAGTGGCGGAAATTCCAGGCACTGTGCTCATAAGCGGTGGTCTTGCGCTCCTGGGCGGGCTCGGGGATGGTCAGGAAGGAGATGATGATGAAGGCGACCGCAAACACGGCCATGGCGATGAACAGCAGCGGAGCCACATCGGACATGGAGGTGCTGGCCGTGACGGTGCCGATGAGAACGCCCACCAGCAGCGGCGTAAGCGTGCCGGTCAGGGAATTCAGGGTACCGCCGATCTGGATGTACTGGTTGCCCTTGTTGCCGCCGCCGCCGAGGATGTTCAGCATCGGGTTCACGACGGTGTTCAGCATGCAGACGCAGAAGCCGCAGATGAAGGCACCGAGGAGATACACGTAGATGGCGCTCTCGCCCAGGAAGGAACGGCTGGACAGCCACTGGACGACGACACCGACGAAACCGGTGGCCAGGGCGATGAGGGTGGTCTTCTTGTAACCGACCTTCAGCAGCATCTTGCCGGCCGGAATGCCCATGAACAGGTAGGCGGCGAAATTCATCAGGTTGCCGGCCATCTTGGACCACTCGTACTTGTTGCCCCAGATGTTGCCGAACGGAGCGGCCATGTTGGTCACGAAGGAGATCATCGCAAAGATGAAGCACATCGTGATGATGGCCACCAGATTGGTGTTTTTCTTGGTTTCAGTCATCTTGTCTTGAGTTTTATTGTTAAATAATTATAGTCGGTCGGTTAAAAATCTCTCAAATATAGAAAATTTTTTGCAACTTTGTATACAACTAAGACAACACAACAAAACAATTGTACATATGAAAAAATTACTGATCCTGCTCGGTGCAGCGGCCCTTCTCCTGGCCTGCAGCCCGCAGAAGAAACTCACGGTTTCCGGCCTGAACCCGAAGGATTTCAAAGGCACCTACAACGGTATGCCTACCGCCTTGTACACGATGACCAATGCGAACGGCATGGAGGTCTGCGTCACCAATTTCGGCGGACGCATCGTCTCCATCATGGTCCCGGACAAGGATGGGAAGATGCAGGACGTCGTCCTCGGCTTCGACAAGGTCTCCGACTACTTCCCGGAGAACAACCAGACGGACTTCGGTGCCGCCATCGGCCGGTATGCGAACCGCATCAACCAGGGCAAGTTCACCCTGGACGGCGTCGAGTACCAGCTCCCGCAGAACAATTTCGGTCACTGCCTCCACGGCGGTCCCACCGGCTGGCAGTACCAGGTGTACGAATGCGTCGAGGCCGATGCCAAGCACGTGAAGCTCCTCCGCGTCTCCCCCGACGGTGACAACAATTTCCCGGGCGAAGTGAAGGCCTATGTGACCTACACCCTTACCGACGACAACAAGATAGACATCGCCTACGAGGCCACGACCACCGCTCCGACGGTCGTCAACATGACCAACCACTCCTATTTCAACCTTTCCGGCGATCCGGCGAACCACGCCATCACCGAAGACGTCCTGTATGTCAATGCCGCGAACTTCACCCCGGTTGACGACACCTACATGACCACCGGCGAGATCGTCCCGGTCGCGGGCACCCCGTTCGACTTCACCACCGCCCATGCCATCGGCGACGCGATCGCGGCAGACGACGAGCAGGTGCGCAACGGCAACGGCTACGACCACAACTGGGTCCTGGACACCGCCGGCGACATCACGAAGGTCGCCACCGAGCTCTACTGCCCGGCCACCGGCATCGACCTGAAGGTCTATACCGACGAGCCCGGCATCCAGGTCTATTCCGGCAACTTCCTGGACGGCACCGTCACGGGCAAGAAGGGCGTCGTGTACAACCAGCGCCACGCCATCTGCCTCGAGACCCAGCACTATCCGGACTCCCCCAACAAGCCCGAATGGCCTTCGGTGGTCCTCCGTCCCGGCGAAACTTACCGCAGCCACTGCATCTTCGCCTTCGGCGTGAAGTGATTGTCATTCTGAGCCCCGCAGGGGCGAAGAATCTAAAATCTTTTAATTTATAAGTAAAAATATTTATTTGGGTTTAAAACCGTAAATATCTTGCTTATCCAAATAAAAGATTCTACCTTTGCATTGGACAATGAATGAAAGTTCATGTCTATTTGTTAAGTTCGTTTTATATACCGGCCGGGTCTCTTGGGGAGGAGACCCGGCCAATGTTTTGGTATGTGCTTGATAATTAGAACTTGATAAATCCCCCCCCGGAGCTGAAATACGCAATAAGCTTACATTGCGGTAAGCATCCGGTGAACTGCCCTTGATATATTCTCAGCGGCTCCAACAACTTTAGTTGAAGCCGCAGCACTTTCATTAACGCGCATTGAAGTTAACCGACTTTGTTTGGAGTCGTTGAAGTCGGGGACCAGTGCTGAGGAAGAAGCGGTGAGATATCCATCTGGCCATACTCGTATTCCGGGATGCACCGGATGATGTCTTCGAACCAGAAACGGGGATCGATATCATTGGCCTTGCAACTGGCGATGAACGAGTACATCATGGAAGCCCTGATGGCGGATGCGTCGTTCCCGCAGAAGAGATAGTTCTTGCGCCCCAGAGCCAGCGGCATGATGGCATTCTCGACGAGGTTGTTGTCGATGAGCCAGTTCCCGTCATTGACATACATCGCCAACTTGGGGAGACGTTTGTAGGTGTACTCCATGGCTTTCCTTAGCAGAGAGCCATCCGTCGTGTACGGGTATTTGGCCTCGATCCATTCCTCGAACTTGCGGATCTGAGGATAGGCCTTTTCTTTCCGAGGGCCATGCGCTCTTCCGGTGACATCCCGGCCTCCTTGGCCAGCGTTTCTACGTGGTATAGGTCGCCGATGTAGACCAAGGCTTCGAATGCCAGCTTTTCGTTCTCGCCCATTGCTTCCACGAACTTGCGCCTGGCGTGCGTCCAGCAGCCCAGCATCGTCTTGTCTTCCAGCCCGGCGAACTTCTCGTAGACCTCGTATCCGTCGCTCTGGATGGCTCCGCTGAAGTCTTTCAGCAGCGTCATGGCGGTACGGGTGCTCCTGGATCCAAGGTCGTAGTGGAAGAACACGCTCCCGCCCAGCACGTCGCGGACGCACCATGTATCCCTTCCGAGTCTTGTGCTTTTCGTTGTCTATCACGGGGATGGTGCTCTCGTCCACCTGGACGTAGTCACAGGACAGGACCTCGGCCTTCAGCCTATCGTATATGATCTTTAGTTTTTCGCACACCGCCGCATACCAGTCTCCCATCGTGGAGTCGCTGATCGTCACCCCCATTTCCTTGTATCGTTGTATGGCCCGGTAGAAGGGCATGTGGTAGAGGAACTTCTGGAGGAAGCAACCCTCCACGCCCGGAACCATGTCCTCACGGGCGTACATCCGCTTGGCATAGTAGAAGATCGACTCAGGGACATTCAGCTCCTGGAGCCGCCGCTTGACCGTAATACCGTGTTCCTGACTATAGTCCACGATCTCTTTGATCTCTTCGCGTGTCATCATAACTGTTACGACTGTAATGGTTAGGATGCAAAGTTAACCCCGCTTTCGCGGGGCTTCAAGGGGACTTTGTCGGAGGCTTACACGTAAGAAACGGGGAATAAAGAAAAGTCCGGGGCTCTTCTTCAAAGAGCCCCGGACCCAAAATACGGATGACTCGTCGTCATCTACTCATCAAGCTTGAACAAAGGTCCGGCAGAATCGGGATGAGCATAGTAGATCACATCCAGCTTGGGACTCATATAGAAATAATATGCATTCTCTATATTCATTCCCAATCTGTTTTCAAAACTGAACTCATGCCGAAGAAGGACCACATCGATCCTGCCACTCTCGGGAATATTGTTCCAATACTTGGTATCAGCGACATCAATGGTTCCCTTGGATACCAATTCCACCGCACCCGCATTGTAGGTTTCAGGCTTGACAATCTGCTTCATCAGGTACTCCCGGATAAGCGGTTTCGCCTTATCGGGAGAAGGTGAACATGCCGTCAAAGCACAGGCCGTCAAAAGAAAGATAAGAAAACGTTTCATCGTTCAATCATTTAAATCAAAAGTTCCAATCGTCAAAGTCGATTCCTTCTGTGCCGCCTGAACCAGGAGATCCGGTAATGACTTTTACTGCGCATTCTGCATACTTTCCACTATTGTCAGAAGAAGTAACCTTAACCGTAGCAGTTCCGCTTTTGAGTGCTGTAATCCGTCCTTTATCGACAGAGACTATACCTGTGGGTGTGCAGGTCCATTTAACATTGGAATTAGACGGACTGACAGAAGTATCTACACCTACAACTGTCGCCTTCAAATCATAAGTTTCTCCTACTTTCAACACGAGTGAGGTCTTGTCCAATTCTACGTGATCAACTTCATTGCGGGTAACAGTGACAGAACATGTCTTCTGATATCCGCCATCTACCGTCTTGACGAACACCGTGGACTGTCCGGCTCTCAATCCGGTAACCGTCCCGGTCTGATCGACCCGGACCACACCTCCCTGAGCTACGCTCCAAATGACCTCCTTATTATCAGCATTCGAGGGCGTTACTGTTGCCGTGAGCTTCTTACTCTGCCCGACATAAAGATTCAGATTCACATAGTTCAAAGAGACACCATTGACATTGACAATCTTGGACTTCACCGTAACCGTACAGGTCGCAGATACTTTTGGATTACTAGTAGACTTGGCCGTAATGGTCGCCGTCCCGGCAGTCGAACCTGCTGTAACCGTTCCATCAGAAACCGAGGCAACCTTGGAATTCGATGACGTCCAGGTAATGCTCGGGTCCGCCGCATCTGCAGGAAGAACCGTCGCCGTCAATTTAAGGGTCTGACCATAAGCTAATGTAGCCGTTGTTTGAGATAAAGTGATGGAGGCCACAGCTGGTGCAACGGTCACTTGGCAGGTGGCCGTCTTGCCCCCATCAATCGTCGTAACAGTGATTGTCGCATTTCCAGCCGACTTAGCCGTAACGATACCTGAATTATTGACTGTTGCCACTGAGGTATTATCCGAAGACCAGGTCACGGATTGATTCGAAGCATTTGCAGGGGCGACAGTCGCAGTCAAGGTCTGCGTATCACCTACAACCATCGAAAGATCGGTCTTATCCAGTGTAACCCCGGTAACGTCAACGTGCTGAGGAGTGACTGTCACTTCGCAGGAGGCTGACTTCTCGCCACATTTTGCGGTAATGGTGGCGGTACCGGCCTTGACGGCAGTGACTACACCCTTATCCGATACGGTAGCGACTTCCGAATTGGAAGATGACCATGTAGGAGTACGGTCAAATGCATTCTCTGGTTTGACCGCGGCTGTCAGGGTTGCGGTACTTCCCTCCACCAAAGTCAAAGAAGTCTTATTGAGCGTGACAGACTCCACAGGGATGTTCATCACCGTCACTGTACACGTAGCCTTGATGGAAGGATCATCCTTCGATGTGGCCGTAATCACCGTCGTACCTGCCGTCACACCCGTTACCAGTCCATTCTCGCTCACAGTGGCGACCTCCGGCTTGGAAGAACTCCAGGTCACTTCCTGGTCAGCATTGGAAGGAGTCACGGTTGCTTTCAGCTGAAGCGTCTCCTTCACCTGAATGGTCTTGGCGGTAGGCAAGGTAACCTTTTCCACCTTGGCCTTTACCGTAATCTCGCACTCTGCCCTCAGGCTCGGAGAATTCGTTTTGTTGGGATAAAAATACAAGACAACATCTCCAGCCTTAAGCCCTATAAGTTTTCCATTATCAGTTTTCACAATACCTGTACGTGAGAAACCAAAATGGACGGATCGGTTAGTTGCGTCTTTCGGTCCAATCTCGACAGTGAAGGTATCGTCGATTACCAACTCATCTCCCACATACATAGTCAGCGTAGCAGGAGAGACAGAAATGGATGTTACCGGCTGAATCACTTCTATTTCGTAGGTAGCCGTCTTCGTCTCCGGCCCGTTGGTCACAGTGACGGTGATTGTCACAGCGCCAATGGTCTTCGCAGTCACGAGACCATTGGCATCCACAGTGGCAATGGATGTATCACTGGATTCCCAAACCTTCTCAATTCCGGGCAGGTCAGGAGAGATTACTGCCTTCAACTGCAGGGTCCCGCCGATGATGATTTCTTTCTCCTGAGGTGTCGCAGTTACCGTCACCGACTCCAACTTATTCCGCACATGGACCTTACAGAAAGCCGTCTTGCCCCTATCCGTAGTTGCATAGACAATAGCGTCGCCGGCGGTAAGGGCTTTAACAAGCCCATCCCCATCTACCGTAACGATATTCTCATCCGTACTGTACCAGTAGATATTGTGGCTGACATCCTGGTTCTGCTCTCCAAGAATGACCTCGATCTTTTGGGTTTGGCCAACCAGGATATCCAAGGTCAGTGGTTTCAATTCCATCTTCACTTCCTGCACCGTTATCTTACAGGTGGCCGTATAGCCACCATCCACGGTCGTGACAGTGATATCCGCCGTACCCGGAGCCATGGCAAATAACTTGCCGTTCGCACCATCCCCAGTGATCAACACCACATCAGGATTGCTGCTGGACCAAAGAAGCGAAGGATTATCCGCATCATCAGGGGCAACAGTAGCCTTTAAGTTGTCTATTCCCCCTTCCAACAAACTGATGGAAGTCTTGTCCAAAGACACGCCGGTGACACTGATGAGCACCGACACTGCGCAGGCGGCAGACTTGTTACCGTCATCCGACAATGCCGTGATAACCGCATCTCCTTTCGCTTTCGCCGTCACCAGCCCATTTTTATCTACAGTTACAACATCGGCATTAGAACTGGACCATAGGATTGTCTGATTATCTGCATTGGAAGGAGAGATCGTCGCGGTAAGCTGTTCAGTCTGCCCGATATGATCCAAGGTTATGGATTGGGGATTCAAGGTAATATGTGTTACCACTACGGGCTCCGGTGCACATGTAACCAAGGCCAGCGCCGCAAAAACCATCAAAAAGGATCTAAGTTTCATACGCATCGATTATTTGTCTTTGATACAACGGACGGAATGTCCTTCACCTCGCATACTGCTTCCCCTGGAGGGATTGAACTCTTGCTTCCCGGAAGACGTGGAATACTTGACTTCCATCGTATAAGCAGTAAGAGAACGTGTGGAATTAGACCAATAAAGAGATTGCTGGCCTACCATATAAAGAGCACCGGAAGTACTGATGTATCCGTTGTCAGGATACCAGGCTCGTACTGGTGAAGAGTCCAGATAAACCCCATATTTGTCGCTGGAGGAGTAAGACACGTTACTCCAAGCCTCTTGACTGCTGTCATCGGCAACGGCCGCAGGGATTCTCCAACCGGCAGGGCAGGGGTCATAAACGGTCTTTGTCTGCGCCCACAAGGTACTGACCGAAGCGGCAAGCCAATCTCCACTGGCTTTCGTAGTCGTAATAAACTTATCAGGATGGGCAATGGCATAATCGACCGTCGCTTCCACAGATTCGGAGGAAACCGACGAAATTGTACCCTTCGTCGTTACCATGAAATGTCCCCCTTCCGGATCGGCGACATACGATTCAGCAGCTCCCGGGAATGGATCCTTGCGCCCCCATTGGTAGAACAATCCGTTTGACAGAGGGCTCGGAGAGCTCGTCAAGGCCCCAAGGTTCCGGTCCATCATTGCCACGGTCTTGCCGGTATAGGTCTGGCTGCTAGTCACCGGATCATAACCCCCGCAAACCCAGATATGCCAACTCCAAACGATCTCATTCGCACTATTGTAAGCGACAATGACAGCATTGCCATCCTTTAAGGTACTGGGAGTATCGAAATAAACATGCTGCTTGTTGAAAGCCAACTTGGTAATGATGCTGCCCACGGTCTGCTGACCCGTTGTGTTATCTGTCTCCCAAAGCACTCCCACACGAGTAACACCAGGTAGATAATCCTCTTCCGTTGCACGGGAAACCGGGAACTTATACGAACCCTTCTTCGAGACAATATAACAGTTTGCAGTGCCATTCTTCGACAACAATTCACCATCGCGAATCGCCTCCAGATGACTTGGGATATCTGCTCCATTGATCGAAGCGAAAACACTCCGCTTGAACTCCACATAGGAACTACACTTACTGGTAACGACCGCATTGTTGCTTGAATCCTTGAATGTAAGCGTAAAACCCTTCTTGAAAACGCCTGGACGGAAAACGAGATAATAACTCGTATTTTTCGCAAAGGAACCACTTTTAGGAATAAGCGTAACGGAAGTAGCGTCGCAGGAGGAAACGACCGGCGAAGAAGATGGAGAATAGGAGATAACCACATTTCCGGCAATCTTTTCTCCATCGTTGCCGGTTAACTCGATGCTTTTATATTTAGTGACGTTCGAGCCGCTCAGCGTGAAACGGAGACCGCTGCAGACATTATAGAACGTCATCTTATCTTCGATTTTAGTAGCCGATCCGACAGCTATCAAGGCATTCGGATCGAAACTGTCACCAACGCCAACCTGTTCGACAGGGATAGTTGCCGAAATAGAACTATTGGAGCTGGAAACTTCGGCCGTAGCCGTTTCAACGTAGGGAGAGAGGCCCAGGAAAAAACTGCCTGAAAGTCCCTCACCGGAAACAGACGTAAAAGTGGTGGTTTCACCACCGCCGGTCGTCTCGAAAATGTCCGAACCGGACGACGAAAAAACACTTATCCGATCTCCCGCTTTCCACTCGATCTTGGAAAAACTACCTGATGATGTCGACTCACCAAAAACAGTACGTGTATCGGGCTGATCCATGAAAGTAGCCCTCAATGTCCTGACAAAAGTCACATCGTCATCCTGATACAAGGAATCATGTGCACAGGCCACAATCAGACATAATAAGGACAAAAGAAATGAATATGAAAGAAATCTCTTCATAATTGAGGGCTTGAATGATAAAAATAGAAAAAGGAGAGAGAGTTTCCGCTCTCTCTCCTTTTCATAGAATCAAATCACCTTAATCGGCATACCAAGTGCCGTCGGGGTTGTGATAAGGATGAGCCTTCTTACCGGTGGCAAGCACAGTAACCTTGGCCTGGCCATCGCAAAGGACGATCGGATCTTCAGCACCTTCCGGAGTGAACTTGACGGAAACCTGATACTTGGCCACCTTGTCAACCTGGAGGTCAGTACCCATGTTCCACCAGTCAATACCACCCTCGGTAACAGCCTCGGTCGGATTAGGAACGAGCGCAGCACCAGCCTCGAAGGTCTTCAGACGACCACCGAAGGACTCTTCATTGTCAACAGGCACATTGAAGTAGATCAGCTTGTCAACGTCAATGGTAACAGTGGTCTGGCCAGTGATGCCGTAGACCTCAGCGGCCTCGGTAGCGACCCAGGCGCCCTGCTCATCATCCCACTCGAAGACCTTGTTACGGCCAGGAGTACCCTTAGGCGCATCGAAGATGCCCTCGATGAGCTCGTGCGTGAGCGCGTAGTCATTGGTCTCCTTGAACGTACCGAGTTCGATGTCCACCAGGTCGATGTAAGGCTTCAGGGACTCGAAGACGACATAGTAGTAGCCCTCCATCTTCGGAGTCACAGCGTACGGGTTGTTGCAGGTCTCAGTAACCTTGATGAGAACATCACGATCCTCATCGAGCAGGATACCCTTGAGATAGATTTCAGGAGAAGGAACCTCGAGGTTGACAACAGCCTGGAGCTGCTCCTTGGTCATCTCGACATAAGCGTAAGTAGCATCGTTGCCGCTCGCATCCTTCATAGTCTCGGTTCCGTAAGTGAAGTCGGAATTCTCAATCTGATCCGGAGTCTTGAAGTCGACGGAGCTGGTCGGGAAGTTCATGATGGTGAAGCGGAAGATCGTGCCATCCTCAGCCTGATCCACAGGCACGGAGTACTCCTTGAAGTGCTCGATGATACCGGAGTTGTTCTCACCTTCCTGACCCTTGATACGGACAGCGCCATAACCCTTGTCATCCACATCGTAATTCGGACCATAGTCACCGAATCTGTCAGGAGCGGTGAAGTTCAGGTGATCCTGGTTACCGAGGATGTAGTCCGGGTTGAGCAGCCACTCAAGCAGGATGAACTCGTGCTCGTGCGGAGTGAACTTGATGTTGTAGACGAACTTGACAACCACATCAGGATTGGCCTTGTTGTCCTTGGCAGGATAAACCACATAGACAAAGTGAGGTCCACCAAGCTTCATCTGCGTGGAGAGCAGGAGGTTGACAATATTCGTATTCTGCTCAGGATTTGCAGGGCAAGCAGCGGCATAATCCAAGCCACCGTACAGGGTACCGATCGTCTCCTGGAGATTGACAAGCTTCAGACCGGCTTCCTTCATCTCAAGATTGTTGAGACCACCCTCGAGATCACCAGGCTCAGAGCCATCTTCCTTAACGATCATCATCAGTTCCTGAGAATCAGTAACATAATTGGCAAGGAACTGCTCATAGGACATGCCGAGCACATTGAACACCTTGAGGTTCATTTCCTCCCAAGCGACATTCAGCTCACGGATCTTCTCGAAAGCGTACGGAGCATCATTGTCATAGTTGTACTTCTCATTGGGAGCGAGGAAATCCTTACCGATGCCATCCTGACCATAAGTACCATCAACGATTTCGTCGATGTCGAACTCGGCGCTGTGGCGGATAAAGATCTTGAATCCCTGCGTAGGCTTCTCCGGCTCCGGATCCTTGTCGCTGATTTCAAGCTTGATGAAGCCCTCAGCGAGGATGACACCGTTATAGACGGACTGCACATAGATGAGCGGAGTACGACCGATGGCCGGATTACCGGTGGTATACTTATCACGGTTGATCGTGACGACAGAACCATCCAGGGTCACGAAGTCGTTCTGGTTGGTCTTATCAACGTCATTGGAGAGATAAACAGCCTTCGCAGAATCCTTGTCGATGACGATCGCACCATCTTCGTCAAAACCAGCGAAGAAGAAATTGTAGGTAGGATTGATACCGGCGGTGGAAACCAGGTCGCCAAGCTGCTCAGCATAGGTCTCGACATAGGCAAGGAGGTCGACACTCTCCTGGGTCTCGATCACAAGATAAGGAGTAGCAGGATTGTCATTGCCTCTGACGGTGATGCCGTCACCCTTGTTGCAGTCGGTCGGATCGGAAATCGTGACGGTCTCACCTTCGTCAAGTCCGTTACGATAGAAGCGAGGCTCACCCTTCTTGTACCCATCCTTGTGGATCAGGTCATAACCGGTGTTGGTCTCTTTCTCGATATAAGCATAGTCGGAAACGACCGGTTCCTTCTCTCCATCGAAAGCGCGGAGAGCAACGATAACGTTATCCTTCTGATGATCGGCAGGTTCAACAGCCTCAGTAAGCTGAATCTTAAAGGTAATAAAGGATCCATCCTTGTCAGGAAGTTGATTATCGTTCATTATTTTGACAAGATTATACTTGTCCGGAGCAGCCGCCTTCGTGTAAACTTCGCGGTTAATGAAAGACCACTCATAGTCTTTGACATCGACACTCGAAGCATCCATGCGATATGTCACTTCTGTCGGAACAGTTGCCACGAAAATAGGATCTTCGTCCTCAGCAAGCTCCTTGTTAACAAACGGGAACTCATCATTGTTCTCCGCAGCTGCGAACTCATAGACCTTAATCAGTCCCAGACCATCAAAAATTCTTTCCGGGACAAAAGCAAGGCCCTTCAACTTCGAAATAAGGTTGATAGCGGCAATAACCTCACCCTTCTCATCGTAGATCGTCAAGGTGTTGTCAGACCAGACAGCGCTGATGCCGCCGGCATGGAGACCCGTGTCCTTGTCGTCAATGAACCAGTTGCCATTGGCGCCAATCGTAACAACGGAACCATCCTTACCGTCCTTACCATTCTCACCATCCTTACCCTTGGCAGCAACTCCAGTGTCCTTGTCGTCAATGAACCAGTTGCCGTTTTCGCCAATTTTGACGACAGAACCAGGTGCGCCATTGTCGCCCTTGTCGCCCTTGTCGCCCTTGTCGCCCTTGTCGCCCTTGTCGCCTTTGTCGCCCTTCTGGCCAACAATGTCATAAGAATTCTTGTTGGTCTGGACGCGGATACCACCCGCGATCGGAGTCACGGAGGTTACGACCTCACCATCGTTGATCTGTTTCTGGAGAGTGTTGAGCTGAGTAGTCAAGTTAGAAACCTGACCCTTCAGATCCGCAACATCCTGAGCCAGATCCTTCGTGCAAGATACCAGTGCGACTGCAATAGCCGCGCTGGCCAAGAAGAATTTGAAGATCTTGTTCATAAATGTTTAAAATTAATGGATAATAAATTGTTTGACTAATTACTTTTCTTTCTGACTCCTAGAAGGAGACTAACCCAATTGTTAAGTTTCAGTTCTTAGAATGCCATCTATAGTTTTAATAGGATTATTCGACAGTACTGATCACCACGCGGTTCAGATCATTCTCAGCAAACGGCTGGATACGATCGCCGTTTGTGGCGATGGAGACAATCCGACTCTCGCGAATGCCGTGCTCCAAAAGGAACGCCTTGACAGCGGCGGCACGCAACTCGGAGAGTTTCTGATTGATGCGCTTGTTACCGGTACCCTTGTCGGCGTGACCAGCAATAGAGATGTTCACATCGGGGTTGGCCTTAAGCCAATCGATGAAGCGAATGAGTTTCGCAGCTTCCTCGTCGGAAATAACCGCGGAGTTTATCGTGAAGAAGGTGTTCACCTGGCGCATTTCGGCGGCAAGACGCTCAGCGGCGGCCTTTTCGGCAGCAAGCTTATCAGCCAGGGCTTTCTCGGCGGCAGCCTTCTCGGCAGCAGCCTTCTCGGCTGCCAGCTTCGCAGCACGCTCGGCCTCGAGACGGGCCTTTTCAGCTGCAGCGGCGGCCTCGGCGGCGGCCAGCTCGGCCAGATACTTGGCACTCGGGCGGGTGGCCTTGCCGAAATTGACCTTCAAGCCGGCGAGGGCATTATACTGATAATCGGGATTATCAGCCTTCTTGGAATTGAAACGATCACCGAGAACGTTTCCATTGACCTCGAGGTTGAGCGCAACCCGTTCGCTCAGACGGATGTCAAAACCCAGGCCGAAACGGCCGACAGGAGTTTTGCATTTTTTCCAAAGATAAGCGAAATACTCGGCTGGCTTGACGGCCTTGACATTGTTCGCACCATTGTTGAAACCGAAGGCGGCTCCACCACCGATCAGGGCATAAAGATCCAGCACCCGCTTGTGGTTATAGCCGAAGAGGTTTGCGAGATGGAAGGTTAGGTCGACATTCCCCTGCAGGAAGTTGAACTTGTACACTTCGATCGGAATAGAATTGCCCTTGCCCTGCCAACCGCTGGCTCCCACGCGAAGACCGAGGGTCGGATTGAACTGATAGCCCAGAGAGAGAGCTCCAGCCGGAGAGAGCAGGTCCATGAATGCCGTCTCACCAACCGTGTGCGCTACGCCACCCTGAATCTGACCATACCAGTGAGGATTGAACTCCACAGTGGGATCGGATTTGCTTTGCTGTGCGAATGCCATGCTGGTACCCAATACGAAAGCAAGAATCAGTGTTAAACCTTTCAGTTTCATAAAACAAGAATTGAATAAAAAGTGCTTCTAATAGTCTAATAATATTAAAGGTATACGGACCGGATTAACGTCCCCATCAAGGGTCAACCGGACACAGTGTACAATATGGACACTTTCATATACGATGACAAAAATAAGTAGAATTATTGAATTATCCCAAATTTTTTGAAACTTTTATATAAATAAAACTACGAAATACTGTATTGTAACAGGTTTTTCGTACCTTTGCAAGCGAAAAAATAGCTAACATCTTCTATGGCATCGATTATCGACTTCAACGAACAGGAACGCGGCCGCCGGGAATCCCTTGCGAAACTCCGCGAACTGGGTATCAATCCATATCCGGCCCCCCTGTACCCGGTGGATACCACCACCGCGGAAATCGCAGCGGGCTACGATCCCGAAAAGGGCAATTTCGCCGATGTGTGCCTCGCCGGCCGCATCATGTCCCGCCGCATCATGGGCGCGGCCTCCTTCATGGAGCTGCAGGACCACGCGGGACGCATCCAGGTCTATGTCAAGCGGGACGAAATCTGCCCCGGTGAGGACAAGACCTTATATAATACGGTGTTCAAGAAACTCCTGGACATCGGCGACATCATCGGGATCAAGGGTTTTGCGTTCATCACCCAGACCGGCCAGCTTTCCGTCCATGCGAAGGAGCTCACCGTCCTCTCCAAGTCCCTCCGCGTCCTCCCCATCGTGAAAACCGACGCCGACGGCACGGTGCACGACAGCTTCGAGGACCCGGAACTCCGCTACCGCCAGCGGTATGTGGACCTCGTGGTGAATCCGCAGGTGAAGGAAACCTTCATCAAGCGGGCGAAGATCATCTCCACGATGCGCCGTTACTTCGACGAGGCCGGCTGCCTGGAGGTGGAAACCCCGATCCTGCAGCCCATCCCGGGCGGCGCGACCGCGCGCCCGTTCATCACGCACCACAACGCGCTGGATGTGGACATGTATCTCCGCATCGCGAACGAGCTGTATCTGAAGCGCCTCATCGTGGGCGGCTTCCCGGGCGTGTATGAGTTCGCGAAGAACTTCCGCAACGAGGGCATGGACAAGACCCACAACCCGGAGTTCACCTGCGTGGAGCTGTACGTCGCGTACAAGGACTACGAATGGATGATGGCGTTCACCGAGAAGATGCTCGAGCAGGTGGCCGAAGCCACCGGCGGGCTCACCAAGACCATCGCCGGAAACGAAATCTCCTTCCAGGGCCCGTTCCGCCGCCTCCGCATCCTGGACGCGATCAAGGAATACGCCGGTGTCGATGTCAAGGGCATGGACGAGGCGCAGCTGCGCGCGACCTGCAAGCAGCTCAATATCGAGGTAACCCCGGAAATGGGTGTCGGCAAGCTCATCGACGCCATCTTCGGCGAATACTGCGAGAAGAACCTCGTGCAGCCCACCTTCATCATCGACTATCCCGTGGAGATGTCCCCGCTCACCAAGCGCTGCCGGTACGACGACACGCTCACCGAGCGGTTCGAACTCTTCGTTGCCGGCAAGGAGCTGGCGAACGCCTACTCCGAGCTGAACGACCCCATCGACCAGCTCGAGCGCTTCGAGGAGCAGGCCGCCCTCAAGTCCAAGGGTGACGACGAGGCCATGTACATCGACTATGACTTCGTGCGCGCGCTGGAGTACGGCATGCCGCCCACCTCGGGCATCGGCATCGGCATCGACCGCCTCACCATGTTCATGACGGGCAACGACGCCATCCAGGACGTGCTCTTTTTCCCGACCATGCGTCCGGAGAAATTCTAGATTTCTCGACTTCGCTCGAAATGACAGATTTCCTTTGTCATTTCGACCGAGCGAAGCGAGTGGAGAAATCTACTATGAGGATCGAAACCATCACATCGGCCCAGAACCCGAAAATCAAGAATCTGCTCCTGCTGCAGGAAAAATCCAAGGCGCGGCGGGAGCAGGGTCTTTTCGTGGTGGAAGGCCGCCGCGAGTTGGAGCACTGCCTCGAAGCAGGGTTCCAGGTGCGGACGGTGTTCGTGTGTCCGGAGGTGGCGGGGAAGAGATGGCCGGTCGCGGCCGGCCATGACGACAACCAGGGTTCCTCCCCTTCCGTCATTCCCGGCTCCCACACTTCCGTCATTCCCGGCTTGACCGGGAATCTCGTCGAAATCCCCGAAGCGTTGTACCGGAAGGTGGCGTACCGGGAAGGGACCGAAGGCATCCTCGCCGAGGTTGAGACCCGGACGCTCCGCTTGGATGACCTTGCACTCAGCGAACATCCGCTGGTGATCGTGCTGGAATCGGTGGAGAAGCCGGGAAACCTGGGCGCGGTGCTCCGAAGCGCCGATGCCGCCCGGGCCGATGCCGTCATCGTCTGCGATCCCCTCACGGACCTCTGGAACCCGAACCTCATCCGGGCCAGCATCGGCGCGGTCTTCACCGTCCCCACCGTATGCGCCTCATCGGCGGAAACCATCGACTGGCTCCATGCCCACGGCATCCGCATCCTCACCGCCCAGCTCCAGGACTCTTCCTGGTACTATGATACGGACATGACCGGCGGAACGGCCCTGGTGATGGGTACCGAATCCACCGGTCTGACCGATGTCTGGCGCCGCGCCGCGGATGCGCACATCCGCATCCCGATGCTCGGCCGCCTGGACAGTCTCAATGTGTCCGTGTCCGCCGCCATCCTCCTCTTCGAGGCCGTCCGGCAGCGGAACGCCTGATTTTTCTATTTGATTTCTCCGCTCTTCACCCGATCGAGGAAGTACTTCACGCGCCAGGTGTAGTTCGCAGGATCCTTTGCGTAGGAGTTCGCATGGACCGCGCCCGGCACGAGGACGAGTTCCTTGTACCCGTGGGTCTTGGCCTGATAGTTCTTGAACACATGGTCCACGGGGACGAAGTCATCTTCCGTGCCGTGGATGAAAAGCATCGGACGGTCGCACTTGGCGAGTTGGTTCACGGAAGAGGCCTCCTTGAAGCCCCAGCCGTAGCGGCGCTTCGAGACGATGCTGGCGCTGTTCAGGATCGGGAACGGGGGCAGGTGGAAGCTGTCCTTGAGGTTGTGGGCGAACTGGTCCCAGGCGGAAGAGTATCCGCAGTCCTCGACGAAGGCGCGGATGTAGGGCGGGAGGTCGTCGCCGCTCATCATCATCGCGGTGGCCGCGCCCATGGACACGCCGTGCACCACGGTGAAGTCGTTCTTGAAGATGTCATGGGCCTGGACCGCCCAGTCTTCCACGTCCAGCCGGTCCAGCCAGCCCATCTGGGCGGCCACACCTTCGGAATAGCCGAAGTACTGCAGGTCCGGAACCATCACATTATAGTTGAACTCGTCGCGGTACATGCGCACGAGGTACATGAATACGAGGTGGTTGTCCGTGTAGCCGTGGACGATCACCGCCGTACCCTGGGCTGTGGCCGGGTCCTTGGCGGGCGCATAGACAGCGTGGAGCTTGTAGCCGTCCGCGTCCGTGCGGGTGATGTCCTTGAAGATGCCCTTCTGGTGAAGGTCGTCGTACCAGGCCATGACGCCGGGGGCGAGGGAATCGGCCTTGGCGCGGGTGCGTTCGATATCGGCCTCGCCGTGCTGGGCGGGCTTGAGGGCATAGTTCGTCATGAATTTGCCGGCGAGACAGCCTGTGAGGCAGTTGGCCGCCAGCAGGAGCGATGCGCTCCAGAAAATGATCCGTTTCAGTGTCATAGTTATGCGGTTGTTGGTTTTATCGGATAAAGTCGATGGCGCCGAACAGGCCCAGCGACGCCAGGAGCATGATGGCGCCGGCAAGGAGGACGCCCAGCAGGACGAACAGGACGCTTTTCTTGAAGTCCATGTCCAGGATGCTGGCGGCGAGGGTGCCGGTCCAGGCGCCCGTGCCCGGCAGCGGGATGCCTACGAACAGGAGCAGGGCGACGTAAAGTCCCCGTCCGGCCTTCTCTTCTAGTTTGCGTCCGCCCTTCTCCCCCTTTTCCAGGCACCAGGTGAAGAACTTGCCGATATACTTCTTGTCCTTGCCCCACTCCAGGATGCGGCGGGCGAACAGGAAGATGAAGGGCACCGGCAGCATGTTGCCGATGACGGAGACGATGATGGACGGGACGATGGGCAGGCCGAAGCCGACGGCATACGGAATGGCGCCGCGCAGTTCGATGAGCGGCACCATCGAGATAAGGAAGACGATGAGGTATTTCTTCATCGGATCTTGTCCATGAACTTGATCAGTTCCTTGCACACTTCGGCCTCGCTGAGCTTGCGGTCCTCGGGATCCTTGAACACGAGGTCGAAAGTATTGCCCGGGAGCTGCACACGGCCGATCTTGAAATGCGCGCGGGAGGCGGTGGCCATGAACTCGAGGGGATAGTCGTTCGTCGGGAGGAGGGAGATGAACAGGTCGGGCTCGCCGTCGAGCATCAGGGCGACCTTTTCGCGGGAGGGCTTGCCGAACCAGTTGAGGTCCTTCTTGAGGATGGTGGTGGTGATGCTGGTGATGAGGCGCTCGCCTTCCGTGAGTTTCCGGAAGTCGAAGAAGAAGATGTCACCCTTGATGTTGTGTTCGCGGAAGAACAGCAGGAGGGTGTTCTTGCACTCGTTGAACGAAGTGTCCTCCACGTCGATGAACGCCACGGCGGAGCGGATCTTCGACAGCGGGACGAATCCCGTGGGCTCCGTGGAGGCGTTTTTCTTCAGGCTCTGGCGCCTGAGCATATCTTTTACCGGTTCCAGCATAGTTCTATTTCGTGTTGGCGGCGATCAGTTCGCGGATTTCCAGCTTGGCGTCCCGCCAGCGGGGGATGTCGATCTTGGTGCCGATGACCTCGACGACCTTGGCGGCGATGATGGACCCCACCTCGCCGCACACGCGGAGGGGCATTCCCAGCGAATGGGCGTACAGGAAACCGGCGGCGTAGGTGTCGCCGGCGCCGGTAGCGTCCACGGGCGTGGCCGGCCAGGGATCGATGAAATGGAACTCGTCCCCGGACTGGACCATGGACCCGGCCTTGCCCACTTTCACGACGGCGATCCGGCAGTGACGGGCGATCTCATTGCAGGCCTCGCGCGGTTCCAGCTTGGTGAAGGCCTTGGCCTCGGTCTCGTTCGCGAAGACGATGTCCACGTAGTTCTCCACGAGGTTGTGGAAGAAGGCGTCATTGGATTCCACCACATTGTAGGAGGCCATGTCGATGGAGATGATGCTGCCGGCGGCCTTGGCGAGCCGGACGGCCTTGGCGATGAGCTCCTGGTTCTGGACGAGGTAGCCTTCGATGTGGAAGTAGTCGTACCCCTCGAACATCTCGGGCACGAGGTCTTCCGGACCCATCTCCAGGGTGGCGCCCATGTAGTCGGCGAAGGTGCGCTCGGCGTTGGCCCCGGTGATGAATACCATGCAGCGGCCGCTGGATTTGGTGCCGTAAAGCATCTGCGCGCGGACGCCGTACTGTTCCATGGTGCTCTTGAAGAGGTTCCCCAGGTCGTCGTTGCCGATCTTGCCGATGTAGCCCGACGGCATCCCGAAAATGGACGTGCAGGTCACGGTGTTCGCGGCCGACCCTCCCGGCACGTACTTCACGCCGTATTCCTTCAGTGCATCCCAGATCCGGTCGCCCGTCTCCATGTCCACGTGCTGCATGCTCCCGAGCGGGAGGTGGAACCTCCGGAGGAGCGTGTCGTCCGAAAGGACGGCCAGGATGTCAGTGAGGGCGTTTCCGATACCCAGGATGGATTTCATACAAAGGCGGTTTTTTCCAATAACCGACAAATTTATACATTATTTGGGGATTTTCCATTAACTTTGTGAGAGCAATGGACAAGAAAGTGAAGAATATCCTCCAGTACGGGCTCTGGATCGCCGTTGCGGCCGTGCTGCTGTACTTCTCCTTCCGGGGCGTGAACTGGAAGGATTTCGGCACGGCGCTCCGCGAGTGCCATTGGGGCTTCGTCCTCCTGTCCATGCTGCTGGGCGCGGCAGCCTTCTGGCTCCGCGCGCTCCGCTGGCGGATGCAGCTGCTGCCGCTGGACGCATCCACGGCCCGCGTCACGACGTGGAACGCCGTCAACGTCTGCACACTCACGAACTACGTCCTCCCCCGCGTGGGCGAAATCGTCCGCTGCGGATACGTCGTCAAGCATTCCGGCCGAGACGGCGAGGGCAAGCGGCTCGTCACCTTCGACAAGGTCCTGGGCACGGTCCTCGCGGACCGCGTATGGGACGGTCTGTCCCTCCTGGCCGTCACCCTGCTCATCTTCGTGTTCCTGTGGAACCGGTTCGGGAGTTTCCTGACGGAAAACCTTTTCCCGGGCCTCGCCGACAAGGCCCACCTCTGGTGGATCCTCGCCCTCGGCGTCCTCCTCGCAGGCGGGCTCGTCTACCTGTGCTGGCGCCTCCGCGAACAGGGGGGCTTCTGGGGCAGCGTCTGGGGTTGGATCCGGGGCGCCTATGACGGTCTCATTTCCTGCCTGCATATGCGCCACGGCTGGCTGTTCATCCTGTACACGGTCCTGCTCTGGGTGACGTACTGGCTGATGTCAGCCTGCATCCTGTGGGCCCTGCAGGGCATCGACCCGGCCTCCGTCAGCCCGGAACTCGCCGGCGCCCTCGCGAAGATCGAGGGGCTCGGGATGGCCGACGCCCTGCTGCTGATGTTCGCCGGGGCCGTGAGCTCGCTCATCCCCGTGCCGGGCGGGTTCGGCGCCTTCCACGGTGCCGTCGCCCTCACGCTCTCGAGCGTGTACGGCATTCCCTTCGCGGCCGGGCTGATCTTCGCCACGCTCTCGCACGAGTCCCAGGTCCTCGTGGGCATCCTCTGCGGAGGCGAATCCTACATCCATGAAACTTTCTTCCGCCGATGAAACGGTTCGGACTCATCGGCCATCCCGTCGCGGGATCGTTCAGCCCCAAGCTCTTTGAAGCGGCCTATGGGGGTCGCTATCCGTACGATCTGATTGAGGGCGCCGAGTTCGGCGCTTCGTGGCAGCGCTTCCTGGACGGATACGACGGCATCAACATCACGGCACCCTTCAAGCAGGACGCGTTCCAGACTGTGGATGTGCTGTCGGATGACGCCCGGCTATGCGGCGCGGTGAACCTTGCCGTAAAGACGCCGGACGGCATCCTGGGGTACAATACCGACGTGGACGGTGTCGTCCTGGCCGTACGGGAGACGGGGCTGCCGGTGTCGGACGCGCTCGTGGTCGGGTGTGGCGGCGCCGGGCGCGCCGCGGCCGTGGCCGCGCTGCGACTCGGCTGCCGCGTCACGCTCACCAACCGCACCCCCGCCCGCGCCGCCGCCCTTGCAGAGGACCTCGCCTGCGACTGGATTCTGACGGACGACCTCCCCGCCCTCTCACCCGACCTGGGAAT
>JAEEGG010008488.1_pt1 | contig 23287 bp, 17 predicted proteins | sample 9134161 | NCBI WGS metagenome assembly JAEEGG01 (sample SAMN16246543, study PRJNA631951) | gut metagenome | biome: gut microbiome; feature: rumen; material: CR-attached | host: Bos | place: Iran: Karaj | collected 2018-10
CAGCTCCTCGGCGATCGCGTAGGAGACCGTGGAGTGGCGGCTGGCTTCGCGCTTGCGGCGGCTTGCCTCCTCGTCGAGTTTGACGTCGTCAATGGCGACGGCGCCCTCGGCGCAGGCGATGATGGAGAAGCCGCTGCCTCTCTTGCGGCGCAGCTTGAGCATTTCAGCCACTTTCTTCAGATCATAGGGGATCTCGGGGATCAGGATCACGTCGGCGCCGCTGCCGATCCCGGCGTGCAGCGTCAGCCAGCCTGCGTCCCGGCCCATGAGCTCCACCACGAAAATGCGGCCGTGGGAGCAGGCGGTGGTGTGCAGGTAGTCCATGACGTTGGTGGCAATGTCCACGGCGCTCTGGAAGCCGAAGGTGGTGTCGGTGCCCCAGATGTCGTTGTCGATGGTCTTGGGAAGCGTGACCACGTTCATGCCCGCGTCCATAAGGAGCTTGGCGCTCTTCTGGGTGCCGTTGCCGCCCATGATCACCAGACAGTCCAGACCGAGCCGGTTATAGGTGTCCAGCATTTTGGGGATGACGCTCTCACCCGTCTCGTCCACAATGTCCTTGCCGGGGATGTAGCGCTGGCGCGAGGTGCCCAGGATGGTGCCGCCCTCGGTGAGGATGCCGGAGAAGTCCTTCCTCTCCATGAACTTGTAGTCCCGCTCGATCAGCCCGCGGTAGCCGTCGTACATGCCGTAGATTTCCAGGTTGTCCACACGCTGGAACAGGGCCTTGCCCACGCCGCGGATGGCGGCGTTGAGACCCTGGCAGTCGCCGCCGCTGGTGATCAGCGCAACGCGTGTCATTCGTTTCATTGGCTTTCCTCCCGATTGAAAAATTTACCGACTACATTATGAGGCAAGAGGAGAGAAAAAGCAAGAAAAAACGACGAGGTTTAGACACTTTTGGTAAAGTGTACGATAGACAGACGGGAAATGCTTTGTTATAATCCAGACATATCACCAAATTGACAAAAAAGGAGTGGACGCGGTATGGCCAAACCTGTTTTGATTACGGCTGACAGCACGGTGGATCTCTCTCCGGATCTGGTAAAACGTTTTGACATCAAGGTATTGCCCCTGATGATCACCCTGGGGGAGGATCATTTTCTGGATGACGGCGTCAGCTTTACACCGCTGGACATGTACAGACGCTATCGGCAGGACGGCACCTTGCCCAAGACCTCCGCGCCCGGCCTGCAGGAGCTGCTGGACTTTTTTACGCCCTATGTGGAGCAGGGCTACGAGATCGTCCATCTGGACATCAGCTCCGAGCTCTCCAGCACCTGCAGCACGGCAAAGCTGGCCGCCCAGGAGCTGGAAGGCGTCTATGTGGTGGACAGCCGTATGCTCTCCACCGGCGTGGCGCTGCTGGCCATCGAAGGGGCGGAGTGCCGGGATCGTGGCATGGGCGCCAGAGAGATCTACGAGCATCTGGAGAGTCTGACCGGCAAGGTATCCACCAGCTTCGTGCTGGATACGCTGGAGTTTATGTGGAAGGGCGGACGCTGCACCGGCGTCGCGGCGCTGGGCGCAAACCTCCTGCGCCTCAAGCCCGGCCTGGAGATGAGGGACGGCAAGCTGGTGGTCTACAAGAAGTACCGCGGCAATATCGACAAGGTCTACGAGCAGTATATCCGGGAGCGGCTGGCGGGCAAGAAGGTTCGCCCCGGCCACATCTTCATCACCGAGTCCGGCGAGGTGGATCCGGCGGTGGCGGAGCGGATGTGCAAGCTGGCCCAGGAGCTCTCTGGCTGCCGGGAGGTGCACCACACCCTGGCCGGCTGCACCGTGTCCACCCACTGCGGCCCCAAGACCCTGGGCGTGCTGTTCATCGAAGAATAAGAAGAAGGAGATGTGACAGGTCACATCTCCTTCAGTTTTGAGTTTTGAGTTTTGAGTTTTGAGTTGAATCTGGATCCTCAAAGCTCAAATCTTAAAACTAATATCATGGGCTCGGAAAAACGCGGTTTTTCCGAGCCCATGATGTTTATGCTTCGTCGGTCCCGTAGCCCATGGGGTTCTTGCTCTGCCAGCTCCAGGTGTCCCGGCACATGTCCTCCAGGGTGTACTGCGCCTTCCAGCCCAGAAGCTGGGCGCTCTTGTCCGGATTGGAGTAGAGCCGAGGCAGGTCGCCGGCCCGGCGGGGGGCGATCTCATAGGGGATCTTGATGCCGTTGACCTTCTCGAAGGTCTTCACCATGTCCAGCACGCTGTAGCCGGTGCCGGTGCCCAGGTTAAAGACGTTCTCGCCTCTGTGATGGCGCATATAGTCGATGGCGGCCACATGGCCACGGGCCAGATCGGTGACGTGGATATAGTCCCGGATGCAGGTGCCGTCGGGGGTGTCATAGTCGTCGCCGAAAATGTTCAGGTGATCCCGGCGGCCCACGGCCACCTGGGCGATGAAGGGCATCAGGTTATTGGGGATGCCCCGGGGATCCTCGCCGATGAGGCCGCTGCGGTGGGCACCGATGGGGTTAAAGTAGCGCAGCAGGGACACGGAGAAATCGTTCACCGCCTTGGCGGTGTCCCGCAGGATCTGCTCGGACATGTATTTCGTCCAGCCGTAGGGATTGGTGCAGCCGCCGGTGACAGCGGTCTCCTTCAGCGGCATCTGGTTCGAGCCGTTGTAGACCGTGGCGGAGGAAGAGAACACGATGTCGTGCACCCCGTGATCCCGCATGGCCTCGCAGAGGGTGATGGTGGAGAAGAGGTTGTTGTCGTAGTATTCCAGGGGCATGACCACCGATTCGCCCACGGCCTTGAGGCCTGCGAAGTGGATGGCGCAGTCGATCTTGTGCTTTTCAAAGATGCGGTCCAGGGCGGCGCGGTTGCGCACGTCCTCCTGGTAGAAGTCCACGTGTTTGCCGGTGATCTGCTCCACCCGCTCAATAGCCTTGGCGCTGGAGTTCACCAGATTGTCGATGACCACCACGCCGATGTCCTGCTCCAGCAGCTCCACGCAGGTGTGGCTTCCGATATAACCGGCTCCGCCGGTGACGAGTACGTTCATGTTCGATCCTCCATACTGTTAATCCAAAAGTGCATCCGGGTACACGCCGTCCCGGCGCAGTCCCGCGATATAGTTCACCACATCCGGCATGTCCTCTTTGTAGGTGATGCCGTGCCAGGTCTCGTGGCAGGGGAGCACCTCCACCGTGCCCTTCCCCTCGTGGATGAGGGCGTTGGTCACGAAGGGGAGGAAGTACTCCGCCTTCTCCGGGTTCACCGGCAGATTGGCGTCCAGCCAGGCGGGGAAGCGATCCCGCAGCTCAAGCAGCATATCCTGCCCGAAGCCCCAGAAGTTCATGGACACCGGACAGTCGCCGGAGAGGGGGACCCAGGTCTCCCCGTCCTCGGTGAAGGCGGCGTCCTCGCCCCGTTTTGCGATCCTGGTGCGCTCCACCACGTCGGTGAGGAGCCCCTTTTCCACCTGGCAGATGCCACGGGCCACGGTGCCGTGCTCAGTGACGGTGTTCCGGAGCAGGTAGGCCACCATGGCGTGCCGGTTGCCCGGCCGGTCGCTTACCAGAAAGCGGTAGATGGTCTCAAAGGCGCCCCGGCCGTAGAAATCGTCGGCGTTGATGACGGCGAAGGGGCCGTCGATGGCCTGGGCCGCGCAGAGCACCGCGTGAGCCGTGCCCCAGGGCTTCTTGCGGCATGCCGGGACAGAATAGCCCTCCGGCAGCATGTCGATCTGCTGGAAGACGTACTTCACATCGAAGTATTTCTCCATCCGGCGCCCCACGGCGGCCTTGAAGTCCTCCTCGATCTCATGCTTGATGATGAAGACCACCTTGCGGAAGCCCGCCCGCCAGGCGTCATAGAGGGAAAAGTCGATGATGGCGTGGCCGAAATCGTCCACAGCGGTGATCTGCTTGAGCCCGCCGAAGCGGCTACCCATGCCCGCCGCCAGGATAACAAGTGTCGGTTCCTGCATGATGCTTCCTCCTTCGCTTACGCGTTCATGGCCGTGCGGCAGTAGTAGTTGAACAGCCGCTCCCGCGCCAGACTGCTGGGATCCATGTGGCCGGGGTAGACCTCATAGTCTCCCTCCAGCGCGCAGATCTTCCGGAGCGAGCGCAGCTCCTCGTCCATGTCGCCGCCGGGCAGATCCGTCCGCCCGCAGCTGCCGCGAAAGAGCGTGTCCCCGGTGAAGAGCGCGTCGCCGCAGCGCAGGGTGACGCCGCCGGGGGTGTGCCCCGGGGTGCCCAGCACCTCAAAGCGGAGCCCTGCGATCTCCACGCTGTCCCCGTCGCCGTAATACTCGCCGCTCTCCGGCAGGTGGAAGGGGAAGTGGGGATCCCGCCGCTCCTCCGCGTCGTCCAGGCGGCTCATATAGACGGTGGCGCCGGTCTCCTCCGCCACGGTCTCCACCGCGCCCACATGGTCGTAGTGCCCGTGGGTCAGGAAGATCGCCCGGCAGCGGAGCCGATGCTCTTCCAGGTAGTCCAGGATGGTGTTGCTCTCGTCGCCGGGGTCGATGACGGCGCAGTCCAGGGTCTTCTCGTCGGTGACCACATAGCAGTTGGTCTCCAGCTGCCCCACAGGGATGGTTTTGATCAGCATATTTACAGCTCCTTTGTGTCCAGAAGGATGGTCACCGGCCCGTCGTTGACGGAGGCGACCTGCATCTCGGCGCCGAAGACGCCGGTTTCCACCCGGAAGCCCCGGGCACGGCATTCCGCGATCACCAGCTCGTAGAGGGGGATGGCGGTCTCCGGCCGGGCGGCGTGGGAGAAGCCCGGGCGGCGGGAGCGGCAGTCGGCAAAGAGGGTGAACTGGCTGATGATCAGCAGCTCCGCCGCACCGGCGTCCACCGGGTTCCGGTTCATTTTGCCCGCCTCGTCCTCAAAGACGCGCAGCCCGCAGATCTTATCGGCGATCTTCCTGGCCTCCGCTTCCGTGTCGTCCCCATGGACGCCCAGCAGCACCAGAAAGCCCCGGCCGATCCGCCCGTGTACAGCGCCTTCGATCTCCACCGAGGCGGAATTCACTCTTGTAACAACAGCCCGCATATCTACTCCCGTATTCTCAAAACTGAAAACTGAAAACTCAAAACTATTTCCCGCTGCGCGTCACTTCGGTGACGCTGGGAATCGACGCAAGCCGGTTCATGATCTGCCGCAGCTCGGAAACGCTCTTGACCTCCAGCGAAATGTTCACCAGCGCCAGCCCCCCGTCGTCCCGTGCGGAGAGATTGCGCACCTTGGCGTTGAGGGAATTGAGCACTGTGGCGATGTCCATGACCAGGCCCGAGCGATCCTTGGCCGCGATGGTGATGATGGTCACATAGCTGTCGGTGATCTGACTGGCCCAGGAGACATGGATCCAGCGGCCGGCGTCCACCTGATCCCGGGTGCGGCGCAGGTAGTTTTCGCAGTCCTTGCGGTGAATGGAGACGCCCTGCCCCCGGGTGATGAAGCCGATGATCTCGTCCCCCGGCACAGGGGTGCAGCAGCGGGAGAACTTGACCAGACAGTTGTCCAGCCCCTCCACCAGGATGCCGTGGACAGCCTTGCCCTCCTTCTTGGCCCGCTCCTCCCGCCGTTCGGCGGCGGCGGAGACCCGATCCAGCACGGACTTCTTCTCCGCCATGGCGCTCTTCTGTTCGTCCCGCAGGCGGTTGGCCACCCGGGCGGCGGTGACGCCGCCGTAGCCGATGGCGGCATACATGTCCTCGGGCGTGGCGTAGCTGAGGCGCTTGAGCACGGGGGTCATGATCTCCTCGCCCTGCACGTCCTCCAGGCTCAGCTCGTTGTGCTTGAGCTCGTCCTCCAGCATCTCCAGACCCCGGAGCACGTTCTCCTCCCGCCGCTCCTTCTTGTACCACTGCTTGATCTTGGTACGGGCGGAGCCGCTTTTGACGATGTTCAGCCAGTCCCGGCTGGGGCCGGGGGAGGATTTGGAGGTGCGGATCTCAACAATGTCGCCGTTTTGCAGCACATAGTCAAAGGTCACGATGCGGCCGTTGACCTTGGCGCCCACCATGTGGTTGCCCACGTCCGAGTGGATGCTGTAGGCAAAGTCGATGGGCGTGGCGCCGGCGGGCAGGTTAATGACGTCCCCCTTGGGGGAGAAGACGAAGACCTCGTCGGCGAACATATCGATCTTCAGATCGTGGAAGAAGTCCTGGGCGTCAGACTCCTGCTGATCCTCCAGCAGGCGGCGCACCCAGGCGAATTTCTCCTCATCCCCGTCCCTGACCACGCTGCTGCTGCCGTCCATCTTGTACTTCCAGTGGGCGGCGATGCCGTACTCGGCGGTGTGGTGCATCTCCCAGGTGCGGATCTGCACCTCAAAGGGGATGCCCTCCGTGCCGATGACGGTGGTGTGCAGGCTCTGGTACATGTTGGGCTTGGGGGTGGAGATATAGTCCTTGAAGCGCCCGGGCACGGGCTTGAACATATCGTGAATGACGCCCAGAACGTTATAGCAGTCTGGCAGAGAGTCCACGATGACCCGGAAGGCGCAGAGGTCGAAAATACCGTTGATGTCCAGCTTCTGGGCGTACATCTTCCGGTAGATGCTGTAGACATGCTTGATGCGGGAGAAAATGGAGGCCTTGATCCCCTCGCTCTTGAGGCGGGTCTGGATCTTCTCCTCCACCGAGGACATGAAGGCCTCCAACTCCGGCATGCGGGCGTTCAGGGCTTCGGTGATCTCCCGGTAGCCGGTGGGATCCAGATAGCGCAGCGACAGATCCTCCAGCTCCCACTTGGCCTGCTGCATGCCCAGGCGGTGGGCGATGGGAGCGTAGATCTCCATGGTCTCGAGAGACTTGGTGCGCTGCTTCTCCGGCGTCTGGTAGTCCATGGTGCGCATGTTGTGGAGCCGATCGGCGAGCTTGATGAGGATCACGCGGATGTCCTTGGCCATGGCCATGAGCATCTTGCGCAGGTTCTCCATCTGCTCGTCTTCCTTGCTGGTGTACTGCACCCGGGTGAGCTTGGTGACGCCCTCCACAATGTCCGCCACCGGCACGCCGAACTGGTGGGCGATGTCCGCGTGGGTGAGGGGGGTGTCCTCGATCACGTCGTGCAGCAGCGCCGCGCAGATGGAATCCTCGTCCAGACCCAGATCCACAGAGATGTCCGCCGCGGCCACACAGTGGGTCACATAGGGGGAGCAGCCGTCCTTGCGAAGCTGTCCCGCGTGGGCCAGCTTCGCCATCTCATAGGCCGCGCGGATGCGCCCCAGATCCATGGGGTGGCCGGAGCTTTTGATCTTCTCCTCCAGCGCCGCGTAGAGCTTGTCCGGATCCAGGGGGATATTCTCTTTTTTCGGCGTTTCGTTCATGGCTCACTCCAAAACTATAATGAAATCAGCTGTGGTCTCCCTCCAGCTCCAGCTGGAGGCTCTGCATGAGGGGCGTGGCGTTCAGATCTGCCTTCCCCTCGGTGGGGCAGCAGCAGGCGCCGAAGATGCGCCCGTCCGCGCTGTGCAGCAGTCCCGCCTCCTGCAGGATCATCAGGCAAAGGCAGAAGCGCTCCGGCTCCATGTCCTTGGGACAGAGGGAGAGAATGCCCTCCGCGTCCTCCGGCAGAGAGAGCCTCCCGCCGGCGCCGCGCCAGATGCGCACGAAGTCCGCCCGCTGGGGACAGAAGGCAGCGGCGGCATAAGCGGTATTGCCCTCGCCCGCCAAAATCTTGCGGCAGAGCGCAGTACCGTCGTGGCGGCGCAGGGCGGAGATCACCAGCTGTACGCTGGCGTGTCCGCGGAATTCATTGATCTGGGGGGTAAAGGCCAGATCCACCCGGTCGCCCGCCGCAACGCCCAGCGCCTGAGCATTGTGGGAGAAGAAGATGCCGTCCAGCCGCGCCCCGCCGAGGCTGACGCGCACCTTCAGATGCCTGCCGCCGCCCACCTGGTCGGCGGATTCCAGCAGCACGTCGCTGAAGCAGAACACGGGCTTGGGATTGGCGTTGCCGAAGGGCTCCAGCCGATCCAGCTCCCGCACGTTTTCCAGCGTGAGCAGGGAGGGATCCCGGATCAGCAGGTCGCAGTTCACATCCGGCACCGGCTTGGGGCGGTTGGCGCGGTAATACGCGGCGAGAGCCGCGCGAAAATCGTTGAGCTTGTCACGGCTGATGGTCATGCCGGCGGCCAGGGCGTGGCCGCCGAAGCCCAGCAGATGCCGGGAGCAGGCGGAGAGCGCCTCAAAGAGATTAAAGCCGCCGTAGCTGCGGCAGGAGCCCTTGCCGTGGTCGCCGTTGAGACAGATCATGATGGCGGGCAGGGAAAACTGCTCCGCCAGGCGGGAGGCGGCGATGCCGATGACCCCCTGGTGCCAGCGGTCGCTGGCCAGGACGATGGGCTCGTCGGGATGCCTGCCCTCCAACTGATGCAGGGCGTCCTTCCAGATCTCGGTCTCAATGCTCTGCCGCTGGCGGTTCAGTTCGCAGAGCTCGGCGGCCAGGGCGGCGGCCTTGTCGGGCTCGGTGGCCATCAGCAGCTCCGCCGCCCGGGTGGCCTGCCCCAGACGCCCGGCGGCGTTGAGCCGGGGCGCCAGGCTGAAGCCGATGCTGGAGGCGGTGATCCGTTCCGGATCCACCCCGGCCTCCCGCAGCATGGCGGCAAAGCCAGGACGGGGATTGTGCACCAGCTTTTCCAGCCCCTGCCGCACCAGAAAGCGGTTTTCCCCCACCAGGGGCATCACATCCGCAACGGTGCCCACGGCCACCAGATCGGCATAGCGCTCCAGCATGGCGGCGGCATTCCCCTCGCAGGCGCAGACCAGCTTCAGCGCCACGCCCACGCCACAGAGATCCGGGTTGGGGTAGCGGTTGCCCTCCTGCTTGCAGTCGATAACGGCCAGCGCGTCCGGCAGGGCGCCGGGCTTGCACTCGTGGTGATCGGTGACGATCATGTCCATGCCGATGCGCTTGGTGTACTCCGCCTCTTCCACCGCGGTGATGCCGCAGTCTACCGTGATGAGCAGTGTCACGCCGTCGGCGCGCAGACTGTCCAGCGCGGCGCAGTTGAGCCCGTAGCCCTCCTCGTTGCGGTCGGGGATATAGCCGACGCAGCGCAGCCCCTTTCCCCGCAGATAGTCCGTGAGCAGACAGGTGGCGGTGATGCCGTCCACGTCATAGTCCCCGTAGACGGCGACGGCCTCCTTCTGCGCGATGGCGCGGCGGATGCGCTCCACCGCGGCGGGCATGCCCTGCATCTGCATGGGGTCATGCAGACAGTCGATCCCGCTCTCAAGCAGGGCCTGCGCCGCCTCCGCCGTCCGGATCCCGCGCAGGGCGAGGACAGCAGAAAGAAGCGGCCCGAAGCCCGCCTGTTTCAGGGCAGCCGGGTATTCCGGCCGCGTATAGGGTATTTTCCATCCTAATGTTTTCATAACTTCCCACTTTATCTTTTTCTCATCACATTATTCTATCAAATCCAACACATGAATGCAAGAGTGAGAGGGAAGTTTTTCCGGAGAACTGGCTATTTATTGTAATCTGTGAGCCTCCGGATGCTGCCGGCGCGCGCCGGCGCGGTGCAAACTGTCCGCAGCGCCTCCTCCGGTGTGGTGCAGAGAGCGAAAAGCTCCAGACAGCTTCGGCTGAGAAAGCCGCCCTCCGCCGCCCGCTCCAGCATGTCCACCAGAGGCGCGTAGTAGTCCAGGGTGTTCAGCAGCGCTATGGGCTTTCCGTGCCGCCCCAGCTGCTTGAGAGTCAGGGTCTCGAAAAATTCCTCAAAGGTGCCGATGCCGCCGGGCAGGGCGATAAAGGCGTCGCTGGCCTCCGCCATGGCGCTCTTCCGCTCCGCCATGGTCTCTGTGAAGAGGAAGCGGCTGCAGCGGGGGAAGAGGATGCCCGGCTCGTCAAAAAAGCGGGGCGCGATGCCGATGATTTCGCCGTTTCCTTCGGAAGCGCCTTCTGCACAGGCGCCCATCAGCCCGCCGGCCCCGCCGCCGAAGACCAGCGTGTGCCCGCCCTCGGCCAGCAGACGCCCGAGAGCGCGGGCTGCGTCGAAATATGCCCGGTCCAGTTGATTCCCGGACGCTCCGTAAACACAGATGTTCATGCAAGACCCTCCTTTGCATTTCCCAAGCGTCCGCGCAAGGGAAGCGCACTTTTTCCCCATTTTACTCCGCTTTTCCCGGGCTGGCAATCCCTGCTGCGGGAAATGAGAGGGAACAGAGCGCTGCGGCAGAGCGGGGGGCGGCGGGAGCGCAGGAGAGGGATCGAATCGCCCCTCGGCTGGCAGGAGACAAAAAATTGTCGGCAGGGATAGTTTTTTGCTGACATTTTCCCATTGCTGCGTTATAATATACTAAATGTCCATGGCGAAGAACAGAGGATGCATTTCCGCGTCCGTTATGGTATCATTCTGCACCCCGGCGCCTGTGTGCCGACATCAGGGAGCTGCCGCAGGCGGGGCGGAGCAGGTTACAAACTTGACTGGAGGAGAAACATATGCTGACGATCAACAAAACGAAGGAAAACGAAAAGCTCTGCCTTACCCTGGAGGGACGGCTGGACACGGTCACGGCGCCGCAGCTGGAGAAGGAATTGCAGGGATCCCTTGCAGATGTGAAGGCGCTGACCCTGGATTTTGAGCGGCTGGAGTATATTTCCTCCGCCGGACTGCGGGTGCTGCTCTCTTCCCAGAAGGTCATGAATCGGCAGGGCGAGATGAAGCTTGTCCATGTGAACGAGACGATCCGGGAGATTTTTGAGGTTACCGGCTTCTGCGATATTCTGAATGTTGAGTAAGAAAACAGAAGGCCGGATCGAGCCTGCGGGAGACGATCTATAGAAAGGAAACGTGCAAGAATGACGATCAAGCTGAACGGAAGAATTGATTCCAACAACGCCGCCGCGGTGGAGCAGAGCATTCTGAAGCAGATGGAGCAGGGGGACGACAGTTCCCTGGTGCTGGACGCGGCAGAGCTGGAATACATCTCCAGCGCGGGACTGCGGGTGCTGCTGCGCATTCGGAAAACCAAGCCCTCCATGCGCATCGTCAATGTCAGCTCCGAGGTCTACGAGATCCTGGACATGACCGGCTTTACCGAGATGATGACCGTGGAGAAGGCCTACCGTGTGGTGTCCATCGAGGGCTGCGAGGAGATCGGCCGCGGCGCCAACGGCAAGCTCTACCGCATCGACCAGGACAACGTGGTGAAGGTCTATAAAAACGCCGATGCGCTGCAGGATATTCAGCACGAGCGGGAAATGGCCAAGATGGCCCTGATCCTGGGCATCCCCACGGCCATCTCCTATGACGTGGTCAAGGTGGGGGACAGCTACGGCTCGGTATTTGAGCTGCTGAACGCCCGCTCCTTCGCCAAGATCCTGGCCAGAGAGCCGGAGAAGATGGACTGGTGCGTCAAGGAATTCGTGGGCATGCTCAAGAAGATCCACGGGACTCTGGTCCCCGCCGGAAAGCTGCCGGATATGAAGGCGACGGCGCTGAATTGGGCAAACTTTACCAAGGACTACCTGCCGGCGGAGGCGGGGGAGAAGCTGCTCGCCATGATCCGGGAGGTTCCCCAGGACAATCACATGATCCACGGGGACTACCACACCAAGAATCTGGAGCTGCAGAACGACGAGGTGCTGCTCATCGACATGGACACCCTGGCGGTGGGGCACCCGATCTTTGAGCTGGGCAGCATGTACAACTCCTTCATAGGCTTCTCGGAGCGGGATCACGAGGTCATCAAGAAATTCCAGGGCTTCGATTACGAAACCGGCTTGACCTTCTTCCACAAGGCGCTGGCGGCCTATCTGGGCACCAGCAGCGAGACCAAGATCCGCGAGGTGGAGAACAAGGCGCGGATCGTCGGTTACACCCGGCTGATCCGCCGCACCATCCGCCGCTACGGGCTGGAAGACCCGGAGCGCCGCGCGGATGTGGAGCATTGGAGAGCAAATCTGCTGGAGCTGCTGGCGGAGACGGACACCCTGCTCTTCAACGCCAACGAGCTGGAGCTGGACGCCGTGCCGGAGAATCTGCAGGAGCTGCAGTCCTTTGTGGAGGAGCATCTGGAGGCGGCGGACTGCCCTCCCAGGGCGGAGATGCAGATCAGCGTGGCGGTGGAGGAGATCTTCGTGAACATCGCCAGCTATGCCTACGCGCCGGAGACGGGGAAGACCAAGATCCGCGTGGAGGTCTCCGAGGAGCCTGTCACCGTGACGATCACCTTCCTGGATCACGGCGTCCCCTACGATCCGCTGGCCAAGGCCGATCCCAATACCAAGCTGCCCGCGGAGGAGCGGCAGATCGGCGGCCTGGGCGTGTTTTTGACCAAAAAGCTCATGGACGATGTGAGCTATGAATACAGAGGCGGCCAGAATATTCTGACGCTGAAGAAGAAACTGGGATAACAGATGAGCATTCCGCACAAGATCGATCTTCATATGCACAGCAGCGTTTCCGACGGAAGCGACAGCCCGGCCCAGCTCCTTGACCGGGTCAAGGAGGCCGGGCTCCAGCTCTTTGCCCTCACGGATCACGACGCCATCAAGGGCTGCGTGACCATGCGGGAGCTGCTGCGGGAGGGAGACCCCGCCTTCCTCCCGGGGGCGGAGTTTTCCTGCCGGGACGAAAAGGGGAAGTACCATATCCTGGGCTACGGCTACGATCCCCGGGCGGAGTCCATCCGGCAACTGGTGGAGACCGGCCACGGGATGCGCATGCGGAAGCTGCGCGCCAGGCTGGATTTCCTGCGGGAGCGCTTCGGCGTCTCTTTTCCGGAGGAGGAGCTGCGCTGGCTCATAGCCCAGGATAACCCGGGCAAGCCCCATATCGGGAACCTGATGGTCAAGTACGGCTATGCCGAGAGCAAGGAGCAGGCTATAAAAGAATTCATCAACCAGCTCCACATCCGCAGCGATTTTCTCCGCCCGCAGCAGGCCATCGCCGGCATCCTGAGCGCCGGAGGCATCCCGGTGCTGGCGCACCCCTCCTACGGGGACGGGGATCAGCTCATCCTGGGCGAGGAGATGGATCAGCGCCTCCGCTGGCTGATGGATCAGGGGCTGCAGGGTGTGGAGGCCTACTATTCCGGCTTCACGGGAAAGCTCAACCGGGAGATGCTGGACTTCGCCCGGCGCTACGGGCTCTATGTCACGGCGGGAAGCGACTACCACGGAAAGAACAAAATGATCGCCCTGGGCGACACGGGTCTGGAGGATGCAGCCGAGGGGCCTGAGGGCCTCCTGCGTTTTCTGGACGAGGTGAGAAAGGAACGGCCTTGCTGAAATTCGATACCCGAAACAAAAAGCCCAAGCTCTATAACCTGCTGATCCAGGCGCTTTTTGTCGGGGTCATTCTGTTCCTGCTGATCCGCGGCGGGGCGGAACAATACGCGGTGCCCATCAGCGTGCTGATCGCGGTCTATCTGCTGGCGGCGCTGATCCAGCTGGTGGCAGCCTGGTTCAAGCAGCTGCAGTATAACCCCTACTCCTACAATACGATCTATTACATGGGCTTTGCCCTGTTCCTGCTGGCGGTGCTGATCATGCAGATCTACCTCACCGTGCAGATGATCCGCCTTCCGCTGGAGTACCGGGCGGTTTCGGTTTTGAACATTCTGCTGGGCTCGGCCAAGAACTATATCATCCTGTCCGCGCCCTTCCTGCTGTGCTTCTCCGCGGCGCTCTGCGTCTCCAATATCTCGCTGATCCGGCACGAGGGGAAGCGGCTCGTGAACGTGCTGGGGATCATCCTCTCCTTCCTGCTGGTGGGCGGGGTGCTGTTCCTGTTTTTCTTTGACCGCTATGCCTCCGGCAGCCGGGAGGAGGTCATGGTTCACGACCTCTTTGCAAACCTCTTCGCCGCTGTCTATCTCTATTTTGAGTGCATGCTCATCGGCGCCATCCTGGCGGACAGCATCGCCGCCCGCTATGAGCCGGAGCCGGATAAGGATTTCCTCATCATCCTGGGCTGCGGCATCCGCAAGGACGGCACGCCCTCGCCCCTGCTGCGGGGGAGGATCGACCGGGCGCTGGCCTTCGCCGCGAAGCAGAAGGCGCAGACCGGCAGGGATCTGATCTTTGTGACCTCCGGCGGCCAGGGGCCGGACGAGCCCATCTCCGAGAGCGCCTCCATGAAGCGCTACCTGCTGGAGCAGGGGGTGCCGGAGGAGCGCATCGTGGAGGAGGATCGCTCCACGGATACCATGGAGAACATGAAGTTCTCCAAGGAGAAGATCTGGGCGATCAATCCGGAGGGAAAGGTGGCCTTTTCCACCACCAATTACCATGTGTTTCGCGGCGGCCTCTGCGCCCGACGGGTGAAGATGCGGGCGCTGGGCATGGGAGCGGACACCAGGTGGTATTTCTGGCCCAACGCGGCGGTGCGGGAATTTGTGGGCCTGCTCACCGCCCACCGGCTGAAGCAGGCGCTGATCTTCGGCGGGATGCTGGTTTTCTATGTCTCGCTGACGCTGTGGGCCTATCAGATTTAAGCTGGGCCTGCTGCAAAGTGCGCGCATATCCCTGACGTCACCGTAGGGGAGGGGCTTGCCCCTCCCGGCAGTACAGAAGACAATCTTGAATAAAATGTTCGGCGAATTCGCAGCGAGTACGAATTCGCCGAACATTTCTTTTCTGAACGGCGTTACTCCGCCGGGAGGGCACAAGGCCATCCCCTACGCTATAGCCAGGATTTTTGCATCGTTTTCGTGCTTTGCAGCGCGCCCGCCTTTTTTGCGCTTACGCGTATCTTGTTCTTGCGCGCATAATACGTTTGTAGTACAATCATTTTGGGAAAAACTGCCTTGACGATCAAACTACAATAGTATTACAATGGTAAACGGAGGGACGCCCTATGGCAGAACCGAGATTTCAGGTCTCCCCGAAGAAGTACACGGGGGAATCCGCCGTGGTGTCCATGCGGCTGCCGAAGGACATGCTGCGGGACATTGACGAGGCGGCCGCGAGACTGGGCCGCACCAGGAACGAATTCATGTCCATGAGTCTGGAGTTTGCGCTGGATCATCTGGAGATCGAAGAGAGATAAAGGGAGGACAGGATTATGGCTATCATCAAGTGCAAGATGTGCGGCGGGGACATCACCGTTGCGGAAGACAAGACCTTCGGCACCTGCGAATACTGCGGGTCTACCATGACCTTCCCCAGGGTCAGCGACGAGCAGCGGGCGGCGGCCTTCAACCGGGGCAACCACTTCCGCCGCATGGGCGAATTTGACAAGGCTCTGGCCGTGTATGAGCGGATCGTGGCCGAGGACGACGGGGACGCGGAGGCCCACTGGTGCTGCGCCCTCTGCCGCTTCGGCATCGAGTACGTGGAGGACCCCAACACCTACGAGTGGCTGCCCACCTGCCACCGGGTGAGCTTTGACAGCTTCCTGGAGGACGTGGACTATCTGGCCGCCCTGGAGCACTCCGACGGCATCACCCGCCGGCAGTACCAGAAGGACGCGGCCAAGATCGCGGAGGTGCAGCGGGGCATCCTGGCCACCTCTCAAAACACCGAGCCCTACGACGTGTTCATTTCCTACAAGGAGCTGGACGCCGAGGGCAACCGCACCCGGGACAGCATCCTGGCCCAGGACATCTACTACCAGCTCACGGAAAAGGGCTGGCGGGTGTTTTTCTCCCGCATCTCGCTGGAGGACGTGCCCGGCACCCAGTATGAGCCCTATATCTTCGCCGCGCTGAACAGCGCCAAGGTGATGATCGTGGTGGGCACCAGCGCGGAGAATCTGAACGCCGTCTGGGTCAAGAACGAGTGGAGCCGCTATCTGAGCCTGATGCGCAAGGACCGCTCCAAGCTGCTGCTGCCCTGCTACCGGGACATGGATCCCTACGACCTGCCGGAGCAGCTTGCGGTGCTGATGAGCTATGACATGGGCAAGATCGGCTTCATCCAGGATCTGATCCGGGGTGTGGACAAGGTGCTGAACGCCGACAAGCCCAAGGAGGAGACCCCCGCCCCGGTGCAGGAGCGGGTCATCGTCCAGCAGTCCGGCGGCGGCCCCAACGTGACCGCGCTCTTGAAACGCGGCCAGCAGGCCCTGGAGGACGGGGACTGGGACCAGGCCCGGGGCTTTTACGACCAGGTGCTCTCCATGGACGCGGAGAACAGTGATGCCTTCCTGGGCCTGGCCCTGGCTGGGAGCAAAAGCCGGGATCTGGAGAGCTATACCCGGCGCTTCCTGGAGTCCGCGCCGGAGCAGAAGCGGATCCTCATTCCACGGGATACGGCCCATGCCCGGGAGATGGCGAACCGCCTGTTCGTCCCCCGGTATCTGACGGAAAGCAATATTTCGGCTCTTTATGAGTTTCAAAACGAGTATATCACCACAGTGGAGAGTCAGGCAGCCATCGCCGCGGACGCAAAGGCCCGCTTCGACGGGGACCGGAACCTCTCCCGCGCACTCCGCTATGCCCGGGGCGAGCAGAAGACCAGGCTGACGGGCGCCCGGGAGGAACTCTTCGGCGCCTTGGACGCAGCGGTCAAGGCGGCGCAGACTGCCGAGCAGGAGGCCAAAGCTGCGGCGGAGCAGGCTTATGCCGAAAAGCTGCGCGCCGCCGACGAGAAAGCGCAGCGCCTGCAGCAGCTGGCGCTGGACGCACGGGAGAGGGATTTTCAGGACGCCTGCGCCAAACAGGAGAAGGCAAAGAGCCCGGAGGAGCTGCAGGCAGCGCGAACAGCGCTTCTTGCCCTCGAAAGTTACAAGGATGCGGCGAGCCGGGCCCAAAAGGCCGAAGATGAAGCCAGACGGCTCCGGAACGAAGAAGCGGAAGCGGCGGAAAAAGCCCGCGCTGCCAAAAAGAAAAAGCAGCGCAAAATCACTTGCATCGTCGCTGCCGCTGCCGTGCTGGCCATCGCGGTCTTCCTGATCGTGACCAAGGTCATCCTCCCGGCAAAGCAGTATAAAGAGGCCGAGGCGCTGTTCGAGGCCGGGCAGTATCAGGAGGCCATCGCAGCCTTCGAAGCCCTGGGCGATTACAAGGACGCGCCGGACCGGGCCGCTGCGGCCCTGGAGGCGAAAAACGCCGCCGCGTATGCGGAAGCCGAGACGCTGCTTGCGGCCGGCCAATACAACGAGGCAATCACGGCCTTCGTGGCTCTGGGCGATTATCGGGATGCCCGGGAGCGCAGCTTTGCGCTGTGGGAGGAGATCACACAGCGCGAGAGGATTTCTGCCGGGGATAAGCACACGGTGGGGCTGCGCTCGGACGGCACGGTGGTCGCTGCGGGATGGAACAAGTACGGCCAGTGCGATGTGAGCGGCTGGACGGACGTGGTGGCCGTCTCCGCCGGGTACGGTCACACAGTGGGACTGCGGTCGGACGGCACGGTGGTCGCCGTGGGATATAATGACGGCGGCCAGTGCGATGTGAGCGGCTGGCGGGACATCGTGGCCGTCTCCGCCGGGACTCGTCACACGGTGGGGCTGCGCTCCGACGGCACGGTGGTCGCCACGAAGCACACCGGAGATCAAAAATACAACTACGGCCAGTGCGAGGTCAGCGGCTGGACAGACATCGTGGCCGTCTCTGCCGGAGAGTACCATACTGTAGGGCTCCGCGCAGACGGCACCGTGGTCGCCGTGGGATGGAACGACAACGGCCAGTGCGAGGTGAGCGGCTGGACGGATATTGTGGCCGTCTCCGCCGGGTGGGGTCACACAGTGGGGCTGCAATCGGACGGCTCGGTGGTCGCCGTGGGATGGAACAACAACGGCCAGTGCGACGTGAGCGGCTGGGAAAACGTGGTGGCCGTCTCCGCCGGCTATCGTCACACGGTGGGGCTGCGGGCGGACGGCACCGTGGTCGCCGTTGGAGATAACGGTTACGGCCAGTGCGACGTCAGCGGCTGGAAAAACATCAAGCTCCCGAACTGAGCGCCCTAAGTCCTTCCCCCACACCGTGTCATCCTGAGCGAGGCCGCAGGCCGAGTCGAAGGATCTTCCAGGCTGGATCAAGGCGAGGTTGACGAGGAAAAAGATTCTTCGACTCGCTTTGCTCGCTCAGAATGACAAGCACCACCCCGCTCGCCTGTAAACATGAGAAACAACAAACCGAAGATATAAAGGAGGCACCACCCCATGTCCAAATTCGTCATCGAATGCCCCAACTGCGGCAAGTACGCCGAGGCCCGCACCGGCTTTTTCGCCCGGAAGAAGATCGACTGCGCCTGCGGCTACACCATCAACGTCCGCACCGACAAGATCGCCGCCCGCCAGTGCCCCCACTGCGGCAACACCGTGGTCTTCGACCAGTCCAAGGGTGCGGAGGCCAAGTGCCCCGTCTGCGGCGAGCACATCAACACCCAGGCGGAGCAGACCAAGTTCGCCGAGTTCAGCTGCGCCCAGTGCGGCGTGCGCCTGAACACCGCCAAGGACGCGGAAAAGTACGTCTGCCCCGTCTGCGACTTTGAAAACTTCATCCCCGAGCGGCTCATGGCCGAGAAGATCAAAAAGGACGGCCTGGCCAGCATCATCAAGTACGAGGGCGACAACGAGACCCTGATCTGGAAGCACCCCATCGAGGACTTCAACTACGGCTCCCAGCTCATCGTCCATGAGAGCCAGGAGGCCGTCTTCTTCCGGGACGGCATGGCGCTGGATCTCTTCGGCGCCGGGCGCTATACCCTGGAGACCCAGCAGCTGCCCCTGCTGGAGAATGTCTATAAGCTGCCCACCGACACCGAGGGCACCTTCCACTCGGAGGTCTACTTCATCAACAAGACCGTCCAGATGGCTGTCAAGTGGGGCACCCCGGAGAAGGTGCGCTTCATCGACCCGCTGACCGGCGTGCCGCTGGAGCTGGGCGCCTCGGGCGAGCTGAACCTGATGGTCTCCGACTCCCGCAAGCTGCTCTTAAAGCTGGTGGGCACCATGAAGGGCATCGCCTGGGGGGACGGCGCGGGCTTTGCCAAGAGCCTGCAGGCCTCCTTCCGCCCGCTGATCACCACCGCCGTCAAGGCAAACCTCTCCTCGGTCATCAAGGACAACGCCATCGACCTGCTGGAGGTGGACGAGAAGCTGGAGCTCATCTCTGAGCGCCTGCGGGAGAAGCTGGTGCCGGGCTTTGAGGAATACGGCCTCACCATCCCCCAGTTCTACGTCACCCATGTGGTGCTGCCGGAGGACGACCCCAACTTCAAGCGCATCCGCGAGTTACATACCATCACGCTCCAGACCCGGGTCTACCAGGCGGAGGCCACGGTGCTGACCGCCAAGGCCCAGAGCGAGGCCCAGGCCAAGACCGCCCAGGCCCAGGCCAAGGCCCAGTACCGCACCGCTGAGGAGCAGAGCGCCGCCGCCATCGAGGCCGCCCGCCGGGAGGCCGAGCTGCAGCGCCAGACCACCGAGACAGAGATCGCCCGCCGGGCTGCCGAGCGCCGGGTGATCGAAGCCCAGGCCGAGGCCCAGGCCGCCCGCATGGCCGGCCTTACCGAGGCGGAGATCATGCAGGCCAAGGGCTACAACCAGAAGGACGTGCTCCAGGCCGAGGTGCAGAAGAGCTATGCCCAGGCCATCGGCGACATGGGCCCCGCCATCTCCGCCGGCGGCGGTGGCGGCAGCGGCATGATCGGCGATCTGCTGGGGCTGGGCGTGGGCCTGGCCGCGGCCCAGACCGTGGCGCCCCAGATCGGGAACATCATGCAGGGCTTCCAGGTGGGCGCTGCCCCCGCCCAGACACCCGTTCCGGTGCCCATGCCCGGCGCCCCCGCGGCGCCCGCGGCCGCCGGCTGGGACTGCCCAGCCTGCGGCGCCAGGAACATCCAGAGCCGCTTCTGCCCGGACTGCGGCGCCAAGAAGCCCGAGCCCAAGCCCGCCGACACCTGGGATTGCCCCGCCTGCGGCGCCAAGGGCATCACCAGCCGCTTCTGCCCCGAGTGCGGCGCGAAGAAGCCCGAGCCGCCCAAGGGCTGGACCTGCCCCGCCTGCGGCAAGACGGACATCCTCTCCAAATTCTGCCCCGAGTGCGGCGCCCCCAAGCCCGCCGAGACCTGGATCTGCCCGGACTGCGGCCAGAAGGATATCAAGACCAAATTCTGCCCCAACTGCGGCCGCAAACGGGACGAGTGATCCGTAGGGGTCGGCGTCCCCGACGACCCGTTGTTGGAAAACCGGAAACGGGACGCGTGAGGAATGCGTCATCCTGAGCGAGGCCGTAGGCCGAGTCGAAGGATCTATAAACCTGATCTTGCGCCGGGGGCGAGATTCTTCGCTTCGCTCAGAATGACAGCCGTAGGGGAGGGGCTTGCCCCTCCCGCCGACCCGCGCCGAAGTCCGACAGGCGGGCGGGGACAAGCCCCGCCCCTACGACGCAGAACGTGCCTCCCTCTTTGAGGGAGGGAGTTCCCGTAGGGGCGACCCTTGCGGTCGCCCGGTCACGCAGAAAGAAAACGGACGGCAGATTGCCGTCCCAACGATAACAAAGAGGAGAGAACAGCATGGCAGCAAAATTACAGTGTGAGATCTGCGGCGGCAAGCTGGTGGGCAAGCCCGGCGGGATCTTTGAATGCGAAAACTGCGGCACCGAGTATTCCACCGAGTGGGCCAAGGCCAAGATCCAGGAGATCAAGGGCACCGTCAAGGTGGAGGGCACCGTGGAGGTCAGCGGCAAGGTGCAGATCGACGGCCCGGTGAAGGTGGAAAACGGCGGCCCCAGTGCCGACAGCCTGGTCAAACGCGGCATGATGGAGATGGAAGCGCTATGGAAAAAGAATAGTGTTGAGATCAAGAAACGGGAAGAAATCAAAGGCTATTTCAACCGCGCGCTGGAGATCGACCCGGAGTTCGGCCCGGCATATTGGGGTCTGTATCTGGACAGCCAATATCTGGGAACTACGGAGAACGCCATAAAAAATGGCATATATTTAGATAAACTGGAGGACAAGGACGGGTATTTTGATAAAGCTCTCCGTTTCTCCAAGGGCGAATTGAAGCACACCATTGAGCAACTCAAGAGCGATTGGGAGCGTGGGGTGCAGGATGATCTGCTGCCTGTCGAGATGAGAGACAGCTTTTTTGTCAGGAGTGGTTTGCTGAGAAGGAAGCGTTTTTCACATGTAGACTTTCATGAGGTGACCATTCCGAGCGGGGTGACCGGAATCGACGATGAAGCGTTTTCGCATTGCTTAAGCTTGAAATCTTTAGTAATCCCCGAAGGCGTGACAAAAATCGGATATTCTGCGTTTGAAGGGTGTTTAGATCTGGACTTTGTGATTATCCCTCATACCATTACAGAAATCAGCAACGGCATGTTCTCCAAATGCTGGAGGCTGACTTCAATTACGATCCCGGACAGCGTAACGAGCATCGGAGGTGGTGCTTTCGACGGCTGTTCTGCGCTGGCGAGCATAACGATACCGGACGGCGTAACGAGCATCGGGGCTGGTGCTTTCCGCGGCTGTTCTGCGCTGACAAGCATAATGATACCGGACGGCATAACGAGCATTGGAGAATTTGCTTTCAACAGCTGTTCTGCGCTGGCGAGCATAACGATTCCGGACAGCGTAACGAGCATTGGACAGTTTGCTTTCTACGGCTGTGCTGCGCTGACGAGCATAACAATTCCGGACGGTGTAACGAGCATCGGACAGTTTGCTTTCTACGGCTGTGCTTCGCTGAAGAGCATAACGATCCCGGACGGCGTAACGAGTATTGGAGAATCTGCTTTCTGCGGCTGTTCTGCGCTGAAGAGCATAACGATCCCGGACGGCGTAACGAGTATTGGAGAATCTGCTTTCTACGGCTGTGCTGCGCTGAAGAGCATAACGATCCCGGACGGCGTAACGAGCATCGGACAGTTTGCTTTCGACGGCTGTTCTGCGCTGACTATTCGGGCGAAAGGCGGCACAAAGGCTCAGCAATATGCCGAGAATGAGCATATACCTTTTGACCGGATCAAGACGCCGGAAGAAATGGCTGCGGATGAAGCGGCGCGAATTCTCAGGGTTGAGACACTGAATCAGGAAAAGGCTTCTCTCCAGACTGAGCTTTCCAACCTGAAGGGCCTCTTCTCCGGCAAGCGGCGCAGGGAGATCGAAGCTCGCCTGGCTGCGATCGAGGCGGAGCTGAAAAAGCTTGGATAAACGGATTGCCACGACAGTGACATCGGTCACTGTCTCGCAATGACAGGCCGTGGGCCTGTACGCTTCGCGCTTTGATCCGTGCGTAATGACAGCGTAAAGGTCGGCGACCCCGACGACACGTTGTTGGAAAACTGAAAACGGGACGAATGATCCGTAGGGGTCGGCGCCCCCGACGACCCGAATCCCCCGCTCCCGCCGGACAAAATATGAAATCAGGGCGTCCGGGAGGCCGTCCCCTGCAAATGAGAATAAGGAGGCAACCATCATGACAAAAAACAAGATCCGCTTTTTGGTGACCCTGGCGATCCTTCTTGCGGTATTTGTCGCCATCAGCTTCGCGGTGCCCTTTGAGAAAAACGCCACCTTCTGGCTGAGCTTCGCCTTCGGCGTGCTGGCCCTGGCGGTGCAGCTCTATGCCTGGCCGGTGGCCTTCGCCCGGGAGAGCCCCCGCAGCAAGTTCTACGGTTTTCCCGTCGCCCGCATCGCCACGCTCTATCTGATCGCCCAGCTGGTGCTGAGCCTCGGATTCATGGCCCTGGCCAAGTGGCTGCCCGCCTGGGTGGGCGTGCTGGTCTTCGGCCTGCTGCTGGCGGGAGCTGCCATCGGCTTCATCGCCGCCGACGCCACCCGGGATGAGGTGGAGCGGCAGGACGCCGCCCACAAGGCGGACGTCGCCACCATGCACGCCCTCCAGTCCAAGACCGCCTTCCTCGCCGGCCAGTGCGAGGAGCCGGAGACGAAGAAGGCGCTGCAGAAGCTCGCCGACAGCTTCCGCTACTCCGACCCCGTGAGCTCTGACGCCCTGAAGGACGCGGAGGCAAACCTCAGCGCCCTGGTGGACGAGCTGCAGAGCGCCGTGCTGGAAAAGGACAACGCCGCCGCTGGGGCGCTCTGCGCCAAAATCGAGGCCGCCCTTGCTGACCGCAACCGCCTCTGCCGGCTGAACAAGCATCGTTGATGATCCGCGGCAGGCCTGAAACTTGGCATAAAGCTATGATCCTTTAAAGTTGATTTAAGGCTGGGGTGCTATTCTTTGGGCAGTACAAGAAAGGGAGGACTTCAACATGAAAAAAGCACTTTGTATTCTCTTCTCTCTGCTGCTGCTCCTCAGCCTCTGCGCCTGCGGCGGCAGCTTAACGGACAGCGCAAATGATACCGCGGCGAGCACGGCGGAAAGCGAAACGACGGCGGATCAGGACAGCGCGTCAACGCATGACAGGCCCGGCGATCCGCCCGACGGCAACGGCCCTGGCGGCACGCCT
>JAEEGG010008492.1_pt1 | contig 23284 bp, 15 predicted proteins | sample 9134161 | NCBI WGS metagenome assembly JAEEGG01 (sample SAMN16246543, study PRJNA631951) | gut metagenome | biome: gut microbiome; feature: rumen; material: CR-attached | host: Bos | place: Iran: Karaj | collected 2018-10
TTGATTCATATGCAGGGATTATCCTGCAAAGATACAAATTCAAATCGTCGCGCTCGAAAAATCTCTACAAATAATTAACTCACAATAATTTCAAAGAACTTTCACTGATTTTTAGTGGACAGCACTGAATGTAACATATAAAAAACCATTATTTATGAATAACAAGAGTCTGAAAAGTTGTTTTATTGTTTTGCTTTTTGCATTTCAAGTAAGTTATGCAAGTGCACAGGGCACTTGGCTCGAAATTGGCGATATGCCTGATCTGGTGAAGATTCTCCCACCGCCACCTGCTTTTGGCAGCCAGGAGTTTTTGACGGACAAGGCATATTACGATTGGGGTGTGGAGGTCAGAGCTTCCGATACGGCCAGATGCTCTCAGGCAAAGGGTGATGCGGTGTATTCGCTTGAAACCATCTGTCGCGTCTTTAGTCCTCTTTGTGGGATGGAGCTGTCTAAGTTGGCCACACCTGAGATTTATGGCTTTCTTGACACGGCAATCGCAACGGCAGATCTTATCTGCAAGATTCCAAAGCAGACATATATGCGTACGCGTCCTTATGTTTATTATCATTCCCCGACATTGGCTCCTTGGGACGAGGAGACGTTGCGAAACAATGGGTCATATCCTTCGGGTCACTCGATATTGGGGATGACGTCGGCATTGCTGTTGGCAGAATTGTTCCCAGACAGCAGTGATGCCATTCTGCAGCGAGGGTATCAGTTTGGTCTCAATCGCATTGTCTGCAACTATCACTGGTATAGCGATGTGATTGCAGGCTTTATGGCTGCCAGTTTTGCTTCCGCAAGGATGCATGCTTGCCCGTCTTTCATGCACGCACTGCAGAGAGCCAAAAAGGAAGCGGTTAAACGGGTGATTTTTGATACGGATATGGGTAGTAGTACGGATGATATTTTTGCTCTGCAACTATTACACAGGTATATGGATGAGGGACGGTGTGATTTGATTGGCGTGATATGTGACCGTGTGGGCGAAAATTATGCCGCGATGGTTGATTTGCTGGACACATATTACGGCCACGGCAACATTCCAATTGGATGGGAAAGGGAATGTCGCGTGCCCCAAAAACTATTTATAAATTATTGCGCACGAACTGGAGATAGTAGTATTTTGAACAATGATAGATATAATCTAAAACGCACTTGTCAAGATCAATATATTGATTCGTTACCTGACGGTTGCCGCCTTTATAGACGACTTTTGGCTGAGTCTCCAGATCATTCAGTTTCAATTGTGTCGGTTGGGTTCCTTGTCACACTGTCTCATCTGCTTAATTCTGGGCCGGATACTATTTCTCCGTTGTCAGGAATTGAACTTGTCCGGGCGAAGGTCAAGGAAATTTATTTTATGGCAAGCAAATTGGAGCCATCAAAGATTGGGAAACCTGTCAGTCTGGGATTCAATGCCTCTGTGGACAAAATGGATGCTAGTTATGCGGACACGGTGTTCTCACTGCTGCCGGATAACGTAAGTGTGATTCTGTCTCCAAGTGCTGTAGGTGATATGGTGAAGTATAAAAACGAAGACGTACTTGCTGATATCAAAGACGACAATCATCCTATTTTTCTTGTTTATAATAATTTTGTAGTTGACGCTGGTCAGTATATGACTGATGTAATGCCAGTCATCCACTGTATAGAGGGTGGGTCTCTGTTCCATTTGTCAGAACGAGGTACGTGTAAAATAAATAGGGAAAGCCTGAGCGTTGTGTTTGAGCTATCACCCTATGGCAACGTTAGGTTTCAGTATGTAAATGAAGAGAATCGTAAAGCCTTTATTAATGCCATAATGGAAAGGCTTCGTGCTACCTATTGATTTTGATTTTTGAGATGAATAATCATACCGCTAGTGTCTGGGAGTGTCTTTTCTTTCCAACCGAGTTGGTTGAGAATATAGAATAGTCGACTGTTTGTATCTATGTCTAATTTTATTTTGTTGTTGCCATGGATCTTTTTTATCATCATGTAAAGATGAAGAGGTAGTTTACATTGCTTATGGAGACTGTCGTCGTAGACATTCAGAATTTTTATGTTGTTAGTCTCATTGTTTTTAATATTGTATAGTTCGTTTTGTAGTACTATGATTGCGGAATAGCTTTTATTTCCCTTTTTATCTAGGTAGTAGCCTTTAAGAAGATCGGGTCTGGATGGTCTGATGGGCGCACCAATCAGTTTGTCGATTTCTAGTAGTTTCTGAAATGTGTTTAGTGTTCCGCTATGTTCTGAGGTGGTGACCAAAAAAAGATTGTTTTCCTTTAAATTACCGATAAGTTCCTTCAATTGGGAAACGGTGATGCTGTCTTTGAATTGTTTAAATGCCTTTTTGGGGTATATTCCGACTTGGAGAGGTATCGAGTCAAGAAAAAGGTCTATCAGCCGATGACTATTGGTTAAATGGATAGAATCCCATTGTGAAAATAATTGATCTGCAGAATCGATGGTTTGTGACGATAAAACAATGGTTGTGTAGTTCTCGTTTTCTGAGGTGTCTTTATATGTTTCGGCTAATAGTGGCCAAACAAGTTGTGACGGTGCATGCATCATCACTGTATTTGGCATAGTGTCTGGGTTTATTCCATGACGTAAGAAATATTGTTTGGCTGTTCCCCCGCCAATAAGTACAATTTTTTTATCGTTCAGTTGTTCTTTCAGATTCTCTGCCCGTAGATAATAAAATACTGCTGTGAATAAGGCAAAAAGGATAATAACAGTTAAAGCTATGATGTGTTTGGTTCTCCTGTGCTTTTGGGTCGCTTTCTCGTATCTTGATAGACGTTCTATTATGTCGATGATTGTTTGTTTGGAAAGGGGTTCGTTATAATTGGTTTTAATATAGTTTATTGACGACAAGAATTGATATTCTTTTTTTATTTCAGAATACTCTTTGTTGTCGAGCCTTTTTCGGACGAAGCGAATCTCATTGCTGTCGATATCTTTTCCTTCTACAATATTTAATGGTATTATTCTACTTTCATCAAATTTCGCTAATTCGTTGAGTTCACGTATGAGCATGGAACGTTCGTCTTTTCTTTTGCTCATTTCTCGTTTGATGGTTTCAAGGGTCTTCGAAGTGAGTAACAAAACGACAACACTGCTTTGTTTTAAAGCCAGGGTGGTGTCGTTTGTGGACAGGTTGCTCTTGGAGTCGATGAAAACTCTTAATAAGGTTTCTTCTGTCAACAAATTGTACAACTTTTGGGCATATTCTTTACCCACATCATAGTGACTATAGGCGATGAAAATGTCATATTTGTTCATAGTGTGGATGTTGGTTGTTGGCTTGGGGAGATTGTGTTAATTCATCGGATTTTGAAAAAACAAACGTGGTTTAATGGAAATAATTGTATTATTGTATTATTTTTTAAAATCAATTATTTATGAAAACAATAACTCGATTTGAATCATGGTATGTCTACTCTGACGGAGTGGTCAGGATTAATGATGGTGTGGAAAAAGTTCCCGAATGGTCGTTTGAGAATATGGAAGGTGTTAAAGAAATTATTATTCCAGATTCGGTGTTTGAAATTGGTACGGGCGCGTTTTCCAATTCGACTGTTCAGTCAATTGTTTTGCCATCAGGGTTGAAGTGTATTGGTGATGACGCCTTCAGTGATTGTGACGCGTTGGAACAAATAAACTTTCCTCCTAATGTGGAATACGTCGGATCGCGAGCTTTTAAAAATTGTTCAAAAATGATATTGAAACGTCTTGTCTTTCCTCATAAAGTAAAACATATAGGAGATCAGGCTTTTTGCTGCTGCGATGGACTTGAAGAAGTTGTTGTTGAGTCTAATCCTCTTACGCATAGGGTTAGGTATGAGTACGAAAAGGGTGCTTTGCCGGATATCAGCTCTGATGCTTTCCAAGAGTGTCAAAATGTTAGATTTTTTACAATGTCATTAAGGCTTGCCGAAACGTTGGGATTTAAACTGGAGAAAAACTTATCTGATAGGGCATTTCCGGGATATAGAGAAGAAGGTTATAGAGATTGTTGTACTGATGTGACGTTCGATAGGGAGGGACATATTGTTAAGGCTGTTGTCCCTGAGTGGATTGAGTATATTCCATCAAAGGCATTTGGGGGTTGTCGCCATCTTGAGATTGTTGCATTTCCACACGGTCTCAAAGGGGTTGGCGACTATGCTTTTAATGGTTGTAATAGACTGTCCTGTATTATTTTCTCTTATAAATTCAAAATAAGATTATCAAAATTGACCATAAGAGATGTCGTTGATTTTGGTGAGTCCAATATTGTCTATGTTGGTAAAAGTGCCTTTTCCCATACGGGTTTCAAGCATTTGATTATTCCAGAACAGGTCAAATATGTCGACGAAGATGCTTTTGCGGTGTGTGAAGCCCTTGAGAAATTGGAATAATGAATATTAATCAGAATATAATATGGCTTGGATTTTATTCTTTGCCACCTTATGGTTTGGGACTTCGGTTTTTGTTTTTTATATAGTAGGAATAAAAAGAAAGCGTTGGCGTAATTTGGCTGTCATTGAAACGGCAATCGTTATGGCGGGTCTGTTCTTTATAGGGGCGTCAATGCTTTCCGTTGACAGGTTGTGCGACGTCGGTACGGTAATGCTTTTTTTTGCGTTGGGAATAGGCCTGCTATGGATGTTTGTAGCAAGGTGCTGGGACGGGGTGTTTGAACTTGATGATTTGTTTTTCCTCCTGCTGGGTGTTGGGTGTTTCGTTGGGGTTGTTCTGTTTTTCATATACCGGTCGGAGCCTGATATAAACGAGATGACGATTGTTGAAGGAGAAAAATGTGACAGTATCTTGATTGTCGATAGTTCTCGTTATTGTTGCAATATTGTTGAGAATGGAGATGCTCGATTTATGTATAAATCTGATGGCGGCAATGTTAGCCGTACCGATAGATGCGCGATTTGCAATAAAAGGTGGTGCTCTCATTTTAAAGGGCAGATAACTCGTGAACAATATTACAACTTGGGAGAATACGTGGTAGACCCTGTCTGGTTTTAAATGATTCTTTTTCTTCTTCAACCTCTTCTGACAACAGGTCATCGACAAAAAAAAGAGACGCCAACGCGTCTCTTTTTCTATAACAACAGGTAAGACGTCACACAATGTCCTACAAGCTTCCCTTAAGTGTGGCTGTCGCTTCCTCGCGTGTCACCTCTCCCTGTATGCCTGACAGCTCACGGAAGTCGATAACGACGGTACGCTTCGGCCTTGTCGCCTCGGGGGAAGCATGTCTGATGCAGAACAATGCCGGAAAAATGGCAAGAAACCATTGCGCCTTTTGGCTCTTTTTTGAGATGCTGTAATTATAAAACTGTTGTTTGATCTTGGGCTATAGATAAATAAAAAACATGGTCTTGAAAGGGTAGGGATGGCGATACCAGCGTGGTCTCGATATGACATTGGGCAATCGCCGCCTCCTCTTCCACCGTTTTCAAATGGTCGATCAGGATGCCGGTGCCGGTCCATTTGAACCAGGCTTCTTTGCGGGTCCAGATGCGGGCAAACTCCTGTTCGGGGTCGTCGCTTTGCCGCACAAGGTGCTGCTCTGCTTCGCTGAAGGCGCGTCCCAGCAGGTTGTCGCTGAATTTCCTGCGTCCCTCCACGTCAACGCCCACATCGTGGCTGCTGACGGCCGTGACAATGGCTTCACGGCAGTGGCTGATATTGAAATGGACACCCTCGTGGTTGGTCAGGTAGGGTTTCCCGTGCTCGCCGTTCTGCCACAGGGGTGCGCGCTCGGGCTGGTAGTAAAGGGCTTCGCTAGGGAAGGGGAGGACGTGCGTCTCACCGCTGGCTATCAGCGCCGCGTCGTGCTCCAGCGCATACGCCAGCATGGCATAGCTCACCGCCTGCTCGCGCTTGCGGCTCAGCGTCTTCATGCCGGCCACGGCTGCGGCCTGCTGGGCGGTGCTGTTCGCCACCATCCGCTCAATGGCGCTCTCGTCGATGGCGTCGCTCTGTGGAAAATGATAGATGACCATTTTTTTTCGTCGGGTTGTTAAAAAAGGGATCCCCTTGATGCATACGGGAATCCCTTTGGGTTATGTGTCGGTCCGATCGGGTCAGACCGCCTCAATCGTTTTTAGTTTTGCGTGTTGGTGGTGATGCGCTCCAGCCATTTGAGCATGCCGAGCATCACGGCCATCGAAAGCAGGCAGAACAGGGCGAAGACTCCCCATGTCATCCACTGTTGCGGGAACTTGTTGAGCATGGTAACGCCCAGGAAGATGAACAGGTTGCCGACAGCGGTGGCGGTGAGCCACAAGCCCTGGCACAGACCCACCATGTGGCGCGGTGCAATCTTGGTGACAAACGACAGCCCGAGGGGCGAAATGAGCAGCTCGGCAACGGTCAGGAAGAAATAGGTGACAATGAGGATGCCAGGACCGCACTTCATGGCTGCTTTCGCGCCTTCTTCATAGCCCTTGAATTCCTCGCCCGAAGGATATCCGTGGATGCAGGCGATGACGATGAGGAAGATGTAGGCGCAGGCGGCAACGAACATACCCAGCGCGATTTTGCGCGGCGTCGACATGTCTTGTCCTTTCTTGCGGGTGATGGAGGCGAAAATCCACATGATGATGGGCGTCAGCACAATCACGAAGAACGGGTTGATGCACTGCAGGATTTCAGGTGCGATGGAGCTGGTGTCGACAAAGTCGCGGGCAAAGATGGACAGCGACTGGGCGTTCTGGTGGAACGAGAACCAGAAGAAGACTGCCACACCAAGCACTGCGTACAGTGCCATCATGCGCTGCTTGATGTCCTTGGCCATCGTCTGGCGCTCTTCGGCGGTGTAGTCCTGTACGGCGGATTTCTCTTTCTTGATGGGGTTGGGCAGGCGTTTCTTCACTGCCAGGAAGATGAAGAGCGAGAGGAGCATGGCGGCAACCGATGCGATGAACGAGATGTGGACACCGGTGTTGTACACCTGCAGGTAGTTGGCGCTGAAGTCGGCAAGGCCGCTCTCCTGAACGTTCGAGAGGCTTATCAGGTTGGCCATGTCGTTGCCTTCCATGGTGCCTTGGTTGAATTTGTGGCACAGACGGGGCAGGTCAGCGTTGTAAAGCAAATCTTTGGTCTGAAGGTACCATTTGCGGATCAGAGGGGCCACGAAGGGGGCCACCACACCGCCAATGTTGATGAATACATAGAAAATCTGGAAGCCGCTGTCGCGTTTGCTCTTGGCTTCAGCCAGTGCCTCAGGGCCTTTCTTGGCGGCTTCGGCCTCGAAGTCGTCATACAGCTGTCCGACGATGGCCTGAAGGTTGCCTTTGAAAAGACCGTTGCCACAGGCGATCAGGATAAGGGCCAGCATGGTGAGAACCAATGCAAAGGTCATGCTGCCGCTGGCTCCCATGCCAAACACCGGAATGGAGAGGATGATGTAGCCGATGGCCATCACAACAAGACCGCAAATGATGGTCTTCTTGTAGTTCTGGCTGCGGTCGGCAATGATGCCGCCGGGCAGACTCAACACATAGATAAGGAAGTAGAAGACTGCAAACATGACGCCCGACACGGTGTCGTTGATGCCGAATTTTGAGCAGATGAAAAGCACCAGAACAGCGTTCATAATGTAGTAACCGAAACGCTCACCCATATTGCTCAGTGCAGCAGCAATGAGACCTTTGGGATGTTCCTTTTTGGCCTTGTTGAGGTAAAAAATAAGGAACGGCGTCACAACAATCAATACAACAATCAGGAAAAAGACCATCCTGTTGTTCTCCCATAGATTAGTGATAAAATTCATAAGTTTAAGAATTTGGTTTATAAATATTTTAACTTAAATTCACTTTTTCTGTTCTACGTATTTACTTTGCAAAAATACACAAAAAAATTGAAATGTGACGCCTTTTTCTGTTTTTTGTGTATTTTTGCAGTGCGTTTTTAGTGTATCTTTATCGTGGAACAAGTTGTCTCTTCTTTAATTGACTCCCTCTCGGCGGGCGCCACTTTCCTCTATCCGACCGATACCATTTGGGGCATCGGCTGCGACGCCACCAACCCCGCCGCCGTCGAGAAAATCTATGCCTTGAAGCAACGCGACCATTCCAAGTCGATGCTGGTCCTTTGCTCCGATATCGCCATGGTCGAACGCTTCGTCTCGCCTGTCTCCGACGGGGTGCGCTCCCTCTTGCTCGACGGTGGTCGCCCCACAACGGTGATCCTCCCCGCCGTTCATCGGCTCTTGGCGCCCAACCTCCTGGCCGCCGACGGCACCATCGGGGTGCGCATCCCGCGCATGGATTTCTGCCTGTCGCTCCTCCAGGCCTTCGGCCGCCCCATCGTCAGCACCTCGGCCAACTTGTCGGGTCAGCCTTCGCCGGCCTGCTTCGCCGATATCAGCGCCCGGCTGCTGCAGTCGGTGGATTGCTGCGTGCCGGCTCGCTTCGAGGAACACAAAGGGGGAGCCTCGTCACGCATCGTCAAGCTTCAGGCCGACGGCTCCCTGGCCGTCATCCGACCGTAGCTGCCCATGTAATAAAACAGCAACGGCCCGCCGACTTCCTTGTCCGCAGGCCGCTGTGGGGCTCTGGCGCCTTATGTGCTGCTATAGCGTGTTGTTCATGAACGTGTGGCTCTTCAGCATCTTCTTGATGCGTCGGTTGTTGGTGGAATGGGCCAGGGCGTTGGCATAGCTGGTGTTATGCATGTCGGTGCCCAACAGCTCCACATAGCCTTTCTCTATGTACTCGAATCCTTTCTCCATGGCTACCTGTCCGTAGAATCCGTCTAGCGACAGTATGTTGATTTGGAACAGGATACCTATGTCCTTCATCTTCTTTATCTCAGGACTGTTCGGCCCCAGATAGGGGTAACGTTCCGGATGGGCCAAAATGATGGTGTAGTGCATGTCCATATAGGTCTTGAAGATGTCAATGGGCATATAGTTGTTGTCGTGCAGCGAGAATTCGCTCAAAAGCATGTTGTTGGGCAACAAAACCACCTTGTCCACACCTGGTCGGCGCGCAAAGAGGGGGTCGAATCGGTATTCGCCGCTCACGGCAGCCACCTCGGGCAGATTCGGGTAGCTCGACAGCTCTTGCTTCAGTTTTGCAAATCGTTGCTGGATGTCATCCTCCATGTTGGGGTACTTGGCTTGGAAGTGGGGGGTGAAGAAGACTTTCTTGAATCCCACTTCGGCCATGGTCTTGAGACAGGCTACGGTCTCACTGATGTCATGCGAACCGTCGTCAACACCGGGAAGTAGATGGCAGTGCATGTCTGTCACGAGTTCAGAGTAGATGGGGAAGATGCTGTTTCTTGAGAATAGACCCATGGTGAAAATGGCGTAAGTTGTTTGTTTTGTTTCTGATGAATGCCTGATGGCGCATTATTTTGTATCTGCAAAGATAGGATAATTATCTGAAAATACCAAAGAATATCTCATTATTTTACAAAAACTTCCCCCAACAGACCGCTCCAACCCGCCCCATCAAAATCCCTCGCCCCCTATAAAAAACAAGCAAATCCCTCAACAAACCGCCCCAATCCACCCCATCAGAGCCCCTCCAAATAAACAAGCAAATCCCTCAACGAACCGCCCCAACCCACTCCATCAGAATCCTCAAAAGAAAAAAACATAATAAAAAAAAAGAGGGCGTCACACCGCAGTGTGACCCCCTCTTCAAAGTTCAGTCTAAAAGGTAGGCTATTTTCCCTGACCTTAAGGTCCTTAAAGACCTTAGGGACCTTAAAGCCCTTAAAAAAATCCCTACCGCAAAAAACCTTTATCAATGTCTTCTGCCATTGCCGTTGCCGGAGCTGCGACGCGGGCCGTGGTCGCCTTCTTTGCGAGCACCGCCGTTGCCGTTGCCGCCTTCACGACGCGGTCCGCGCGGACCGCCGTTCGAACGGGGCTTCTCCTCCTCGTAGCCTTCGGGCTTCGGAAGCAGCGCTTTGCGGCTCAGTTTCAGCTTGCCGTTCTTCTCGTCAATGGCGATGATCTTCACCTGGATGGTGTCGCCCTCGTGAAGCAGGTTCTCCAACGTGTCGGTGCGCTTCCAGTCGTATTCGCTGATGTGCATCAGGCCCTCTTTGCCGGGAAGGAACTCCAGGAAGGCGCCGAATTCGACGATGCTGACAACCTTGGCGTCATATATCTGTCCCACCTCGGGAACGGTGCAGATCTCTTTGATCCATTTGATGGCGGCGTCAATGCCTTCCTTGTCTTGCGAGGCCACGTCAACAATGCCCAGGTCGCCCTGCTCTTCAATGTTGATGATGGTGTTGGTCTCGGCCTGGATCTTCTGGATGACTTCGCCACCCTTGCCGATGACTGCGCCGATGAAGTCTTTCGGAATCTGGATCTGGACAATGCGCGGCACGAAGGGCTTGTAGTCCTCGCGGGGCTCTGCAATGGTCTCCTGGATGTGGTCCAGTATGTGCAGACGTCCCTGACGGGCCTGCTCCAGTGCCTTGGCCAGCACGTCGTAGCTCAGACCGTCGACCTTGATGTCCATCTGGCAGGCAGTGATACCGTCACGGGTGCCGCAGACCTTGAAGTCCATGTCGCCCAGGTGGTCTTCGTCGCCTAGAATGTCGCTCAGCACTGCCCATTTGTCGCCCTTGGAAATCAGACCCATGGCGATGCCGGCAACAGGCTTGCGAATCTTCACACCGGCATCCATCAGTGCCAGACAGCCGGCACAGACGGTGGCCATGGAGCTGGAACCGTTCGATTCCAGGATGTCGCTCACCACACGGATGGTGTAGGGGCATTCGGCTTCCGTGGGCAGCACCTCTTTCAGTGCGCGCCAGGCCAGATGGCCGTGGCCTACCTCGCGGCGGCTCAGTCCGCGGTTGCCCTTCACTTCGCCAGTGGCAAAGCCGGGGAAGTTGTAGTGGAGCAGGAACTTGCGGGTGCCTTCAATGACAGCGCCGTCAATAATCTGCTCGTCAAGCTTCGTGCCAAGGGTCACTGTCGACAACGACTGGGTCTCGCCACGGGTGAAGATGGCGCTGCCGTGTGCCGAAGGCAGATAGCTGACCTCGCTCCACAGCGGACGGATCTCGTCCAGCTGGCGGCCGTCCAGACGCGTGCGCTCGGCCAGCACCATGTCGCGCATGGCTTCGCGCTCGGTGTCGTGGTAGTAGCGGTCAATCATGAACTGGATCTCCTCCGTGAGGGTCTCCTCGGTATAGTTGGCGTCGATAAATTCTTGCTTGATGGCGTCGAAGCCCTCTTCGCGCATGTGCTTGTTGGCGATGCCCTGCTTCGAGAAGTCGTAGCACTTCTGGTACACGGCGTCGTGCAGACGCTGACGCAGCTCTTCGTCGTTGACTTCGTGGTTGTACTCGCGCTTCTCGGTCTTGCCGGCTTCAACGGTCAGCTCGGCCAGCACGCGGCACTGGATCTTGATGGCTTCGTGGGCAGCCTTCAAAGCACCGAGCATGCACTCCTCGCTCACCTCTTTCATCTCGCCTTCCACCATCATGATGTTGTCTTCGGTGGCGGCCACAATGAGGTCAAGCTCGGCACGTTCAATGTCCTGCATCGGGGTGTTGATCACATACTGTCCGTCCAGATAGCTGACTCTCACCTCCGACACGGGTCCGTTGAAGGGTATGTCGCTTACGGCCAGCGCCGAGGCGGCTGCCAGGGCGGCCAGCTGGTCGGGCATCGTGTTCTTGTCACCCGAAATCAGGGTGATCTGTACTTGCACTTCGGCATGGAAGTTGTCGGGGAACAGCGGACGCAGGGCACGGTCCACAAGACGGGCAATCAGAATCTCGTGTTCCGAGGGACGCGCTTCGCGTTTGAAGAATCCGCCAGGAAAACGCCCCATGGCGGCGTACTTCTCTTGGTAGTCTACGGTGAGGGGCATGAAGTCCACAAATTCACCAACTTCTTTCTTTGCACAAACCGTGGCCAGCAACATGGTGTCGTTCATCCGCACCACTGCGCTACCATCAGCTTGCTTGGCTAATTTGCCAGTTTCAATCTCGATCATGCGGCCATCGCCCAGATCGAATTTCTTTGTGATGATGTTCATTTTTTTCTTACTTTTTTCCTTGTCCTACATAATCAGCATGGCGAACGTCACGTCATGCCGCTATTTGGCTAGGCTTCTCTCTTCTGCCGGTCGGCTCGCCTAGGCCTTGCCCGAAGCCTCGCTCCGCCCAATCAAAAAAAAGGCACCCAGAAGGACTGGGTGCCTCAACCATAACCAAATAAATATGAAAAACTATTATTTTCTTAAGTTGAGTTTCTTGATGATGGCACGGTATCTTTCGATGTCCGTTTCCTTCAGGTAGTCGAGCATGCGGCGACGTTTTCCGACGAGACCGACAAGGGCTCTTTCCGACACTTGGTCTTTTTTATTCTTCTTCATCAGCTCGGTCAGGTGCTGGATGCGATAGGTGAACAGCGCCACCTGTGCTTCGGCCGAACCAGTGTCCTGTGCGTTCTTGCCGTATTCGGCGCAAATTTCTTGCTTCTTTTCTTTGGTCAGATACATAATGATATTATTTTTTTCCCTTTAAAAACGGCTGCAAAAGTACAACCTTTTCTGAAATATCTGCCATCTTTTTCTCCCAAAATTTTATTTTTCTACCTAAAAAGCTGGTCTTCAATAATCGCTAACTTTGTTAAAGATTCTTAAATCCCACCCAAGCGTGCAATTTTTCGACAAATCAACTTTCTTTTTCAGCAAAAATGACCTCCCATCCAACCCTCTTTTTCCACAACAATAACCCCGCCCATCCACCCCATCCACCCCATCCAGCCCATTCACCCCATAAAACTGAATCAACACGATGAATATTGGTCGAGCAATTCACAAAAACCATAATGTCCGAGGAGTATTAGTGGGAATGGCCGTAAAAGTGCCCCAATAAAAAAACCTGACGGTCAACCGCCAGGTTTTGAGCGATAGACGGGGCTCGAACCCGCGACCTGCGGCTTGGGAAGCCGCCGCTCTACCAACTGAGCTACTATCGCAAAAACAAATCCCTAAACGCATGGGGGTCTGTTTTATTGTATCGTCCGATAATTTTTTTTCTTCAAAGGGGGGCGCTGTCGCGCTCCCCCTGAAATTCTAGTATTCGAAGCTGCTTTCACCCAGAAATTCCCTCAGTATGCTGGTCGGTGGGATGAATTTTGTCTGTATGGGTTCTATCAGTTCCAGCATGCTCAGCAGTCGGATGGCTTCGGCGTATTCTTCGGCACTTTGGGGAACCATCTTCAGCAATGGCTCGGCAAAGGGACGCAGGATGCCCAGTTCGTAGAGCAATGCACTGTTGAACATGATGTCGGCATTTTCTTGGTAGGGGAAGATGTGTTTCTCTTCGCCCAGTCGCACACTCGGCCAGCGTTTCAGGGTGTTGAAAGCACTATAGCCACGGAAGTTGTTGTCGCGCACTATGCGGCGGATCAGTCGGTTGTCGTTCGAACGGATTATGTTCTGGCGGTCCAAGGCCAGCTGCGTTAGTGCCGACACGTATACCTTGAATTTCAACTCTTCGTCAATTTCGGCGGTGAGCTTGGGGTTCAGGGCGTGGATGCCTTCCACCACCAGTATGCTGTCCTTTTTCAGCTGGATGGTCTTGCCACTGAAGAAGGGTTCGCCTTTCTTGAAGTCGTATGTCGGAATCTTGACTTCCTTGCCGTCAAACATCTGCTGCAGCTGTTCGTTGAGCAGAGGGATGTCGAGCGCTTCAACGGCTTCGAAATCATAGTCGCCGTTGGGTTGGCGGGGGGTCTTCTCGCGGGGCAGGAAGTAGTCGTCGAGCGATAGCTGCTTCACATCGAATCCCAGCACCGACAGTTGCACGGACAAACGGCGGCAGCTTGTGGTCTTGCCGCTCGACGAAGGTCCGGCCAAAAGCACCATCCGCACCTTGTCGCGTCGTTGGTCAATCAGGTCGGCTATTTGGGCATATTTTTTCTCATGCAGGGCTTCGCTCACCTGTATCAGTTCGTTTTCATGATGATGGCGAACCAGTTCGTTCAGGTCGTCGACGGTCGACGCCTGCAGCAGTCGGGCCCAGTTGCGATGCTCTTGGAAGATGTTGAAGAGCTTTGGGGCCTCCTGATAAATGTCCAGACGTTCGGGCATCTTGGGGTCGGGACATTGCAGCAGGTAGCCGTTGGCAAACGAACGCAGATCCCATTGCTTCAACACCCCGGTGGAGGGCACCAGTCGGGTGACCCACTTGTGGGGGGTGCCGCCCAAAAAGTGCATCTCTATGTACAGCTGGGTGAGCCCTTCCAACAACCGACGTGTGGCAGGAATGGGCTCGTTCTCAATGAGTTTGATGGCGTCGGTCACCAGCATCGACTTGGTCAGGAAGGGGAGGTCCTGGTGCTGCAGCTCGGCCATGCGGTCTCTCACTGTGCGCACTATCTCCAGCTGGGTGGGCAGCTCGTATCCTTCCTCCAGCGACTCGATCTTGCAGAAGAAGCCGTTCACCATCCAATGCTCTATGGTCAGCACGGCCTTGGGGTAGCAGTCGCGCACCGCCTTGTACAGCAGGAAGCACAACGACGTGATGTAGGTGCGGTATCCCTGCCGGTGGCTGATGTCCACAAACCGTATGTTCTTCGGCTTGTAAATCCGGTAGTTGAGCATGTTGATCTTGTTGTTCACCAGCGCGCAGAGCACGGGGTATTGGCAGTGGTGGTCCACTTGGGTGGCCAGCTCGGCTAGCGACAGCCCTTGCTCCACCATCCGGCGTTCGCCGGTATTCTCAATGATGACTTCTATCTGTTGCATGAATCCTTTTTTGTAACTAGTGAGATTCTTCTAACGACAACATCCTGCTTTTATTGTGGCTTGGCCTCGAAAAACTTTTCCTCTCGCCGAATGGGTTCTCCCGCAACCGCCTCGTCCCGCTGCCGTTGCTGCGGGTGGAATAGGTGGAAGTGTCGATATTTGTGGAAAAATAGTAAACTCGTTCGGTTTGAGCATATTTGGATGCCTAAAAAATGTTAATTCGACCGGCACTTTGTTGCGGGTATCCTTTTTTTTATATTTTTGCACTTTGTTTTTGTTACGCCAAATGGACTCGAACGTGATTTAATTGTTTGAATAAACTCTTTTTAGGGAGTTATTATGGTTCGGGTCGGTTGGGTCAACAAAACACTTTTTGCAACAAAAAATTTTAAAATTAAAGGAACTATATATATTGATTTTTTCATACCATATCGGATTAAAAACAGAAAATTCATATAAATCACTAAATTACTAACCAACAAAAAATCAGCTTATGCGTAAATTTTTTAAAAGTCTTCTGCTCATGGCACTCCTCTGCGTGCCTTGGGTGATGCAAGCCCAAAGTGACACCCTTACGGTGGCTGATGGTTCGGAATCCAATTCCTACGTCCCGTTCTACGGATATTGGATGGACGCTAGCCAACACAACCAGGTCATCTATCCGGCTTCTATGATCGCCAATATCTCTGGCGACAGCATTACGGGTATTGGATTCTACATGGCCTCTACCAACAGCAGCCCTTGGAACTCTTCCGTGACTATCAGTCTCGGCATTACAGGCGATGCTTCCCTCACCGCCCTCAACACCTCTGCCGATCTTGTCCAGGTGTGGCAGGGTACTGTGAACGGTCAGGGCAACTTCTGGATCAATTTCGATCAGGCTTTCCCATACCCCGGTGGCAACCTGCTCCTCGACATCCAGACAAGCGCTGGCTCTTTCAGCGGCGGTTCGTTCTATGGCACTCAGGTGCCCAATGCTTCCTTCTATAGCTATAACACCACCGCTTATTCCGTCAACTTCGTTCCGAAGACTTCTTTCCTCCATGTCGAGGGCGACTTCGAAATCTGCGCCATGCCTCGTGGCTTGTCTGTCCTCCCCGATACGGCCGACCTCTATCTCAGCTGGATTTCCGCTGAATCTCCGGTCGACGACTATGCCGTCTTCCTCAACGACTCACTCATCGCTACCACTGGCGATACCTTCTATACCATCAGCAATCTTGCTCCCAACACTCCCTATTCGGTGAAGGTGGCTTCCGTCTGCGGCACCGACTATTCCCCTGCCGTCGCGGCTTCGGTCCGCACTGCTTGCAGCCAAATCTCGCTGCCTTTCTTCACCAGCTTCGAGAATGACCCCTACGGCGTCTTCCCGCCTTGCTGGACGCGTACCATCGCCTCGGGTACCGACCCCTCGGTCAATACGGTCTATGCCCACACCGGCACCCAGTCCATGTATCTCCAGGCTTCCTACGACTACAACCTCTTCGCTAGCCAGGCAATCCCCACCGATGGCAACGATATCAAGGTCGACTTCTGGGCTCGCCTCAGCAATAACTATGAGGGCTGGATCCAGGCTGGCGTGATGACCGACCCCACCATCGACTCTACCTTCATCCCCCTGCTCTATATCAACGATATGGCTGGCGAATGGAAACACTATAACTTCTCCACCCACGACCTCGACGCTTCGGCTACCTATTATGTCGCCTTCAAATACTACGGCACCGGTGCCTACAACAGCGCTGCCGGCGCTATCGACGACATCACCATCAGCCAGACCGACGGCTGCGCCATGCCGCGTCTCGCCGCTTTCGACTCCGTCGATACCTCCTTCGTCACCCTCCATTGGGTCTCCGGCGCCTCCAACAATGACTTCGAGCTGGCCTACAGTCTCCAGAACGATGTCAACACCGCTTCTGTTGTCAGCAGCATCTCCGACACCGTCTACACTGTCAACGACCTCAACAGCAACAGCTCCTACCATTTCTGGGTGCGCAGCCTCTGCTCCTCTGGCGACACCAGCCTCTGGTATTATGCAGGCAGCATCCGCACCACTTGCGCAACGGGTATGGATGCCCCCGTTTTTGAGGATTTCGCTTCCTTCGACTACGAGGCTCCTAGCTGCTGGACTGTCATGCAGAGCTACGACAGCTACGGTAGTATCTATCCTTATGCCTCTTCCTACGATGGTCTCTCCTTCTATCCTCAATATGGTCAGCCCAATCTCATCGCCATGCCTTTCATCCGCTTGGCTGCTAACGAGATGGATATCGAAATCAACGCTCAGACCAATAGCTATAACGCTGCTACCCTCGAGGTGGGCTATGTCACCGACCTCTCCGACGCCTCCACCTTCCGTCTGTTAGGTGCCGTCACCAGCACCACTCCTGCCGACTATGAGTTCACCACCGACACCGTGACTGCCGATACCATCTGGATCGCTTTCCGCGCTTCCACCAACGGCCAGTATGGCTATGCTTACGTCCACTCTGTCAATATCCATCATCTGAGCAACTGCATGCGCCCCGACAATCTCGTCCTCGACACGGTCAACCACGAGATGGCTCAGCTGCATTGCACCACCGTCACCGGAGCCACCGGCTATGAAGTGCTCTACGCCACTGTCAACAATGTCAACGCCGATGGCGCTCAGACCGAATCGTCCTCCGATGGCTACTTCACCATCAACGGCCTTTCCCCCAGCACCACCTACTACACTTGGGTCCGCACCGTCTGCGGCTCCGAAGAGTATAGCGACTGGCGTCAGGGTCCTCAGTTCACCACCATGTGCGGCGAGGATTTCTGCCTGCTTCAGGTCAACCTCCACGATAGCTATGGCGACGGCTGGAACGGCAATGCCATCAATATGTACACCAACGGCACATTACTAACATCTGCCACCATCTCCTCTGGCTACTCCGCCACCGCTCAGCTCTCCATGTGCCAGGACGACACCGTTGTCTTGATCTGGAATACGGGCTCCTTTGCTAGCGAAACTTCCTTCGAGGTCTACCATGCCGGCTCTCAGGTAATCGCTGCTGCTGGCACCGATTTCGCCACTGGCGACACCATCGTCGTCAGAATGGGCTGCCCCACCTGTACGGCTGTCTCCAACCTCGTCGCTGTCGACACCGCTGCTACCGACGGTAGCGTCACCGTGTCCTGGACCCCCGCCAGCGAAAATGACTCCGAATGGATCATCTCCCTCAACGGCTCCATCTTCGATGTCGCCAACGACAATACCTTCACCATCGACAACCTCGAGCCTGGTAACGGCTATAACATTGGCGTCGCTACCTACTGCGGTGAAGGCGATACCAGCGACTTCGTCTATGTCTACGCCTCCACCTTGTGTGATGTTTCCTGCAATGTTGTTGTGGAAATGATAGATAGCTACGGCGACGGCTGGAACGGCAACGCCATCAGCCTCTATCAGAACGGTGGCCTCAAGGGTACCGCTACCCTCACTTCGGGCAACTATCAGATGGCCAGTGTCCCTGTCTGCCAGGGCGATTCCATCGAAATCCGCTGGACACTGGGCAGCTTTGTCTCCGAGACAAGCTTCAGAATCCTCAGCCTGTCGGGCGACACCCTCTACAGCGGCAACGCTACCGCCGAGGGCTTTGTAGGTATGACCGACACCGTCTCCTGCCCCTCTTGCTCTTCCCCCACAAATATCGCTATTAGCAACATCACTACCAACAGCGCTACCATCAACTGGAACACCAACGGCTCCGCCAGCAGTTGGCTGGTCACCGTCAATAGCGCTTCCGCTATGGTCCTCAACACCGTCATCACTTCGGTGCCTTATACCATCACCGGCCTCGACGTCGCCACTTCTTATACCTTGTCCGTGAGCAGCATCTGCGACAACGACACCGCTGCCGCTTCTTACGCTACCTTCATCACTTCGTGCGACGCTATCACGCTGCCTTGGTACTTCGACCCCTTCACCGATCCTAGCAACATCGACTACTCCTTGCCGCTCTGCTGGTATGCTCCGCAGACCTACGATAGCTATGGCACACTCTATCCCGCCAACGCTTATAGCGGCCTTACCGTCTATGGCTCCTCCGGCAGCTCCTGCATGGTGGCTTCCCCCCTCATCCCCACCGCGGGTAACAATATCTATGTCCGCTTCCACGCTTCCTCCTACATGTACAACAACCCGACCATGACTGCCGGTATCATGACCGACCCGTCCAACCCGGCTACCTACATCCCGTTGGTCAACATCACTAGTACTGAATCGACCGAGTACGAGTTCACTACCGACAATGTCACCGGCATCACCGCCAACGACAGCGTCTATGTGGCCTTCCAGGTTGTGCCTCCCACAGGGTATGGCTCCGGCGAAATCTATATCGAGGACCTCTACGTCCAAAGCATACCCAGCTGCCATCGCCCCGATAGCATCGTGGCTAGCAACGTGACCTCCTCCGCCGTCACCCTTACTTGGCCCGCTACCGGCGCTACCAACTACACGGTCTCCTACGGCGACACCTCCTTCGTCGTCTCCACCAACTCCGTGTCCCTCACCAACCTCACCCCGGGTACTACCTATACCGTATATGTCCAGGGCAACTGCGCTTCCGATTCCAGCTTGTTGCAGCACCTCACCTTCAATACTTCTTGTGCTGCCGTCACCATCCCCTGGACCGAAAGCTTCGAGGGCTACTCCAACTATGCGGCTCCCAACTGCTGGACTATGTACAACCAGTATCCTGACTACGATGGTAACATCGCACCCTACATCTACAACGACTCCTACTATGCACATACGGGCGTCGCCTCGCTGACCCTTATGGGTACTTCTGCCATCAGATCCATGGCTGTCGGCCCCGAACTGACCGGCGCTGCCATGAATACCCTTCATGTCAGCTTCTGGGTCTATGGTAGTTCTAGTTATGGCTTCGAGGCTGGTTTCATGACCGATCCTTCCGACACCTCTACCTTCATCCCGGTGCTGAATGTCCCCGCCACGTCATACAACTCTACCCAGTATGATTTCATGACCAACTCCCTCACCAACGCCGCTACCTCCTACCACTTCGCTATCCGCATGCTCAATAGTTCTTCTTATAGCGGCTCTATCTATATCGATGACATCAACATCATTGTTATGCCGGCTTGCTCTGACGAGTTCGCCGCTGTCTCCGTCAATGGTGTCACCAGCGATGGCGCTACCATTTCTTGGACTCCTGGCCTCGGTATCAACGCCAACGCTACCTACACCGTCAACCTGATGGATGCCAACAACAACTCTCTCAACACCTATACCGATGTTACCTCGCCTCTGACCATCACCGGTCTCAGCGCCAACGCCGATTATAAGGCTATTGTCAGCCTCAACTGCGGCGGCGGCGTCTCTGCCGTCAGCGACACCGTCAGCTTCACCACCCTCTGCAGCTCTTTGGATTCCTTCTTCAGCTTCGACACCAACATGATCGCTGAAACTTCCAACTATGCTCCTATGGGCTACAGCTACTACAACTACAGCTACACCCAGACCATCATCGACTCCGCTCGTATGGTCGAAGGCGACATCGTCGGATTTGCCTTCCTGCCTGCTTCCGCTGAAACAGGCGACTACTTCACCCACATGGATGTCTACATGGCCAACGTGAGCGCTACCGACTTCAACAATGGTTGGATCGTCCCCGACGACAGCACCGTCTTCACCCAGGTCATCTCCGATGCCAATATGTGTTACGACACCGCCGATTGGCAGCAGCACATCTTCAACCAGCACTTCGTTTGGGACGGCCATAGCAATGTGCTCGTCGCTATCCGTCGTGGCCACGGCTCCTATAGCGCTGGCGCCTCCTTCTCCGTCCATAGCGATGCTACTACTACCGCTAAGACGATCTACGGCTATAACGACAACACCACTTACGACATCAGCAACCCCGATGCTGCTTCCTCCTACAATGTCTTCACTGGCGACTTTGTGGGCGACTTCATGTTCCTCGTCTGCGGCGAGTCTTGCCCTGCTCCTTCGGCTCTCTCCGCTACTGCTGTCGACTACCAGAGCGCTACCATCTCTTGGAACGCCGCTTCCGACAGCGTGGAATATGCCATCAAGGCCGTCTCCGACGCTACCTATCCCGCTCCTACTGCCATCATCAACAACGGCAGCTTCAGCTTCACGGGTCTCGTCCCGGCCACTACCTACTCGTTCCATGTCCGCGCCATCTGCGAGGAAGAAGTCACCAGCAACTGGGCTGACCTGACCTTCACCACCGACAGCCTGCCGTGCTTCGCTCCGAGCGGCATGGAGGTTACCAACCTCGAAATGAACGCTGCCACCCTCGACTGGACCGTCAACGGCGAAGAGACCGCTTGGCGCATCCGCGTCTGGAACACCAGCTTCGACCAGACCTACGATGTCACCTCGCATCCCGCTACCATCACCGGCCTCACCAAGAACACCCAGTACAATGCTGCCGTCATGGCAGTCTGCGGCGGTATCCTCGAGTCCGAAGCTAGCGACACTGTCTCCTTCACCACGCTCGACTGCCCGGTTCCGACCAACGTCGCCGTGAGCAATGTGACTACTCACACTGCCACCATCACCTGGAACGGCACCGCCTCCAGCTACACGCTCGAGTACGGCTCCGAAGGTTACCCGCAGGGTGACGGCACCGCCATCGCCAACATCACGGGCAACAGCTACCAGCTGACCGACCTGGTCGACGGCTACGCTTACGATGTCTACGTCATGGCCAACTGCGACGCGCAGAACGCCAGCGACTGGAGCACCAAGGCCACCTTCACCACGCTTGTCGGCATCAACGGAGTTGAAGGCTCCATGGTGACCGTCTACCCCAACCCGACGAGCAACAGCACCACCATCACGCTGACCGGTGTGAACGGTGATGTGACCATCGCCATCGTCGACATGAACGGCCGCACCGTCCGCAGCGAAACCATGAACTGCGAAGGCGACTGCGCCAAGACGATGCAGGTCAACGACCTCGCCCAAGGTGCCTACTTCGTCCGCATCAACGGCGACAACGTCAACATGGTGAAGAAACTCATCGTGAAGTAATCCCTCTAAAAAAGACCCCAAGGACCCAAGCCCCAGGCCCCAAAGCCCCAAGCCCCAAAGCCCCAAGCCCAAGTCCCCAAGGTCTACACTAACCCCAAGGCGGGGCGGCTCCAGCCGCCCCGCCTTCCTTTTACCCCATCCCCCAAAAACCAAAAATAGTAAAAAAACTACCCTCCAGCGTCACGCCGATGCAAATCCCTGTCGATTCGAACCCGACCGCAAAAACGCCCAACAAATCCCCACCTAGCCACTCCATACCCAAAACAAAATCCCCAATCCCGCCGCGTTCAAACAACATTGCTGTCCCGTACCCAAAACCGAACCCCAATCCGGTCGCGTCCAAACAACAATGCAGTCCCATATCCAAAACCGAGCCCCAATCCTGTCGCGTCCAAACAACAATGCAGTCCCATATCCAAAACCGAGCCCCAATCCTGTCGCGTCCAAACAACATTGCTGTCCCGTATCCAATACAGAACCCCAATAGAACTCCCTCCGTCATTAAAAAACGCTTCTTCTCCCGTAGCTTGCTGGAGGGTGATAGGAAATCACAAGCAGGAGGCTGTGAAGGGCGCAGGGTGTCTGAGCGCGATAACCTTCAAAAGTAAAAAGGTAAACCAGAACCCCCATCCAACCACCACAAGTAAAAAGACACCGACGGACCTGCGAGTTCCTGCGCCACAGCCTTCTGAGCCGATGATTTCCATCACCCGGAAGCAGCGGGTCTATCTCCTTACGTGAAAAAAGCACTTTTTCTTTGCCAGCGTTTCTTTTTTTGCTTTGGAAAAAAGAAATGCTGATAGCCTATAAGAGGAAGAAATGCTGATAAACAATAAAGAAAACTCTGAACGAATAAAGAATCTTTTGCAACCCTCAGCCATTCCGAAAAGTGAGGGACTTTTCGGGCTTCGGCTCATAGCTCCACTGGAGCTATTTCATATTTCCGGCTCTGGCGAAAGAAAAGTTGAGAAAGAGCAGATGAAGAAGATCAGATGAAGAAAAAAAAATGAAGAAGGAAGAAAAGAAAAGTTGAGAAAGAAGAGAAAGAGAAAAAGCACTTTTTCTTTGCCAGCTCCTCAGCCACTCCGAAAAGTGAGGGACTTTTCGGGCTTCGGCTCATAGCTCCACTGGAGCTCTTCATGTTTCGCTTTGGAAAAAAGAAATGCTGATAGACTATAAGAGGAAGAAAAGTTGATGAAGAAAAAAAGATGAAGTTGAAGATGAAGAAGAAAGATAAAATGAAGAAGGAAAAAAAGATGAAGAAGAAAAGCTGATGAAGAAGAAAGATAAAATGAAGAAGGAAAAAAAGATGAAGAAGAAAAGCTGATGAAGAAGAAAGATAAAATGAAGAAGGAAAATAAGATGAAGAAGCACTAATGTCTATTAAAAATTGTTAATTTGATTTGTATATAATATATTTTCAATAATTTGCGTAGCAAAATGCTTGTCGCACTTTTGAAAGCGTTATCAATGAAAGATAACATATCAAAAGGCGATT
>JAEEGG010008496.1_pt1 | contig 23280 bp, 20 predicted proteins | sample 9134161 | NCBI WGS metagenome assembly JAEEGG01 (sample SAMN16246543, study PRJNA631951) | gut metagenome | biome: gut microbiome; feature: rumen; material: CR-attached | host: Bos | place: Iran: Karaj | collected 2018-10
CGAAGGCTTTATTAACACCCTCGAACAGTCGCTGAAAGAGGGCAAGGTGACAATGGCCGAGATCGATCAGGCCTGCCGTCGTGTGCTGGAGGCGAAATACATCTTAGGACTCTTTGAGGATCCCTACCGTTTCCTCGACCCCAAGCGCCACGAGACGGACATCTACACCACAGAGCACAGACAGGCTGCACGCCAACTTGCTGCGGAGTCGTTTGTGCTGCTGAAGAATGAGAACAGGCTCCTACCGCTGAAGAAGCAGGGGAAGATCGCGCTCATCGGACCGATGGCCGACAACCGCATCAACATGGCAGGCACCTGGGCTCCGACAGCCACCAACGAGCGATATGCCACGCTGAAAGAGGCGATGGAGAAGGCATTAGCAGGCAAGGCGACGCTCAGCTATGCACAAGGCTGTAACTTCACCAGCGACTCCACAATACAGAAGGACGGCGGATTCTACCGGCAGACACCTTTCAAGGATGCCGAACTGTTGAAGCGCGAAGCATTAGACATCGCCCGTGATGCCGATGTCATCGTCTGCGCCATGGGAGAGTCGGCAGAGATGAGTGGCGAGTGCAGCAGCCGTGCCACGTTGGAGATGTTCGACACACAACGGGAGCTGCTGGAAGCCCTGCTCGCATTAGGCAAGCCCCTGGCGGTGCTGAACTTCGCCGGCCGTCCGACGGTACTGACATGGGAGAACTGTCACGTACCTGCCATCCTGCAGGTATGGTTTGGCGGCAGCGAGGCAGGCGATGCCATCTGCGACGTGCTCTTCGGCGACAAAGTGCCATGCGGCAAGCTTACCACCTCGATGCCTCAGGCCACAGGACAGGAGCCGCTTTACTATAACTATCTGCCGACGGGAAGACCTGTGGGAGAAGACCTGAGCACATTCTCGAAATTCGGCAGCAACTATTTCGACGTACGCAACGACCCACTGTTCCCATTCGGGTTTGGACTGAGCTATACCACCTTCGAATACAGCGACATCCACTTTAACGGACGGAAAGCATCTGTGACGGTCACCAATACAGGCGACTATGACGGCGTAGAAATCGTACAGCTCTATATTCACGACGTCGTGGCCAGCATCACCCGCCCTGTGAAGGAACTGAAAGGATTCCAGCGCATCCATCTTAAGAAGGGCGAGAGCAAGGAAGTGACGTTTGAGATCAAAGATGACCTGCTGAAGTTCTATAACAGCAGCCTCGACTACGTCTTAGAGCCTGGCGAGTTTGAGATTATGATTGGTCCGGACAGCAGCCTGAAACATCTTAAAAAGGCAGTGATGACCGTAAATTAAATGCGATAATAACACAGATATGAATATTACAGAAAGATTCTTAAACTACACGAAGTTTGACACGCAGTCGGCTGAGGACAGCCAGACGGTGCCGAGTACTGCGAAACAACTCGTATTTGCGGAGTACCTGAAAAAGGAATTGGAGCACGAGGGCCTAAGTAACGTCGAGCTCGATGACAAAGGCTATCTCTACGCCACGTTGAAGTCGAACATGAAAGGATCGGATTACAAATCCTCCCAACCAGTACCCACCATCGGCTTTATCTCGCATTACGACACCAGTCCCGACTGTTCTGGGGCAGACATCAAACCGCAGATCGTGCGCAACTACGACGGATCAGACATCCTGCTATCAGAGGGCATCATTTCGAGTCCCCAGCGATTCCCTGAGTTGCTGAATCACATAGGCGAAGACCTGATTGTAACTGACGGCCACACGCTCTTGGGAGCCGACGACAAGGCGGGCATCGCAGAGATTGTCGAGGCGATGTGCTGGCTGAGGGCCCATCCTGAGGTGAAGCACGGTGACATCCGCATCGCCTTCAATCCAGATGAGGAGATCGGCATGGGTGCCCACCACTTCGATGTAGAGAAGTTTGGCTGTGACTGGGCCTACACGATGGACGGCGGCGATGTGGGAGAACTGGAATTCGAGAACTTCAACGCCGCCAGCGCTAAGATATATATAAAAGGTGTAAGCGTGCATCCCGGCTACGCGAAGGGCAAGATGGTGAACGCCTGCCTTCTGGCGGCTGAGTTCGTGGCGATGCTGCCGGCAGAAGAGACACCAGAGCAGACGGAAGGCTACCAGGGTTTCTACCACCTGACGGGTATGCAGGCCAACGTGGAGAGCGCCAAGCTGAACTACATCATCCGCGACCACGACCGTGAGCACTTCGAAGACCGCAAACGCACGGTCCAGAAGTGTGCAGACCAGATGAATGAGACATACGGCGAGGGAACTGTCACCTGCGAAGTGAATGACCAATACTATAATATGAAGGAGAAGATCGACCCTCAGATGCACGTCATCGACCTCGTGCTGCATGCCATGCAGGACTGTGGCGTGGCGCCCAAGGTGAAGCCTATCCGTGGCGGTACCGACGGTGCCCAATTGTCATTCCGTGGTCTCCCCTGCCCCAACATCTTCGCCGGCGGCGTGAATTTCCACGGACCGTATGAGTTTGTGAGCATCCAGTCGATGCAGAAGGCCGTCGAGGTGATTGTCAGGATCTGTGAACTGACGGCGGGATACAATTCTTAGGCTTTCATCAGGGCGTCGAGCGCCTCGATCTCACCTACCACCCAGATGATATCGCCCTCCTTGAAACGGCGGTTCGGACGGAAGGTGGAAAGGCTTTCCTTTCCCTCTTCCAGGCCGACGACCATACAACTGTACAGGTCGCGGATGCCACTCTCGATGAGCGTCTTGCCGATGAACGGACTGTCGTTGCCGATGACCAGCTGCCGCAGTTTCATCTCGCGCATCTCCATCTCCGGGTCCTCGCCGAAGCGCTCCCTTTCAAGTGCATCGCGGAAAGCCGTGAACTGTGCGTCACTACCAATCACCTGGAGCACATCGTGGGGGAAGACGATATAGTCACCGTCAGGAATATTCACACGCCGGCCACCACGCAGGATGCTGCTGATCATCACCCCATACTTCTGTCCCAGGTTCAGCTGCTTCAGCGTCTGTCCCATCCACATCGAGTCGGCAGGCACCTCAAACTCAGCAATATGGATGTCACGGTCGAGCAGGCGCCCTTCGTAGAGCGGACGCTTCTTGCCGTGCACCTGAGCCTCAATCTCACGGGAACGGAGATTCTGGATGAAGAGTCTCTCGAGCGTGATGCTGCGATGCTTGATCCAGCGGGAGAAGACGATACCCCACACCACGACGATGCCGAAGCAGATCAGCAAGGCGCTGGCAAATTGTGTCAGATAGTTGCAGATATAGAAGATGAATGCCACTGCGATAATCACACGTACCAGGATGGTGAAAATCAGCGGCAGGCGGTTGCGGTTGCTCTCCCGCCACAGAGCCTTGAACTCCTCGCTCTTGTTCTTCTTCATCACCATCGCCCGCAGGAACGGTGCGATGAAGAGTATCGTCAAGATGCCCGTAATGGCATTTGCATAAGGTCGCAGTTCCTGACCCGGCAGCAGCTTGTGCATGAAGGGCAGCGCAAAGGTGAACATCAGGGCAATGCCTGCAGACGAGAGGATAGAATATACGACGGTATTGATGCTCATCTGCGTCAGCAGCCGCTTCCAGTTACTCTGCTGCTGCGTGTGCTGATGACTCATCGACAGATGGTTCAGCGACAGGATGAGCTTCTTGGGCAGATGGTGCTCCAGACGGTTATAAGCCGGTGTGGCCAGACGGATCATGTAGGGCGTGAGGAAAGTGGTGATGACAGATACGGCCACGACCACAGGATAGAGGAAGTCGCTGATCACTCCCAGCGACAGTCCTAACGAGGCGATGATGAACGAGAACTCACCGATCTGTGCCATCGAGAATCCACAGCGCATGGCCGACTTCAGCGACTCACCGCCCAGCATGAACGAGATTGTGCCGAAGACTGCCTGTCCGACAAGAATCGTCAGCACCAACAACAGGATGGGCAAGGCGTACTCCACCAAGATCTTCGGATCGACAAGCATACCCACCGACACGAAGAAGATGGCACCGAAGAGGTTTTTCACCGGCTCCACCAGCTTCTCGATGCGCTCTGCCTCGACCGTTTCTGCCAGAATGCTACCCATGATGAAGGCACCGAAGGCAGAACTGAAGCCTACTTTCGTCGACGTCACCGCCATCGCGCAGCAGAGTCCCAGTGACACCACCAGCAGCACCTCGTTGTTGATGAGGCTGCGCACCCTTCTCAGGAACAGCGGGATAGCAAAGATTCCCACTACCAGCCAGAGAATGAGGAAGAAGCCAATCTTGATGACCGCCCCGATCATCTGCCCGCCCTCCAGGTCGTTACCTGTAGCGACGGCACTCAGCATCACCATCATCACGATGGCCAAAATATCCTCCAGTATGAGCACGCTCATCACCATTCCGGCGAACTGTTGCTGCCTAAGACCCAGATCGTCAAAGGCTTTATAGATAATAGTGGTCGACGACATGGCCAGCATACCGCCGAGGAAGATGCAGTCCATCTTCTCCCAATGGAAAGCCTGCCCCACCAGCACTCCCAGCATCGACATGCAGAAGATGATGGTGCAGGTGGATATGATCGGCGAAGCACCCATCCTCAGGATCTTCTTGAACGAGAAGTCGAGCCCCAGCGAGAAGAGCAGGAACATCACGCCGATGTCTGCCCAAAGATGCACGCTGGCATGATCGACCACAGACGCCGTATAGGGCATGCTGGGACTAACCAGGAACCCGGCGACGATATAGCCGAGTACCAGCGGCTGCTTGAGCCGCTTGAACAACAGTGTCACAATGCCTGCCACTATCAAGATCAGGGCGAGGTCTTCAATCAAACCGGGAATCTCTGACATATTTTTACGTAATTACGGTATAACGATATAACGGAATAATGGATTTAGTACCACTGCACGGCATTGGTCGAGCCAGAACGCTTGTCGTATTTCAGGGCGTCTGTCAGCGTCGAGGCGTTGCAACGGAAAGAGAAGTTATAACTGGTGTAGGGCGCCAACATGACATCGGCCGACATGCTGAAGCAGTGCAAGTCGCGGGAGAGCGACATGCGCGTCATCGAGATATTCTTGTTCTCGAAGTCGTAGCCAGAGCTGAAGTTGATGTTCCAGCCGTCACTCAACGTCACATTGCCGCTGAGGTTCAGCGTCTGGGTGATCTTGTAGGGATAGCGCATCGTTTCGTAGTTGAACTTCTTAACATCCCTATTCTCACGCAAGGAGACGGTATAGCCGATGTTCAGCGTCCAGGGCATCTTGAACTTCATATAGCCGTCCTCGTCAGTCTCAGCCTTCGACTTATCACCTGTGGGGTGCTTGGCTTTCTCCATCTCGAGGTCTACGTTACTCTCCACGGAGTCCCAGTCGTCATCGTCATCTTGCTTCTTCTTATTCTTTTTGTTCTTGTCGTCGTCCACCTTCTGACCCGTCAGCCGCTTGAAGAGCTTGATCACCTTCTGATTGTCAAGTTTGTAGTTGAGACTTTGGTCGATACCCGTCCAGCGGCCCCATTTGCCTTGCCCCCAGTAAGTGGTGTGCTCACTCTCTCTCGGCGTGGCACCCACACTGTCGGCCTCATAGACGTATGAGGCGAAGGTAGCGTTAAGATTCAGGGTGTAAGACTTCGTGAGCTTCAGCCTCAGGTTGGTGCGCAAGTCGCTCAGTGGCCTGATGTCCGTGGCAAAGTTATACGACATGCTGGCCCCAAGCTCATCAATCAGACTGATTTTCTTTACACCCGTGGAGTCATCGTCCGACTTGATCTTCATTTCAAGGTTGTTCTTGATGTCGAAATTGATGGTCCCCTTTTTGCCCTTGCCTGGTGCAGTATAGATATTAATATCGTAAGGCTTATACTCCACGAACGACACATTGCCGTCAGCATCCGTCTTCGTGTAGGTCTTGTAGTAGCCGTAGCAGGGGTCACCGAAGTCAGGCGCATAACTGAAACTAACCATCGGCGTAAATACGTGGCGGATAGCTTGTATCTTGTCGCCGAAGAGCTTGCGGCTGGGGACATAGAAGCCGTACAACTTCGTGTCGACAGAGACGCTCGTCGACCAGTCGTAGACATTATAGAAACCCGTCACCGTATCAGTCACCTCCTTCTGGGCATCAGTGTCCCAGTGTTTCTCCTGCTTTCTGAAGAGCGTACGGTCGGTGAAGTTGAAGCCAGGGGTGACATTCAGGAATCCAAACACCGAAAAAGTGGCCTTGATGGGAATCGAGTGCATCATGCCGTTCTGCCAGTCTTTAGCCAAGTTCGTGTGAAAGAGTTGGCTCTCCTTCACGTTGTTGATCTGGTTCTTGAAATTACCCGTATACGACATCGAGATCTTCTCATACCATCGTTGTTGACCAGCCGCCTTCTTGCGTTTGAAAGGATAGAACTGGGCGATGGTGATACCGAGTGTCGGCAGTTCGATGCTCAGCGTGGAGTCTTTCATGTTCTGCGTCAGATTGGCCGAGGAGTTGAGACTCATGCCGATGCTAGAGAAAGACGTATTGAAACCGACGGCCGATGTACGTGTGGACTGTGTTCGCGTCTGCGGGTTGTACATCGAGGTGAGGTTGTTCTGTTCGTAGCTCTGCGAGGAGTAATTCACACGTGCCGTAAACGAGCGTACGGGATGTGCCTTGGCGTCCTGGCTGTGGTTCCACGTCAGCTTGAAGTCCGTCGCCTTCTGATAGTCAGGCATGTTCTTGTCGCCCGTGACGGAGTTCTGGTAGCTCACCAGGAAACTACCATTGTAACGATAGCGCTTCCTGTAGTTCGACGTGGCGGTGACACCCCACGAGCCCTTCGTATAGATCTCGCCCAGCAGTTTCAGGTCCATCTTGTCGCTGATAGCGAAGTAATAGCCGCCGTCGCGCAGGTAGAATCCCTTGTTCGACTCGTCGCCATAGGTAGGCATGATGAGTCCGCTTGAATAACTCTTGGTAAAGGGGAAAAAGCCGTAGGGGACGGCCAACGGCAGCGGCACGTCGGCCACGACGAGGTAGGTCGGTCCGAATACCACATCCTTGCCAGGACGTACCTTTGCACGCGACATCGCCAGATAGAAGTCTGGATGCGGATCATCGCAGGTTGTATAGCGGCCGTGCTGGATATACATCTCCCCCTCAGGTCCGCGCTTCGACAGCTCACTGGTCAGAAAACCGTCGTCCTGCTGGGTGTACACATCCTTGATCAAACCCTTCTTCGACTTGAAGTTGAACGACATCGGTCCCGTCTGATACTCGTCGCTGCCCATCTTGAACACCGGCGAGCCTATTGTCTCCTGCGTGGTCGAGTCGAGACGTCCCTCCGCATGCACGATATTGCTGTCGAGGCTCATGAAGATCTTCTCACTCGCCAGGTCCATGTTCTGGTACTTCACCTTCGAGTCGCCATAGAGCTTGGCCTGCGATGTGGCAGCGGTATAGGTCAGGGAGTCCTTGGCAGAATACTCCACCGGCGAGTCGATACCGCTCTTGCGGCTACGATTGATGCTATCGAGGGCCAGCGAGTCGTCGACAGCCTTGTTGTGTTTCCAGATGGCCAGCTCCAACGAGTCCATTGTCGTCGTGTCGCGCTTCAGTTTGGCAGCCGCCTCCTGTAGCACCGTCGTCGGCGATGCCGGTTTCACCAGCGAGTCGCCCTTGGTAAAGCAGTCGCGGATCACGTCGAGCGCCGCTTGAACGCTGTCGCGGGGTACCTCGTCGGCCAAGAGGCTGTCTTCTGGGATGATAGTGGAGTCATTTCGAGAAAGGAGGAAGGAGGAAGGAGGAATAAGATTACCTTGAAGGGTGCTTTCTCCCCCTAAATAGGGGGAGCCAGAGGGGGTCTGATCCGCCTCCGAAGTATCCTCATTCCTCATTCCACCTTCCACATTCCTCGATTTCCTATCCGACCTCAGGGATGCAGGCGTACACGCCATCATCAGCATGAAGGCGACCATTATACATATGATGACCGATTTACTACTCCTCACTTCTCTGTGTCAATCCACCTTTCTGTGATCATCTGTGTAATCTGTGGCTCAATCTCTACTCAAACAAGTCCACCCACTTCTGGAACCGTCTGATGCCGTCCCAGCCGAACTTCTCCAGCGCCCGCATCGCCTCTACGACAGTGCGCTCGCTGCCCGGTCTGGTCTTCGAATAGAACTTATCCGCGTAGCACACCACCTGTTCCTCCAGTTCCTCGGGCATATAATCTTCGTGGGGCAAGGGCAGTTGTTGCTGCTCAATGTCCCACGCCGTCAGACCTGTGCCCGTATGCCTTTCACACACGCGCGCATGACGAATCCACCCCTCCTCGCGCAACATCCGGCCGCCAATGATACCGTGGCGGATATACGGCTCCTTGCCATGACAGTGGATGCCCGGTGCGTCGCATTCGCGGATGCCGATATCGTGCAGCATCGCCGCCTCTTCCAGAAACTCCGTGTCGAGCTTCAGCTCCGGGTGTTTCTTCGCAATCAGCAGGCAGCGATCCGCTACCTGCCGACTGTGAATTAATAGGAGTCTCCTGAGTTCATCGTCCTCTGGATAGTACTTGTCAATGATCTTCTGATAGTCCATTACGCTTCTCTCTCGATCCAAGCAATAGTATCGCCCTGACGGATCTGCTGTCCGGGCTTCACGCTGATGTCCACCAGCTTACCGCCCATGGCAGCGGGGATCTCGACGATCTCGCCCCACTTCGTCTGGAGATAGCAGAAGATATCGCCTTCCTTGTATTTCTGACCGATGTACGGCTCGATGCAGGCAGCAGGCACACCCTCGCCGCCGAAGCTCCAGATCAGCTGTCCGGCCAACGGCGACTTCACGGCATCGGCCTTTGCGTGCTTGATGGCGTCGATCTCCTCCTGCGAGATCTTCTTGCCGCCGCCCAGCTTTGCGTCCTTCGCTTTCTGGATGTCGGCCAGCAGGTTCTTCTTCGCCTGTCCGCTCTTGAACGGACGGTACTGCTCGGGGTGCATAGCCAGCTCGAACAGTTCCTCGTCGTCGGGACCATATTCCCAGCCGTTCTCGTCCATCTCCTTGCGGAAGCCGTCGAGGGCGTTCTCCAAGAGCGTATGGGGATCCACGTCGGTAAACTCCAGCTTCTTCTGTGCAGCCAGTTCCTTCAGTTCGGGAGCAATCTCGCCGGGCACCTTGCCACTCTTGCCGAGGATCATGCCCCAGATGGCGTCGTCCATCATCACATAGCGACCCTTGCCCTGCTCCATCGTCAGGAGATTCATCAGGGCGATGTTCTTCGTGTACTGCGAGAACGGCGTCACCAATGGGGGATAACCCACCTTCGGCCACACGTACTCCACCTCGTTGAACAGCTTCACGAGCATGTCGTCCATCGTCAGCTCTGCCTCACCCTTCTGTGCACGCAGCTTATTGATCATCGTCATGATACCGCCCAGGTCGGCCATCATCGAACCCATCATACCGCCAGGCAGTCCGCAACCGAGCAGCAGGCTCGACATGTGCTTATTGGCGGGATTGATGAAGTAGCCCAGCCAGTCGTCGATAAACTCCTGCGTCAGCGTACGGGCCTGCATATAGGCGTTCATGTTCAGTTCAGCCACCTCGAAGCCCTCGTTCTTCAGCATCGACTGCACAGAGATGATGTCCGGATGCACCTTACCCCAGCTCAGCGGTTCGATGGCGGTGTCAATCACATCGGCACCGTTGTTACAAACCTCGAGGATTGAAGCCATCGACAGGCCGGGGCCCGAATGGCCGTGATACTGCACGATGATGTCGGGATGCTTTGTCTTGATAGCCTTCGTCAGGGCACCGAGCATAGCGGGCTGACCGATGCCGGCCATATCCTTCAGACAGATCTCCTCGGCTCCAGCAGCAATCACCTCCTCAGCAATCCTTGAGTAATACTCCACGGTATGCACGGGACTCGTCGTGATGCAGAGCGTGGCCTGCGGCGTCATGCCGCCCTCTTTCGCCCACTTGATGCTGGGGATAATATTTCGCGTGTCGTTCAGTCCGCAGAAGATACGGGTGATGTCCACACCCTGTGCGTGCTTCACCTTATACATTAACGCACGCACGTCGTCGGGCACAGGATACATTCTCAGGGCGTTCAGGCCTCGGTCGAGCATGTGGGTCTTGATGCCCACCTCGTTGAAGGGCTTACAGAAGGCGCGTACGGCGAGGTTCGGATTCTCACCCGCCATCAGGTTCACCTGCTCAAAGGCGCCACCGTTGGTTTCCACTCGGGCGAAACAGCCCATATCGATTATCACCGGGGCAATGCGCTCCAACTGATCCTTACGGGGCTGGAACTTGCCTGAACTCTGCCACATGTCCCGATAGACGAGACTAAACTGGATTTTTTTCTTCATAAATGCTTTTCTTGTCAGTTATATACTTACAAATTGCAAAAGTAGGCATTTTATTTCAGACACAAGCACATTCCCCGCACTTTTTTTGATTATTTATGATTGGAAACGTCATTTGTAAAAAACGATATAGGCAAATCAGGCATGACACAACCTCACAAATCCTAAAAGACCACCAAAAGGGCCATGCGGTTAAAAAATGTTATTATCAGGAGAATAATTGCTATTATTACTCGAGAATATACTATCTTTGCAAAACTAAAACAACATATTCAAATTTAAAACAAAGTATTATGACAAGAGCAAAGTTTTTCAGCGCAGTAATCGTGATGGCATTCATAGCTGCCATTCCTGCAAGTGCCCAAGGCGTCCAATTCGGTGTGAAGGGTGGTGTTAATTTTACCAAGATGAGCCTCGATAATGACGCTGTTGAGACAAAGTCCGGTGTAGGTTTCTTCGTCGGTCCGACGTTGAAGATCGACTTCCTGCCATTCCTCGGTATCCAGGGAGCCTTGATGTATGAGCAGTCCAACAGCAAGGTAGCCGATGAGACCGTCAAACGTCAGGCCATCGTCCTGCCCATCGATCTCCGCGTGAACCTCAAGCTCAATGAGGCAAGCGGTCTCTATGTGGCCACAGGTCCGCAGTTTGACTTCAACGTCGGTTCCGATTTCGAGTTTAAAGGGGACAAGCTCAAGGAAACATTCGATTTCAACACGGCGATGTTTGGCTGGAACTTCGGCGTCGGCGTCATGCTGAGCAAGAAGTTTGAAATCGGCGCCGTCTACAACCTCGGAATCTCCAAGACGGGTGAGTTAGAGGCTGAGTATGAAGCAGCCAAGGCCAGCGGCAAAGACCTGAAGCCCAAGTCGAGCTCCTGGAAAATCGGTGTCACCCTCTTCTTCTAAGGGATGACGGAGTTCTGATACTTCTGATGAGAACCGCCCTCGTCTGCTGTCTGGCAGACGAGGGTTTGACTCAAATAATTCTATCAATATGAGACTACACAAGAAACCTATTTCTTTATTGCTGTTGGCAGTGCTGCTGGCCGGATGCTCGCACCGCAACTACCCCACGGAGGTCGCGGAGGTATCGGGTTCTAGCAGCTGGCATTTCCCACTACCGGGTGCAAAGGTGATCAGTCCATACGGTCAGCGTGGGGGCAAGCAACATACAGGGGCCGACCTGAAGACGAAAAACAAGGATAAGATCTATGCGGCGTTTGCCGGTGAGGTGGTCTTCGCTGACAAGTTCTCTGGCTATGGCTACCTGATACGCATCAGGCACGACAACGGTCTGGAGACCTATTATGCCCACAACTCGAAAAACCTGGTGAAGGAGGGCCAGCACGTAAAGGCCGGCCAGGTGATAGCCCTCGTAGGCCAGACGGGCCGCGCCACGACACCCCATCTGCACTTCGAGACGCGCGTCGACGGCAAGCCCCGGAACCCAGCCAACTATTTCGACCTGAACAGAGGTGTGATCCGAAAATAAGTAAACAATTAGCATAACTATACAGAAGATGAAAAAAATCCGTCAATGGGCGTTAAGGCTTTTGCCTGCCCTCCTGAGCTGTCTTGTCGGCAGTGCATGGGCTGCCGAGGTTTCGGACAGTCTGAAAGAAATGAAAACCATTGGCCATTGCACGACCTACACCTATAACTACCCGTCGAAGAACGCTGCGGGTGAGGACGTGGTGCTCTCGTCGTCGCTCTTTGCCTGGTTGCCCGAAGAGCCCGAGGAAACCGACAGCATTGAGTCGCTCCACATATATAGCCACTTCACCATTACCGAAGACGACGAGTGTCCGTCATCGGAACTTAACCTGAAGGAAAGTGCGCTCTTTGCCGTCTTGCTGAAAGACAAGTACGCGTTGGAAATGGATCCGGCCCAGGATTTCATCAGCCACGCCATCATCATTGCCCCCGACTTCGAGGGCTATGGCGCCACCAAAGACGTGCCCCACCCTTATCTGGCACAGGAACTGACAGCGCAACAGGTAATGGACGCTGTGGAGTACGGCTTGGAACTCTATAAGAAACATGTCGACGACAAGCGGGCGCTGCCCTTCAAGAGCGACTGGCGGTCGTTCGGCTTCGGATTTTCGCAAGGAGGTGCCGTGGCCTTGGCCGTGCAGCGATACATGGAGGAACAGGGACTGTACGAGGAGTTGCGCTACCGTGGCACAATCTGCGGCGACGGTCCTTACGACCTGATAGCCACCCTGCGCTACTATGTAGAGGATGACGGCGACAGCTACGGTCAGCAGACCGACCATCGCAAGGGAGTGAACACCATGCCGATGGTGGTGCCCATGATCATCAAGGGAATGATCGACACGCACCCCGACATGAAGGACCATGCACTGGAGGACTATCTCTCACAGCAGTTCCTCGACACGGGCATCATGGAATGGCTGGAGAGCAAGGAGGACAAGATCAATGACATCCATGGGAAGTGGTACGACCAACTGCAGGAGGGACTTGACGCCGGCGAACGGCAATACACCAAGGAGCAGATGGCAGAGTTGTTCGAATCGCCCAAGGAGAATCGCGTGTGGGCCCACCTCGACAAGCTCTTCACACCCGCCTTCTACGAATACATGAGTGACGCCTCGAACTTCGACACCGTGCCGACGGAGAAGGGAGACGCATGTAAGGATCTGCACCGGGCGCTGGCCGACAACAGCGTTGCTGCAGGCTGGGAACCCAAGCACCGCATACAATTCGTACACTCGAAGGGCGACATGGTGGTGCCATACGGTAACTACCTCTCCTTCCGCGAGGCCCATCCCGACGGTGAGGACACCCTCTACAAGATAGACGACCAAGATACTTGCGACCATATAGACATGGGAACGACCTTCTACTTGAGCCTCACCACTACGGGCACTTACGGCAAGTACTTCCAATGGCTCGACGAGGATGGAGCTACGGGAATCCTGCCAATTGATAAAGGAAAATGGATAATGGATCATTATGCTGACGGCTGGTATGACCTGCAGGGTCGCAAGCTCTCAGGCAAGCCGACGCAAAAGGGTATCTATATCTATAAAGGTAAGAAACAGATCATCAAGTAAAAAAAACGGGATGATAATGTTTCAGAGAAGTCTGATGGTCATTGCCCTCGTCTGCTGTCTGGCAGGCGAGGGTATGGCACAGAAGAAGGACTTCTGGAAAAGCATCGTGGCCTACTTCGACTCTTCCAACGTGAAGGGCGTCGATCCAGCCTATATCACCCAGCCCGACAAGCCCTGGGCCCTCGTGCTCAACTCCAATACCGGGCGGACGGATCTTGAGGTGTCGTCCACCATGAAGTTGCAGACAAACAAAGAAGACTTGACCATCAGCCTGGATATCAAGCCTCCCGTATCCTCCTCCATCGGTCTGTGGGCCGGCTACCGTGGCTGGGGTGCGGGCTACTCCCTGTCGCTGTCGGGCAATAGCGGATATAACTTCGACCTCAATATGGTGTCGACAAGCTATGGCATCAATCTCAGCATCAAGCGTTTTTCCTTTGACAAGCCGAAAAGTTCCTTCACTTTGAGCGGGGCTGATGGCTCTGAGATCAGAAGCGGTATGTTCGACGATAAGTTAGTAGATAAATTGCTGAGCAGTCCGATGAAGATCGGGACGGTCATGTTCGACGCTTATTGGATTTTCAATAAGAAGCGGTTCTCCCTGTTGGCTGCCTACGACCAGTCGACCATACAGCGGCGTTCTGCGGGCTCGCTCATCGCAGGCATCATGTACTATTACCAGAAACTGGATTACGATAGCCCGAAGAACTTCTTCTTCATCGAGCATGGTGGCAACGTGGGACTGATGAAGGTCTATCAAGGCAGCATCGGACTGGGCTACACCTACAACTGGGTGCCTGCCCGTGGGTTGGTGGTGAATGCTGTGGCCATGCCGGTTCTGACACTTGTGAACAAGGTCAAGTCGTCGCGCTACGAAATCGAATACCCTGACGATAAGGATTTCAATAACCAGGAAGACTACTTCAATGCCATCAAGATGACACACACCGGTGACGAGATGCTCAACGGCGGCGTGCGCCTGAACCTCGACCTGCGCATGAGTGCCTCGTATAGCGTTAAAGACTGGTACTTCGGCGTCACAGGCCAGGGCAGACGCTACCATTCGAATAACGACAACACCACCATCAAACTAACCGACTGGAACGTCAAAGCCTTCATCGGCAGAAGGCTATAGAGTTCCAAAATTCACAAAATATGTTTCAAAATTGACTGTTTTTGCCAATTTAAGGGGGAAACTTTTGTCTAATACTGAAAAAATGACTACCTTTGCACCCCGAAAACAGAAAATGTTTATCAGGATAACAGATAATAATGATTAGTCAACCTACGTATTTAAAAGAGGGAGACAAGGTGGCGCTTGTATCTCCTGCCTATTGGATGCCTGAAGACACCCTTTTGGAAGCCGCAGAAGTGATTAGAAACTGGGGGTTGCAACCGGTTATCGGTCCACACACCAACAGCCTGAACGTAAATGTCTATGCAGGAACGGCCGACGAGCGGGCTGCCGACCTGCTATGGGCGCTCAACGATGATAACATCAAGGCCATTGTATGCTCCAGGGGCGGCTATGGCTGTATCCACTTGCTGAACCGCATACCATCGGAAGCCTATCAGCGCCATCCGAAATGGCTGATCGGCCATGGTGACATCACCATGCTGCTCAATGCCGCCGTCGGAGCCGGGTCGATGTGCATCCACGGACCCATGGCATTCCAGATTGCCAACGAACAGGAACCTGCCACGTCGCTTACCCGCAACATGCTTTTTGGTAACATCCCGCAATACAAGCTTGCCAGTGCGCCCTATAACAGATGTGGTCATGCAGAAGGCTTTCTGATTGGCGGCAACCTGTCGAGCTATGCAGCCATAGCCGGAACCAGGTTTCATCTTCCACCGGATCAAGACATCATCCTCTTTATCGAGGAAGTGGAAGAAGCGCTGCACGACATCGACAGACTGTTCTATATGCTGCGTCTGATACTTGACTTCGACAGGGTGAAGGGCATTATCTTCGGTACATTCAGCTCCATCAAGTTCGACCTTCAGTTCGGCAGTGTGGAGCAAATGCTGGTAGCCCATCTGCGCGATCTGGAAATCCCCGTATGCTGCGGATTCCCCGTAGGCACCAACAGTTGCCTTCCACTCATGGAAGGTGCACCGTGCTCACTCGATGTCACATTAGACAAAGCCATACTGACCTTCAATGTCGAAGGTTCCGTAGAGCCATACGATATAGGAAGAGAGCAGCCTCAACTGTTGAAGCCCGAACTGGTAGCCATCTGATTTCACTTCATCTGGTACTCCATGAGGCGGCGCTCGGCGAGGTCGGCATATTTCGTGCCGGGCTGGCCGTAGTTGGCGTAGGGGTAGATGGAGATGCCGCCACGGGGTGTGAAGAGCCCAACGACCTCGATGTATTTAGGTTCCATCAGACGGACAAGGTCCTTCATGATGATGTTGACGCAGTCTTCATGGAAGTCGCCGTGGTTGCGGAAGGAGAAGAGGTAGAGCTTGAGGCTCTTCGACTCTACCATCCGACGGCCGGGGATATAGAGGATCTTGATCTCCGCGAAGTCGGGCTGGCCCGTGATGGGACAGAGACTGGTAAACTCGGGACAGTTGAACTGTACCCAATAGTCGTTGTCGGGGTGCTTGTTCTCAAAAGTCTCCAACACTTCCGGCGCATAGTCCATCCGGTATTCGGTCTTACGGCCCAAGGCCTGCAGGCCTTCCTCACTCCTCATTACTCGTTCCTCGATTCTCTCTTGCTCGTTCATAAGGCTTAGTTCAGATTCAGTTTAAAGATGTTATACACCATGCCATTGTCGTAGACATCCTCATGGTCGTGCTCCTTGGTGAACTTCACGACACGGATGGTGACCGGCAGGACGATGATCTCATAGACGGTCTTCAGCGTGACCTGGGTGATGATTAACGACGGCATCTCCTCCCAGGGAATGACGCCACCAAGAGCCAGGGGGAAGAAAATGATGGAGTCGGTCAGTTCTCCGCCGATTGTGCTGAGCACAGCACGGGCAGAGAAATTCTTGCCTTTCGACGAGAGCTTCATGCGGCTCATAATGTAGGCATTGATGAACGAACCACAGATGAACGCCAAGAAGGAGGCGCCTGCGATACGGGGAGCCAAGCCGAAAATCTGATGGAACCCCTCTTCACCGTCCCAATAGGAGGCACCGGGAATCCAGTCGGCGATGGCACCCATCGTCACGAAGAAGAAGTTCATGGCGAAGCCTAACCAGATGAGCATACGGGTACGGCCATAGCCCCATACCTCGCACACCACGTCGTTGATAATGTAACTGACGGGGAAGACAATGAGTCCAGCCGTCATGTTCGCAGGACCTAAGGATATCTGCTTAGTCTCAAGCACGTTTGCCGTGATCAAGCAGACGCAGAACAGTATGCTGTAGAACATGAACAGCACACTGATACGTTGTTGTCTCTTTTGTTGTTCCATTTTTGTTTTGATAAGGGGGGGTCGTCGACCCCTGTGTGTTACTATATGAGGTAGAACAGCCAGCCCATATATAATAGGAAGCTGAGAACCAGTACTGCGCCCTCACGACGAGAAACGTAGTATTTTGTGAATGCGAAGAGCCAGAGGAAGCCAATAGTCACCAGCAGTACCATGAGATCGACGATGGTGATACCCATGATGCGCAGCGGGTGGATGACGGCCGTGGTACCGAGGATGAGCAGGATATTGAACACGTTGGAGCCGATGACATTGCCTATGGCAATGGCAGAACGTCCCTTGTAGGCGGCAACCACGCTGGTAGCCAGCTCTGGCAGCGACGTACCACCTGCGACGATGGTCAGGCCGATGACACTCTGACGAACGCCAAAGCGATGGGCAACATAGGTGGCAGCATCGACAAAGAGGTTACTGCCATAGATGAGGCAGCCCAGGCCGACGACAATCCAGAAGAGGTTACGGCCGAGACGGGAGTAGTCTTTCGGCATCTCGGCATAGTCTTCAAGCTCCTCTTCCGTGGGCATCAGACCGTCTTTCTTGGCGACATGGAAGGTGTAGATCATGAATCCGACGAAACCTAGGAGCAGAATGATGCCGTCGGAACGGCTAATCTCGTTGCCCCACAGGTGGGGAGAGTCCATATCGTCGAAACAGAGGACGAAGAGCGCCAGCGAGGCGACAACGGCGAAGGGGATATCCTTGCGGACTGTAGACTTCTGCACCATCATCGGCGCCACTAAGGCAGAGCAGCCCACAATGAGCGTCGTGTTAAAAATATTCGAGCCAATGACGTTACCTACGGCAAGGTCGGCGGTGCCCTTCAGGGCTGACATCAGACTCACGAACAACTCTGGCGCTGAGGTGCCTGCCGCCACGATAGTCAAGCCGATGACAATCTCGGGAACATGCATGCCACGAGCCAGGGAGGAGGCGCCCTCCGTCAGACGGTCAGCACCCCACAGGACGAGTGCCACGCCAATGATAATAAACAGAATATTCAGCCAAGTCATAAGATTTACTGATTTTAGATTGATTACTCTTCGTCATCGAAGTCATCACCAAAGAAACTGTCGAAGTCGCCTTCCAATGATGGGCCGACGAAGGCGTCCATCGCACGGCGGTCCTTCTTGGTAGGACGGCCGGTACCTCGGGCACGGTTCACGAAACCGCTGATGCGGTTCATCTCCAGGAGTTCGTACTGGTCTGGCGTCGTCACATTCTCATAGATTTCAGGAATCAACTTCGCCCCTACCCTCTGTTCGATGGTCTTCAGGATGCGGAAAGAATAGGTCACGGGAGGCTTACGGACACTGACCGTCTCGCCAGCCTTGACGGTATGCGAGGGTTTCACGTTGACACCACCGATGGTCACACGGCCGTTCTTACAGGCGTCTGCCGCAATGGAGCGGGTCTTGAAGATCCGCGCTGCCCACAGCCATTTGTCGATACGGGCGAACCCACCCCCATCCCCTCCCGATGGGAGTGGTGATTGGTTACCTTTATGATTCATATCTCCATGCATATACTTCATCGTAAAGTCTATTCAGACTCCCCTCCTCTGGGGAGGGGTTGGGGGTGGATTTTCCCCAATTTATTAAATTGGTTCATGGTGACATCAATCCCAGCGAGGACAAAGCTCTGGATGATCTCAACACCCAGGTCGATCGCGGGCTGGAGGGCCTTGAGTTCTTCCTCGGAATAACGGCCGAGTACCCAGTCGATCTGCATGCCACGGGGAAAGTCGTTGCCGATGCCCATACGCAAACGGGCATAGTCCTGACCGATGAGCTGCTGGATATGGCCGAGGCCATTGTGACCACCGTTGGAGCCATTGGCCTTCAGGCGGAACTGCCCCAAGGGCAGCGCCACATCGTCGCTGATAACGAGCAGCCGCTTCTGATCGATGTTCTCCTTGTTCAACCAATAGCGCACGGCATTGCCGCTGAGGTTCATGAACGTGGAGGGCTTCAGCAGGAACACTTTCCGTCCCTTGACCGTTGTCTCGGCCACAAAGCCGTAGCGCCGGTCGTCAAAATGAATATTGGATGCCTTAGCAAAAGCATCCAATACCATAAACCCTGTGTTGTGGCGGGTGAGTTCGTATTCGTCACCGACATTACCCAAGCCAACAATCAAGTATTTGTCCATGAACTACTGTAAACTGTAAACAGATTACTCAGCAGCCTCGGCAGCAGCGGCAGAGCGCGATGCACGGGTAGCCTTCACGGAGCAGACAACCACCTGGGCAGGAGTTGCGATCTCGAGCCCCTCGAAGTTCAGGTCAGCCACCTTGATGGCCTTACCAAGGGCGAGCTTCGTCACGTCGATCTCCAGCGTCTCAGGAATCTGCTTGTAAGGAGCGGTCACATTCAGCTGACGCACAGCCTGGCTCAGACGACCACCATCGCGGACACCCTGGGCATGACCGGTCAGTTTCACGGGGATACCGATAGTAATGGGTTTCTCCTCGTTCACCTCGTAGAAGTCGATATGGAGCAGGGCATCCGTTGTGGGATGGAACTGCAGTTCCTTCATCACGGCCTTGTGAGCCTCACCGTCGATGGTCAGGTTGACCACATACACATCGGGAGAATAGACGACCTTACGGAGCTGAGTAGCGGGGATTGCAAAAGCAACGGCCTCGGGAAGACCATTCTCACCCTTCTTCTCACCATAAAGATTACAGGGAACAAGTCCCTCCTTGCGCAGCTCCTTGGCTGCCTTCTTGCCTGTCGTGGCACGCTTCTGGCCACTTACACTGAATTCTTTCATAATTTGTGTTACTCTAAATTAAGAATTTAATAATACTTGCCTAATTCACCATCACACGTTACATTTTCTGATTGTGCTTTGAGAAAAAGCGGTGCAAAGGTACACCTTTTTTCTGAAATGAGAAAACGAAAGGATGAAAAATTCAAAAAAAAGATGATTTTTCGCCTTTTTTCTTGCAGATACAAGGAATTTTCACTACCTTTGCATCAAGAAACAACAAATAAACATCAAGTGAGATGATTAACAGAGAGATTATCAGAAACAAAATTGTTCAGTTAACCTATGCCTACTATTTAAACGGTAACAAGAACATCGACACGGCTGAAAAGGAACTATTTTTCAGTCTGTCAAAGGCGTATGACCTTTACAATCACCTGTTGTCGCTGATTGTCGCAGTGACCAAAGAAGCCCAGCGCAGACTCGAAGTGACCCAGGGCAGAGCCAAGCGCGAAGGCACACCAGAGCCGTCGCAGAAGTTTGCCTACAACCGCTTTGCCATCCAACTCCAGGAGAACAAGGCGCTCAATGAGTTCATCGGCAACCAGAAGACCAACTGGGCAGACACCCCTGTGCCAGGACAGCTCTTCGAGACCATCGAGCAGAGCGAGATCTACAAGGAATACATGGCCAGCGGCGAAGACACCTACGATGCCGACCGTGAACTGTGGCGCAAGCTCTACAAGAACTTCATCCAGGAGAACGCCGACCTTGACAACGTGCTCGAAGACCAGAGCCTCTACTGGAACGACGACAAGGAGATCGTGGACACCTTCGTGCTGAAGACCATCAAGCGCTTCAAGGAACAGAACGGCGCCAAGGAAGAGCTGCTGCCCGAATGGGACAGCGACGAGGAGAAGGAGTTCGCGCGCAAGCTGTTCCGCTCTGCCATCCTCAACGAGGTGGAGTACCAGCACTATATGAACGAGGTGTCACGCAACTGGGACCTCTCCCGTCTGGCCTATATGGACATCGTCATCATGCAGATCGCCATCGCCGAGCTGATGACCTTCCCCAATATCCCCGTCAGTGTGACCATCAACGAGTTTGTGGACATCGCCAAGCTCTACTCAACCTCGAAGAGCGGCGGTTACATCAACGGCATGCTCGACGCCATCGCCCGTAACCTCATCAAGACCAACCGTCTGATGAAGCACATGGAGCCCAAGGAAGGCAGCAAGGAAGCAGCCGCACCGAAGGAAGCCCCCGCAGAGATCACGGCCGTACCCGTGAAGATGAGGCACCGCAAGCGCATCACCCGGAGTGACGACGGCCAGAAAAAGGATTGAACATATATAATATAATAAGGTATAGAAATGACAAACATCATCATCGCTGCACAGTCAGCACAAGGAGGTGGTATGAGCATGATCATCATGATGGTCGCCATCTTTGCCATCATGTATTTCTTCATGATCAAGCCCCAGCAGAAGAAACAGAAGGAGATCCAGAAGTTCCAGAACGAGCTGACCGAAGGTACGCAGGTCGTCACCGGTGGCGGCATCTACGGCACCGTGAAGAGCATCGACCTGGCCAAGAACACCGTCGACGTGAAGATCGCACGCGACGTGGTCATCACCGTCGACAAGGGCTCCGTCTTCAAAGATCCCTCCAGCACACCACAACCGCAGAAATAAGACAGAGAGATTTAGCCACCACCGCGTATGACCTTCCGAAGCGTATGGCGAGCCGTCTGGGAATTCCTGTTCACTAAAACGAGCAAGGAATTCCTGTCGTTCCTTTTCTTCCTGGCACTCTCAGGAATCTTCTGGCTGTCGCTGACCCTGAACGATACGTATGAGCGAGAGTTCGACATACCTGTCTCCGTCGTCGGCGTGCCGAAGAACGCCGTACTCACTTCCGACGAGGTAGACACCGTCCGTGTCACCATCCGCGACAAAGGCATCATCCTCGTGGCCTATCAATTCGGCGAGGCACTCAGGCGCATCGAACTGCCCTTCCGCAACTATACGCACAACAACGGCACGGGCATCATCCCTGCCTCGGAGATACAGAAGCGCATCTACCAGCGACTGGGCAGCACGTCGAAGATCACCGCCATCAAGCCCGAGAAGATGGAGTTCTACTACAACTACGGTTCGAAGAAGCAGGTACCCGTCCGTTGGAGCGGACGCGTCATACCCGAAGAACTCTACTTCGTCTCGCGCGTGGTCTACGAGCCTGACAGCGTCACCATCTTTGCATCCGACGAGAAACTCGACAGCATCAGCATGGTCTACACCGAGCAGCTGAACTACGCCAACTTCCGCGACACGCTCACCGTGGAGTGCAACCTGGCGAAGCTCAAGGGCGTGAAGACGATGCCCGACCATGTGCGCATCAAGTTCTACACCGACGTGCTGACGGAAGAGCGCATCTCAGGCATCCCCATCGTCGGCGTCAATATGCCCGAAGGTAAGGTGCTGCGCACGTTCCCCGCCAAGACATCCGTCAGTTTCGTGGCAGGCGTCAGCGTCTATCGTAACCTGAAGCCCGAAGACTTCACCGTCATCGTCGACTACGACGAGATCCGCCGCAATCCCTCGGAGAAGTGCCGCATCTATCTGAAAAACGTGCCGAGCGGCATCTCACGGGCAAAGTTAGAGACCAATATGGTCGACTACCTCATCGAGTCACAGGAATGAAGATCGGCATCACAGGAGGTATCGGGAGCGGCAAGAGTTACGTCTGCCGGCTGTTGGAACAGCGGGGCTACGCCGTCTACGACTGCGACAGTGCTGCCAAGCGGCTCATCCGCAGTTCGCCCTTTATCCGCCGACGCCTCACCGCCCTCATTGGGCCGGAGACTTATTTTAAGGAGTCAGGAGAATACATCCTGAATAAGAAGGCTGTAGCAGAGTTCCTGTTAAAATCCGAGGACAATGCAAGAGCCATCGACCGCATCGTGCATCCCGCCGTCTTCCGCGACTTCATCGAAAGCGGAATGGAGTGGATGGAGAGCGCCATCATCTACGAGTCCGGCATCCACCGCCTCGTCGATCGTGTCATCGTCGTCACCGCCCCAGAGGAACTGCGCATCCAGCGCGTCATGGCCCGCGACGAGATCTCTCGCGAGAAGGTGCTCGAATGGATGAGCCGGCAACTGCCACAGGAAGAAGTGCGCCAACGGGCAGACTTCGAGATCGTCAACGACGGACTCGCAGACCTCAACCGGCAACTGGATGACATCATCAAGGAAATTTCAAATAATCAACAATAAAAAAAAGTATGCAACAGACTATTTTAGCCATTTCCGGCAAGCCCGGACTTTACAAACTCGTTTCACGTGGCAAGAACAACCTCATCGTCGAGGCCCTCGATGCCACACACCACCGCATGCCAGCCTTCGCCACAGACCGTATCACGTCGCTGGCAGACATCGCCATGTTCACCGAGACCGACGACATCCCCCTGATGGACGTTCTGGAGAACCTCAAGACCGTGGCCGAAGGCAAGAAAGCCGCCGTCGACCCCAAAAAAGCCTCCACGAAGGAGCTGCAGGACTACTTCACGAAGGTGCTGCCGGAGTGGGACCGCGACCGTGTCCACGTCAGCGACATCAAGAAGCTCATCAGCTGGTACAATATACTGATTGAAGCCGGCATTACCGACTTCAAGGAAGAGATGCAGCCCACCGAAGGCGATAACATCG
>JAEEGG010008497.1_pt1 | contig 23280 bp, 19 predicted proteins | sample 9134161 | NCBI WGS metagenome assembly JAEEGG01 (sample SAMN16246543, study PRJNA631951) | gut metagenome | biome: gut microbiome; feature: rumen; material: CR-attached | host: Bos | place: Iran: Karaj | collected 2018-10
ATGCCCAAATCGACACCGAACATAGAGCGTGCGAACTCTGCCCACCATGCGTGGTTTTGGCCTTTCAACTTCTCAATCTGTTCAATGTTAAGATTGTACTTCTTCTGCAAAGCCTCGATGAGAGCCTTGTCGTAAAACTCCACGCCGAGCTTCTCGGCCAGCATACGTCCCACTGTACGACCGCCACTACCCAGTTCGCGGTTGATGGTGACAACGTATTTTTCCTGCTTATTCATAATCAATATACTTTCATTTCAAATTGCAAAAATACGCCTATTTTTCGCTTTTTACAAAATGTTTGGACCTAGTTTACGAACAATAATCAAAACTATATACACAAAAAAACACCAACAGATACTAAAGACAGTTGATGTTTTTCGTTAGTTATATTATTTCGCTACTGCAAAATCTTCGCTACAAGTCCAGTAAGCACCTGTCCGGGACCAACTTCAATAAATTCGTCCGCTCCATCCTCGTGCATTTTCACCACGGAATCGCTCCAGCGAACTGCGCTAGTAAGTTGCTTTACAAGATTTTCGCGAATTTCATTTGCCATACGGTGAGGCATTGCATCTACATTCTGGTAAATGGGCACCTTGGCATCGTTGAAGTTTGTTGACATGATTGCCTTTGCAAGTTCCTCGCGTGCAGGCTCCATCAACGGTGAATGGAAAGCACCGCCAACCTGCAACTTCAATGCGCGTTTTGCACCAGCTTCCTTCATCTTTACACAAGCGGCATCAATGGCTTCTTCACTTCCCGAAATCACAATCTGCTCGGGACTATTGTAGTTGGCAGGAACAACAATGCCATCGGTTTCGGCACAAATGCGTTCGACAATTGCACGATCGAGACGAATTACAGCAGCCATGGTCGATTTCTGCATTTCACAAGCCTTCTGCATTGCCATTGCTCGCTTCGATACCAAAACCAAAGCATCCTCAAAACTCAGCACACCTGCTGCAACCAATGCCGAAAATTCGCCAAGTGAATGTCCTGCAACCATATCGAAGCTGTCGTTGGCAAACTTCTCGTAGAACATAACCACCGAATGCAAGAAAACTGCAGGCTGCGTAACCTTTGTCTGTTTCAAATCCTCGTCGGTGCCACTGAACATTATTTCCGATAATCCAAAGCCGAGAACTTCATCGGCACGCTCAAACATCTTTTTTGCACTCGCACTTGCATCGTACAAGTCCTTGCCCATACCCGAAAATTGGGAACCCTGTCCCGGGAAAACCAATGCTTTCATTATAATCTGTTTCTGTCAATTAATGATAAAAATTCCTGTCTAGTCTTGGCTTGCTTCAAGAATACGCCTGTAAAGTCGGAAGTCGTAGTAATAGAATTCTGCTTCTGCACTCCACGCATCTGCATGCACATGTGGTGCGCCTCAATGACAACCGCCACGCCCAATGGGTCGAGAGTATTCTGAATGCAGTCCTTAATTTGCGTTGTCAACCTTTCCTGCACTTGCAACCTACGCGAGAAAACATCCACAACGCGCGCAATCTTGCTCAATCCTGTAATATAGTGGTTTGGAATGTAAGCAACATGCGCCTTGCCATAAAACGGCAACATGTGGTGCTCGCACATGCTGTAAAGCTCAATATCCTTTACAATTACCATCTGGCGATAATCCTCGCGGAACATGGCGGAACGGATTATTTCCTCTGCGTTCATATCGTAGCCCTGAGTAAGGAACTGCATCGCCTTGGCAACCCTCTCGGGTGTCTTTAGAAGTCCTTCGCGGTTGACATCCTCACCGATCAAACTGAGAATCTCGCTGTAAAGCGCAGCAAGGCGCTCGGTCTTCTCCTTGTTGAACTTCTCTATCTTTGTATATCCCTGTTCCTCAGGGTCAAGTATCGTATAATTCATTAGTTTAAAATTTGGCGCAAAAATAAATATTATTTGCGATTTATAAAGTACGATTTACGATTTTACTCTCGAAAATACAGGAACTTATAGACATAAAAAAAGCCGCTTTAAAAGCGGCTTAAATAATTTATATAATTCCTATCTTACCATATTTACATGTCCCTGTTCCCTGTGCATTATTCCATAAATATCCTCGAACTGACAATACCAGAAATAGATACCATTTTCAAGAACCTTGTCGCCTTTTTTCTTGCTACCCATATCGGTTCCATCCCAAGATCCCTCGGAACATGCATCACAACTAGCTGCTGGATAATAATCGGTTGTCTTGAATACCAATTCTCCCCACCTATCATAAATAGTCAACAAGAAATTGCTCTTCGATATACCATTGCCACAAACCCTGAAACAATCGTTCAAGCCATCACCGTTAGGAGTGAATGAAGTAGGAGCATAGAACGAGAACTGACTGTAAACTATTATGGTTCTGGATGTCGTATCCTTACAATGATGATCAGATTCAGCGACAAGCACTACCTCATATTCACCCATTTCTGGATAAGTATGACGTGGACTTTCATAAGTCGAACTATCCTGGTCGCCAAAGAACCAGAAATATCTGCTTGCATCAATTGACCTATTATTAAACAAGACTTCCGGAGACAAAACGGAAACTGCTTGCACATCAGCATCAAACAGAGCCCTTGGTGTCGGATACACATGAACCATATCTACAATGGTCTTTTCAATCTTACAACCAAATTCGCTCCATACCGTCATCGTCACATCATAATCACCCGGATTCTTGTATACATGCGTAGGATCTTCCTCCTCCGAGAAATCATTGTCACCAAATGTCCACAAGTACTGGGTTCCGTTTATATTCAACGGTGTAAAGTTAACAGAAAGTGGCACGCATCCTTCCACATTACTTGATGTAAAGAGTTCATCTGGATATGAATGTACGAATATCTCTATTGAATCCGTTACAGAAGGCGTTCCACACATATCACTAAGAGTAATATAGAACATTGTTGTAGAATCAGGTCTTACCGTAAATGGAGACGGTACTACGCTACCATCTTGAAGCGTAAGTGTATACGGTCCACCGCTACCACCATCAGCCTCAACGTAAATCAAAGCCTCGTCGCCTTTACATATTGTATCATAACTTGTAACAACAGACGAAATACGCAAATCGGGATTAAGTTTAACTGTTACAGGCTGAAGTTCTACAGAACAACCATGCGAATCGTAAACTGTCAAGCGATATGTTGATGTCTCAGTTGGCGATACCACATAAACGATACCATTGTACTGGGCACTATCTGGACCCATCCATCTATAGTCATAATACGGAGTTCCACCTGTAACCTGTGTTGTCAATTCAACCGACTGCCCATTGCATATTGTTACATTATTAATAGGTATCGCAGACATCGGATCTGGTTGTGGAATATTGAATTCTTCGGTATGACGACAACCATTGCTATCATGTACCGTAACAATATACGAACCAGCCGAAGTAGTAAGGATATCGGTATTATTACCATTTGGCCACAAGTATGTATAAGGAGGTGTTGCTCCATCAACAAATATTCTAGCCTCGCCATCGGATGCTCCGTAGCACGAAACGGAATCCATCGATGTGGATATTACAAAATCTTCAGGCTGTGTAATTACAAATGAACCAATCACAGAGCATCCAATAAGATCGGTTACTGTCACCGTATAGGCTCCGCTACATATACCATCGTAAATATATGTATCAGATGGCCATGTATACTGCAGAGGAGGAAGACCGCCCCTCATTGCAAGTTCGGCGCGCCCATCGCAATGACCATAGCACTTTATCTGACGCAACATGATGCTGTCGATAACCATTTCCGGGCTGACGGTAACCGTCATTGTCTGCATATCGCTTACACAACCATGCGCATCGCGAACATACGCAGTATAATGCGTAGTTTCGGTCAACAAGCTCGAGATTTCTGTACCAGCCTCGAACTCGCCGCTACCCGAATTCCACATATAGTGATATGGAGCAGTTCCGCCAAAAGCTGTCACATGAACAGGAGTCGGCTCGCCCTCGCATACAGCATAGTCTGTCGTCATCTGGATAATCAAACGTTCTGGCTGCGAAAGTGAAACATAAGCAGTACTACTACAATTATGGTCGTCGCTTACTGTTAGGTAATATTCGCCTGCCGACATATTAATTCTATTTTCAGGACCATCTCCAACATCAGACCACAGATAATGCAAGTCGCCGGAACCACCACCAGCATACACCGAAATTGAACCATCGTGCGATGCATAGCAGGTAAGATCCTCAGTCTCTATTGTTTGAATAACCAATTCATCTGGTTCTCTAACCTGGAAAATACCTTGAGCAGTACATCCGTTGGCATCGGTTATTACGAGTGTATAGTTTCCTGCACCCACATTCAAAAGTTCGATTCCAGGAGCAGCCCACGAATATGAAATAGGCACCGTACCACCATGATGAGTTACTACTGCCGAACCTCCATTGCTATGATAACATGGATCGTCTTCTACCGATATTGAATCTATAACCAATCTTTCAGGATTTAGAATCGAAACCAATGTGTCATTTGTTATACAGCCTCCATTGTTTACAGTTAATGTTACACCATGCGTTCCTGCTTCAGGCCAAGTTAGAATATGAGGTCCGAGAGGTGTTGCACCATTCTGAACAAAAGCGCCACCAAAGTTCCATGTAAATTCTGCAGTCTGGTCCATATTACCAGTATAAGTGACCTCAGTTTCTCCGCCAAAACAAGGAATCGGAGTATATACAAAGTTATTGGTTGGTTGCTGCTTGAAAGTAGTTGTTATTTCTGTGAAACTTGTACAGTCGTCACGTCCTAAATAAAACTCAGTCCAACGGAAAGTATAAGTTCCCCAACCATTAATAACAACTTGCGTGTTAGGAGAATTCGGACTTGTAAAAGTAGCCGAGTTGTTCACATCGTCACCATCCGGATATGCAGAAACTGTCCACTGTCCTGTATTTCCGTTAGGAACATTTTGCGCAGACAAGTTTGTCCTATTCGAGCAAATCAAGTCAGGAATACCTGCAATTGTAGGTGTAGGCTCTATACAGCATACAGGGTCAGTGTAATCGCGTACTGTCACAACAATTGTTGTATCGTATGTACATCCGAAATTATCAGTTGCATAGAAGATATAATTATGCTGTCCAGGCACAGTTGGAGCCGCAGTTGTTGTTGCGGACAATTCCTGATTCACATCATCACCATCCCATGTCAAGTCCTGTGATGTCGTAGAAATATCATATTCTGTCTGATACTGGATTATATTATCGTCAGCCGGTACCATGTGGTCAGCAAAGTGAAGCTCAACCGAGAATACCGTTCCATCATCAGATCCTATATGGTCCTCAATGTTTATGCACCATTCTCCATTTACAGGACAACCGACAAGACTTGTCCAGTTTCCTCTAGGAGTATAGTCTCCCGTAGGAATAGAAGAACCTGATGAAACTGACGAAGCGGTTGCCTCCCATGTCCGCGAAGCATTGTGTGTCCAACAATAATGATATGGAGTACCTTGCTCACATGGTCTGCTATCATTATCAATAGGCACACCAAGGAACTGACCGCCACAACTTGAACATGCAGAAGAATATCCGTTGAACAAATCCATTCTATTTCCAGACGGACAGGTTATCCATATTTCAAGGTCGCCTATGTATGAATGCTCCATATCAACGCATATTGACTCAATATCTTGTTCACTTTGTATTGTCTGACCTGCAGCAAATGCCGTATGATTGAAGCACATTGTCTGCACATAACCGGTTTCATCCACGAAGCAATGCTCCTCGATAAGTACTTCAGGAATTTCCATTACCCAAAGATCAGGCTGCTGCACATGTCCTTCAAGATCGACAGGTTCTCCTGGACAAACCAAAGGTGTTGCTGTTGTTCCAGTAAATGTTGGAGGCAAAGAAATTACCACAAGGAAAGATTCCGGATAAACATAAGTACAGCGATTAATATCTGTAGCCATAAGATTTATGTAGTAAGCACCCGGCTCAATATCAGCATCAAGGACATTTGCACCCAAGCCACCAGCTTCGTGACGACCAGTTGCATCAACCCAGCTCCAAGTCCATGTAAGGTTTTCATCTGACTGATGATAACCGTTAGGCGGATCATTGTTCGGGAAAACACCGTGCGCAGCAATACCTAGATCGCCATTTGAGCAGGCTTCGTATCTTTCTTCTGTGGCATTCCAACGTGCGACAATATCTGGCTCCAAAGTAAAGTCCTGACACGGAAGAGCGCAACGGATACTTAGTTCAAATCCAGCATACTGAACCGAATAATCACTATGCCAAGTCAAGGTCACACAATTGCTAGTTGCTTCGATCTCCGTTCCTGCGGTAACGGTACCGCTGAGTTCATCCAACATAGTACTATTAGTTGACGAACCATTGTATATCCTCAAATAGTCACAAGATGATTCCGTTCTGAAACTTACAACTTCAATAATAATCGGAGCATTTGCTTCTCCGCACAAAACAATACTATAGTCCTCGTTGGTCGAATATTGACCATTGGCTCCACCCGAATCGTAAACAGTTGCATTACATGTCGTTACAGTGGTACCCGTAGAATTCATCGTTATCACCTGAGAATAGCCTGCAAGACCTAAAATCAGGAATATTGCCGAAATAAATATTATCCTGCTATTCATGGCTCAAATGTTTATTATAGTTAATGACTAACTCTCGATCAGAAAGGATACTAACGACATACCCTGTATTTCCTATCCTGTATGCATTCGACTTGTCTCGAAGAATCTCAAAGTCGTATGCCATAATATTGAAAGTTGCCTCATCGTATGCAACTTCCTCTTCTGCAGCAAGCTTAGTATCCTTGTCGTAAAACTTCAGAGGAGGGAAACTCATTGCGTCCTCTGGAGATGCGTATTTTACAACATAGCCGTTGTCTGCAAACCAGTTCCAGAAAACAATTTCTGACGGCAATTTTTCCACCATATTGTTGATGGTTACTGCCTGAAACCGCGAATACAGTCTGTTATCGGGCACGACATTGCCTCCCTGCTGGGCGTATGCGCCAGCGAAAACAACGGTCAGAATCAGAATTATTAATATCCTTTTCATCTTTATGAATTTTAAATACAACCGTAAAACGCATAAAATGTTCGAGGGTTGCCTCATTTGTGAAAAAAATTTTTTCCACAAAACACAATACACTTTTTACAACTTGCAAAAATAAGAAAAAAGTTTTTGCAACAAAAAAAAAGAGGCTGAAAAATCAGCCTCTTTTCTAAAATAAATTTTAATCCCTAGTATCCCATGTCTTGACGTGCCGAATAATTGATTTTCAAAGCACTTGCTTTTCTAAGTTCCTGCTTGATATCGGTAATGATACCCATTTTCGTATCTTTATGCACCTTCAGAGAAGTTGTCATAAATGGAACTTCTGCCTCATCTCTCTCTGCACGTTCTGCAAGAATATACTCATAGATGTCGGACAGTTCGGCGAACGATGAATTCAACTGAATCTTTGGTTCGGTACCGTATGTCTTCTGGTACTGCTGCAATGGTTTACCAACATAAATGTAGCTTACCAGCGACTTCTTTTCAAGTTTTTTAATTTCTGTTGCAGTAGGCAGGTCGGAACCTTTGAGTTCAATAAGCAGTTCGACTTCACGCATGGTAGTAGAAACCATGAAGAAGAACAGAATCATGAACACGATATCTGGCAACGATGCCGTTGATATTGCGCCAAGGGTTTTCTTTTTCTTTTTTCCCATTACTGCCATATTACTTTCCTCCATAATTTTTAGGTTCCGCCTCGGAGATACGCTGAGGATAAATCTTCCTTATTGCTTCCTGCTGTTCATCGCTAAGCTCGTCATACGGCTTGTTGAAATATTTGCGGGCAGCCTCGTTTCTTATCTCGTTGTATGCGGCAACCAGTTCGTTCTGAACCTCGATATAGCGTCCGTAGGTTGTACCACGGTCGTTCTGCAACGATATTAGGCCCTTTGATGTCTTTACTGGAGTCTTAATTCCTTCGACTACGATTTCCTCCATTTCTGGAAGTTCGGGGTCATCGGCTCTATCGCAGTTAATGAACTCCTTGGCACCTTCGCGCAGTTCTTCAAGGCTATTAACCCAGTGGTTGTTCACAGATATAGTACCCCTTGAGTTTACAAGTACCTGATAAACATTTCGTTTATTGACTTCAACATCGGTCTTCTGATCCTTTTCCGGAATAGGCGGCAACTGTCTCTGGATACCTGTATCGACATCCATTGTAGTTGTCACTAGGAAGAATATAAGGAGCAGGAAAGCGATATCCGCCATGGAACTTGCGTTAATTTCTGGGGTTGATCTTTTTGCCATAATATTAACCTTTTAAAAATTAACAATTATTTCCACAGTCTGGAGACTGCTCCATAAACCAATGCAAGAATTGCAGCTGCACCAGCGATATATGTCATCCACAAGCCAGCCTCAGCCAACTTTATATCACCATACATGTCGCCAGGAGTATAACCTGCCTTCTGGATACCGATTGTATGCGGAGCAATACCATCAGCCATTGCCCAAGCAATTATTGCAACAACAACAATACTGATAATTGCGATTGCCGGTTTTATCAAGGTCTTTGGAGAACCCATACCGTCAACAACAATGCCGATAATTCCAAAAAGCACAAACATTACAGCGCAAAGTATAGCCAAAAATTCGCAGGCGTACATTATAAATCCGCCCCATTCGGACGCTGCCGCATCAACACCTGCAATCTTCTCTGCACCGGTTGCTCCATCAAGAGCATCCATAGCAGCCTGCATCTGAGGTGCTTCGGACGGCATCAGGAAGAACAGCACCGAAATAAGTGCGGCTGCTCCCAATACGACCCAACCCAATATTTTAATTATTTTCTCTAACATCTCTGTAAATTTTTAATTGACAAACAATTACTTATTATTTTTGTTGTAATCAACAAGAACATCAATGAGTGATATTGATGCATCTTCCATTGTGTTGACAAGAGAGTCAATCTTACCAAGAATGTAGTTGTAGAACACCTGAAGGATCATAGCACCGATCAAACCGCCTACGGTTGTGATAAGAGCGACCTTGATACCACCAGCAACAACAGCCGGGTTGATATCACCTGCAGCTTCGATAGCATCGAATGCACCGATCATACCGATAACCGTACCCATGAATCCCAACATAGGAAGAAGTGCGATGAACAACGAAATCCAAGTCAAGCCCTTTTCCATCTGACCCATCTGTACCGAGCCGTATGAAACAACTGACTTTTCTACCATTTCGATACCTTCTGAATATCTTGAAAGTCCCTGATAGAATATACTAGCGACTGGTCCGCGAGTGTTACGGCATACGTCCATAGCAGCCTCAACGCCACCTTCCTTCAAAGCGTCTTCTATCTTAGTCAATAACTTCTTTGTGTTTACAGTAGCAAGGTTCAAGTAAATGATTCTTTCGAAAGCGATTGCCAAACCAAGAATCAAAGCTACAAGAAGGAATCCCATGAATATTGGACCACCTTCGATGATCTTTATCTTCAACTGCTGGTGGAAAGGTTTTTCTTCTGTTGCCTCTGGAACAGTTTCATCACTAGCAACTGGTTCGTCCTGAGCTACAACTTCGGTTTGTTCCGGAGCTGCCTGTTCTTCTGTCTTTTCGTCTTGTGCAAATGTAGCGGTTGCGAAAGTCAGCAAACCTGCCAATGTAAGTAACGAGATTAACTTTTTCATGACTAAATTCTGTTTTTAATTAATTTCTAATTCTTTTTTATTATACCTATTTATATTTAATTCAACTATTTAAATTCAAATTCAAAAAATCGTTCAGTCCAACTCTGGCGGAGAGAGTGGGATTCGAACCCACGATACGGCTTCACGCCGCATACACACTTTCCAGGCGTGCGCCTTCAACCACTCGGCCATCTCTCCAGTGCGCCCAAAAAAGGAATTGCAAAGTAAAGAATTATTTGAGTGAAATAAAAATTTTTAATGATTTTTTTTCGCGTTATTCGCAACAAATAACAAAAGTTTCTCGCAATAAACTGACAAACAAACACATATTATCAAATCAAATTAAAAAGTTTTTTCGCATTGATGGAAGTTATATCGCACACATCATCATAATCACGACCAATTATCTGCGACAATTTTTCGGCGACACAAGAAACAAAGGCAGGCTCGTTGCGTTTTCCTCGATGCGGAACGGGTGCCAAGTATGGTGAATCTGTTTCAAGAAGAATGCTCGACAACGGAACCTTTGATACCACATCGGGCAAAGTTGACTTCTTGTAGGTAAGCACGCCACCAACTCCGATATAAAACCCCATGTCAACGACATGTTTTGTAGCTTCATAATCTTCTGAAAAACAATGGAAAACACCTGACAATCCGCTTCTGTCTACAGCCGACATAACATCCATTATCTGCTTGAAAGCATTGCGGCAATGTATGATTACAGGAAGATTCTTTTCACGCGCATACACCAATTGAAAATCAAATACTTCCATCTGTTCTTTCATGTATGTGTCGTCCCAGTACAGGTCCATGCCGATTTCACCAATGGCAACCACATTCGGAATAGCACCAAAGGTCGTATCAGCAAAAATCTCATCAAGTTCTGCTTTGTAATCGGCATTTACTGATGTAGGATGCAATCCGTTTGCGACAAAAAAGTAATTGGTGTCAGACTTTGCAAGCGAGGTCAATCTTTCCATTGACGACAAATCAATGTTCGGCAACACTATATGCGACACGCCAACCGCCTTGGCTCTGCTTATTGCTTCGTTTCTATCGGCATCAAACTCCTCCGAATATATGTGCGAATGTGTGTCAATTAGCATAATTACTAACGCTTTAATGAGAAAATTTTACCCGGCAAAGAAACAATCACGCCATTCATTTCCAATTGCAAAAGTATCAGGCTCAACTCGTTGGGCGACATTTCCGACTGTCTGCGAAGATTGTCAATGTCAAGGAATTCGTACTTTGCAAGCACATCTACAACTTTCTGCTCGTCTTCGGTAAGGTCATACTTAAGATCAAGTTTCAGCATCTTGCTATCATTCCTTGATGTCCAGTTCATTATGTACTCAAAATCGTCAAACGACTCACATAGGTTGGCCCTGCTGGTCTTTATCAACTTGTTGCAACCTTTGCTATAAGTTGACGTGACATTTCCCGGAACAGCAAACACATCCTTATTGTAATTGTTTGCAATGTTAGCTGTAATTATTGAACCGCCTTTCTCGCCAGACTCAACCACAAGCAAAGCATCACATAGTCCGGCAACAATCCTGTTGCGCTTGACGAAATTTGCAGGGTCAATCTTTGATCCATGCGGAAAATCGGAAATCAATGCGCCTCCATTCTCCAACATTTTGTCGGCGACCTTCTTGTGAAGCGACGGATATATTGTTTCGAGACTATGACCAAGAACGGCCCATGTCTTGAGATTGTTTTCCAACGCAGCCTTGTGTGCAACCACATCAATTCCGTATGCAAGCCCACTTACTACCACAGCATCGGGATACCGTTCTGCGAGTTCGGCAACAAATGCATTACAAAAATCCACACCGTATTTTGTTGCGTTGCGCGTACCGACAATGCTCAAGATATGCCTTGACGAAAAATCGGGCATACCTTTATAATATAATATGGCAGGAGAATCTGCACACTCGCGCAGACGATCCGGATATGAATCATCAGCATAGGTTACAAAACCGACATCGTTTGCGTAAATAAATTTCAGTTCTTCTTCGGCAGAGGCAAGTGCGACATCAAAGTTAGAATACAACCTAGAAGCCACCACCTCACCGATTCCCTGCACAGATTTCAAATCCTTGAATGACGACGAAAAAAAACTTTTCGCACTTCCAAAGTACGAAATCAGTTTCTTGGCATTAATATCACCTATACCGGGAACAAAAGTAAGGGCGACATCGTAAAGCCTGTCGTCATTGAGCATAACTATCTCTTTAATGTTTCAAGGTCGGCCATCATTTCGTCAAGTTCCTTCGACGACATCAGCGATACGCTAATCGGCTTAAACTTAGCTATTCCGTTGGGAGTACGTACATAAATTACAACCATCTTTCTCAACCCAGCCCACGACTTCTGCAATTCAATCTTCACAAAATCCTTCTTCGGAATTTCGAGTTTGAAATTGCCAGCCGACAGCATACCAATAGATGTATATTTCAAGATAATCTTAAACCCATCGGAATTGTAATATATATAATTGAATTTTTTTATTAAAAGGTATGCCTCGAAAATAACGAATAACGCCACACATAAATAGTCAAGTATGTGCATCGGAACCCAGGCGTAAATAAGGTCGAGAACCACTACCGCTACCAGCACAAGCACCACAAGCATAGAGCCGAGCTTTACTCTTGATGCAATTTCCTTAATATCAACAATCATAACAATATTTTTTTTGAACTCACAAAGTTAATGCTAATTTTAGAAACAAAGGCATCGGCATAGTGACAAATAAATTTTTATTTTTCTCAAAAAAGAAAGAAAAAATTTTGTTAATAAAAATATTTGTGTTTACTTTGCCGTCTGTATTATTAAAAGTCTAATTAGAAGTTATTAGTATGAATGCAAAGAAGTCATTGAGTTTAGCAATCGCCATTCTGGTGGTTCTTCCAATAGTTTTTTCAGGATGCAAAGAGGGGCCAGAGGATCCATTCCTCTCGTTCAGAAGTAGAAAGGCAAGACTTTGTGGAACATGGACTGTATCCAACCTTTCATCAGAAATCAATAGAAAAGAAAATAACATAAGCACCAAAACGATAACTACCGTTGAAGGTGAATCATGGAAACAAGTCATAACTATTATAAATTCTGATAGTACTAGGACATTGACCGGTAAAATAACCAAGGACCCAGGACAGAGCGAAGGCACATACACATTCTTCTTTGACAAGAATGGAAATGCAAAAACTGTATATAAGTACGAATTCGACGAAGACCAATCAGGCGAAGATGATGATGTTTCGGTAATACACAGAACCGAGGTTACAGAAGAAATGTCTGGTTCATGGGAATTCATTTCTGGCATTGACAACGAATACAAAAACAAGGAAAGAATTACCTTTATTATTGTAGAACAAAAAACCACAACAAAATTGTCTGAAATAATTTCAAGTGATGACGATGAAGGTGGTGTACCAGTACCACATACATTAAGTACTGATGTAGCAAGCGATAGATATGCACCAGGAGAGATGTGTATAGTTTACAACATTGTCGAACTGAGAAACAAGGAAATAAAACTTCATCAGGATGTAAATAGATTCCATGTTAGCGCACATAATGCAACAAGCGAATCTTATCAAGAAAATGGAGAAGAAAACCTAGTGTTGACACCAAGACAGAAAACAAAAGAATAATTTTGTTATCCACATAAAGAAAAGGCTCGGAAATCCGAGCCTTTTTTATTCTTTGAGCAACTCACCCAGACTACACCTATAATCGTATTTCCAGACGGAATCGTAAGGTAAGCCCAATATATCCACTTGCGGCAAATCTTCCTGCGCAATCACTACAAAGCCAAACTTCTCATGGAACCTTATAGCTAGATATTCCTGCTCGGGCTGACGAGGCGTAGGCACAAGAACTGCCCGTCGTCCCAATGCCGCCAAATCACACAATGTGCTGTATCCGCTACGGCAGAAGATCCGTTTTGCCGAAACAACGAGTGAGGCAATCCTATCATCCGATGGTGCATTTTCATATGTAATGTTTGCAGAATGCACAAGTTCTTTACCATCAGCCACACCCCTAATTATATGCAATCGCGCATTAGACATAGCGGAATACTTTTCAATGAATATATTTTCAAGCATGGTGCGCTGCGGTTCGATACCCGACAGCAATAGCAGGTCAAAGTCGCCATCAATTTTTTGGGCTGTTTTACCATAAAACCGCGACAATGGACCCAAATGCCTTGTCTCTATTTCAGAATCCGACATTTTCCCCGACAACGACAGTTCCCCTCCTGTATCTGGAACAAAGCAATACCTATATTTATTCATATAGCGCCGATGCAAACTATTCATCATTCTTGCCGAAAAACGATTCAAGAACCCAGTGTCGAAATTAAGCTGATGCGTCATATAAAACGAAGGCACATGGCTTGAATACAAGCCCAACCTATTGTCGGAAAAAACATAATCAATCGATTCTTCGGCAATCAACTTCCCCAACACCCGATGTTCCCTGCTGATATTCCGAACAAAACGAAGCATTGAAAACATAAACGGAAGAGAAATCATGCCCTGCTTGCCATAGTTCATCTTTGCGGATGGCAATTCAACAGAAACTAGACTTGGAAAACGCTTCTGCAAATAAGCAAGCGACTCTCCACTTCCGCCAATTATCACTTCGAAACCGTGTTTAACAAGGAATTGCACAATTGGCACACATCGTGATGCATGACCAAGTCCCCAATCGAGAGGAGCAACCAGTATCTTTGAATCAGCTTTCAAATTACGGAGTTACAAGAACTTTAAAACCTAAGGCTCGAATATCATTACCTATCCTCTCGAGCTCATCTGGCGCAACATTATGCAAGCCAGACAACGGTGTTTCGCGCGCTATAGAATACACCATTACCAATGAAGGTTTTAGGCGCTTTAGAGTGTCGTAATACATGCTAAGAGATTCCGATGTTGTATTATCGAATAATTTGCCATTGATGTTACCTCGCATAAACATGGTCTGGATTATTGGATTGGCAAAGTTTTTCGCTATATCATCAACGATAGAAGCAATAGAAAGACCTGATACTGGCTGATTTATCAATTCAAAATCTGGTTGAATGAAAGTATCTATCTTCAAAATCGGCTCATCTATCATCTTTAGAGCAGCCACTACCCTATCGTTTTTTAGGTTAGATGCATTTGTAAGAACCGAAATCTTCACATTAGGCATATATTTGTCGCGCAGGCGAACCGTCTCGGCAACTATTTCGGGGAAATCGGGATTTATGGTTGGCTCACCATTTCCTGCGAAAGTAATAACATCAAGCGGCTGGGTGTTTTCGGAAAAATACTTTTCCATCGCAGGAACGATATCGCCAAGGCGTGGAAGCTCTATCTTCACACCCTTGCTGTTCCATCCGCATTCGCAATACACGCAATTGAAAGTGCAGAATTTTGCATTTGTCGGCAATAGGTTTATTCCCAATGAATTGCCTAAACGTCTGGACTTTACCGGTCCAAAGATGATATTATCGAACAGAAATGTTGCCATAATGATACATTTATTTATCGCAAAGATAATCACTTTTCAGAATAATATGACTGCAGATTTATTTTTGCCCACCCATATAAAACAAAAAAATCTCGCTTTTGCGAGATTTGTCGGTCCGAAGGGGATCGAACCCTTGACACCCTGATTAAGAGTCAGGTGCTCTACCAACTGAGCTACGGACCGCTTCGTTGATTTTGCGAGTGCAAAGGTAATGCTTTATCGCAAACCAGCAAAACTTTTTTTGATAAATTTTCTCAATGCAGTTAACAATCACACATTCAACACATTAAGAGCATCCTAGAAGATCCTATCTCGCAATTTTTCAATACATAAACCCGAGCGAACTTCATTTTTTATAACTTTGCCTCACAAAAAGTTGAAACAAAAGTCAAAAATATGGACTACTTGTCGAAAAACACACCACTGCCAAAAATAACTGGCTCGCTGATAAGCTATTTCAGCAATATGGTAAAACTAAACGGAGGAACCAACCTTGCACAAGGCATTCCTGGGTTCCGTCCACCAGAGAAACTTCTGGAAATTTTTGCACAAATCCTGAAAAAGGACATTCACCAGTATGCACCCGGTTGCGGAAACAAGAAGCTACTTGAACACCTTGATGCAAAATACAACAACCGTCCAGCTTCTGCAAGAATATTCATATCGAGCGGAGCAACTGAGGCGGTTTCGTTGATTTACACCTACCTGCAAGGCAACAAAGGCAAGAATTTCAACGCCATGAGCTTTTCGCCAGCATACGAATCATACATACACTTGCCACAGATTTTCGGCAACAACTTCTTTACCTACCCCACCGACCCGGAAATATATTTCGACGACAAAGATTTTCGCAAGTTCTTTGTTGACAATAAAATAAATGTAATTTTCGTAGCCTCGCCCGGAAATCCATACGGCAAAACATTGAGCCGAGAAAAACTCAACTACCTCATCGACTTGTGCGAAGAATTTGGCTCATACCTTATAATAGATTCGGTTTACTGCGAACTTTACTTCAACAACCAAGCGCCATACTACCCTATCGAACGAATTTCGCCCAATGTGTTCTATGTCAACAGTTTTTCAAAGAGATATTCAATAACAGGCTGGCGGGTAGGTTATTTCATTTTCGATGAAAGCCATTTCGACAAGATCAGCTACATTCACGACTACATCGGGCTATCATCAGCAGCACCACAGCAACAGGCAATCGCCGAATTTCTCGACACCGATGAATCGCAAACATACATTACTGAATTGCGCACAAAGGTTCTGCGCAACCTAGCCATAGGTAACGAAAGATTGCAAAAAGCCGGTTTTGTTTGTCCGCAAAACGATGGAGGATATTTCATTTGGGCAAAGCTTCCCGAACCATGGAACAACAGCCTGCGTTTCGGACTTGCACTATACGACAAAGTAAGAACAGCCGTCATCCCCGGCGTTCATTTCGGCAAGGAATGGAACGAGTACATAAGAATAAACATTGCCAGAGAAGAAGATGAATTCGTAAGAGGAATAGACAATCTGATTGAGTTTACGAAAAACGCCAATAAAAATTGTTAATAACATTATCCTCTCAGGAATGGCGTGAAGCAATAATTATTGTACCTTCGCAAAGTAAAAATAAAGACTATGGATATTTCAGGAAAATTGATAAAGAAATTGGAGCCAATAACTGGCACCAGTGCAAACGGCACATGGAAAAAACAGTTGTTCGTAATTGAATATGCTAGCGGACAATTCCCAAAGAAAGCTTGCTTCCAGATATGGGGCGATAAGGTTGATATTTCATCACTTGTAGAAGGCGAAGAAATACATGTTTTCTTTGAGCCAGAAAGCCGCGAATACAACAATAACTGGTACACCGACCTCCGTGCTTGGAAGGTAGAAGCCGCACAGAACCAAAACGGCGGATTTGCACCGCAGATGCCAACACCACCTCCTCCAACGGGCGCTCCAGCGCCAACCGAAGTCCCTGGCTTCATGGATGCAGGAAGCAAGGAAGATGATGATTTGCCATTCTAACAAAACATAAAAAAGGGAGCAACAAACTCCCTTTTTTAGCAATAACAAAGCGGAGACAAATGATTTGCCTCCGCTTTTCAATATAAATCTGTTTTCCCTTGCCTAAATCATCTGTTCGATGTTCCACACGAAAGCCTTTACACCGACTTCACGATTTCTGTTGTCGAGTTTCTTGACTGTTTCGAGAAGTTCGGGAACTTTCTCGTCGGGGACAACGGTCATAATGGCTGAATTCATTTCCGGCCAGGTGTGAGTGCCACGGCGGGGCTCGCCTATCTTTGTGCCTCGTCCCTGCACATTCTCCCAATATGTGAAACCTCTGATGTTCAGCGCATCAAGAATATATTCAACACGCTCGGTGTTTGCTTGGTTATATACTATGAATACTGATTTCATTGCTAATCGTTTTTAGGTTCTTCATTCTGATTAATTACAACCTCCATGTTTTCTTCTTCCTTGTCAAGGTATTCGTAGTCGGCATTGTTGATGTCCATGAATACGAATGTCTTGCGGAGCTTAGCCTGGTCGTCGCGTTCGCCCTTGCGCGAGAAGATTGCGTAAAGCACTGGGACGACAATCAAGGTTACGAAGGTCGATACGGTAAGACCGCCGATTACTACAACACCCATGCCGTGCCACAATTCGGAGCCTTCGCTGGTACTCATTGCCATTGGCACCATACCGAGGATTGTGGTGAACGCCGTCATAAGCACTGGACGCAGACGCGACTGTCCCGAAAGTGCAATTGCTTCCTTAAGTTCGTAGCCACGGTCGCGCATAAGGTTGATGTAATCGACAAGCACGATACCGTTCTTGACAACGATACCAATAAGAAGTATCAAGCCCAATGCGCCCATCATATCGAGAGTTGTGCCCGTAATAAGCAATGCGAGGATAGTACCGGTAATTGCGAACGGGATTGACATCATTATGATGAACGGCTTGGAGAATGATTCGAACTGCGATGCCATAACAATGTAAACCAACATCATGATGAGCAGTGCCAGGGTAACCATATCCTTGAAGGTATCCTGCTGGGTTTCGTACGAACCGCCAAGTCGTGTGGAGATGCCTAATGGAATATTTGTCTGGTCGATAACTCCCTGAACATCCTTTGCGAGGTCGCCCAACGAAGCGTTGTAAGGTGTTACGCTGACGGTAAGGTAACGCTGGCGGTTCTTGCGCTCGATGTTTGGAGGACACCAGTATTCGCTTATTTCGGCAAGTTCGCTCAACTTTATCTTTTCGCCTCTCGGGCTCATGATTGTAAGTTCTTCGATGTCGGTAAGACTATTGCGGAATTCCTCCTTTAGCCTTACTACAATGTCGTATTCCTCGCCGTCTTCCTTTAGGAATCCGGCAGTCATTCCGTTTACACGGTAGCGTACATACATTGCAGCTTGTGAGGTGCTAAGTCCGTGGCGTGCAAGCTTTTCCTTGTCGAAAACTATCTGAAGTTCAGCACGGTCTTCCTCACGGCTGATGGTCACGTCGCGTGCCGACGGCAATTCCTTGAACTTGTGTTTCAACTCGTTGGCAAGGATATTGGTTTCGTCGAAGTCGTATCCGTAGATTTCAACCGAAACATTGTTGTTGCCCATACCGCCACCGCCGCCGCTGCTTGTCGAAACCGAGTAGTTGATGATTTCGGGGTAACTCTTCAGTTCTTCACGGATAATTTCGGCCATTTCGAAGATTGTGCGCTTACGCTCGTACTTCTTCGATGTTCTGACGGTCATGTTGATCTTGTTGTTGGTTGTTCCCGAGAACAATGCCGAAATACTTGATTCGTCGTTCGAACCTGCCGAGGTAGAGATAACCTTTGTTTCGGGGATAAGTTCGTGAATGCGGCACTCTATTCTACGGGCAGTCTTCAGGGTTTCCTCGATTCTGGTACCACGCTGGAGTTCAATCTTGATAGACATATTGCCGTTATCCTGCTGCTGCATGAAGTCGGTTCCGATTGTGCCGTTGGTAAACGGAATCAGCGAAACTACGAATATTGCAAGAGCAATGAGCATGGTGACAAGCTTGTGGTCGAGGCATACGCGGAGCAGTTTAGAATACCAGAGGTCAATCTTGTCGAACAGCTTGCCGATAGTATTCTTGTGAGAGAAAATTTTCTTCTTCTGCTTTGCAAGATATTCCTTTTCTTCCTCCTTGTTGACGAAGAACTTGTTGGCCTTCAACATCTTTGAACAAAGCATCGGGATAAGCGTGATAGCTGTTGCCGTTGAGGTGCAGACTACTATTGTAACAATCCATCCGAGTTCCTTGAACATGATACCAGCCATACCGGTAAGCATTGTCAGCGGGACGAACACGGCAACGATAACAAGGGTGGTTGCGATAACCGAAACCCATACCTCGTTGGTCGCGTAAATTGCTGCCTCGCGCGGGCTGGAGCCTCGTTCGATGTGCTTGGTAATGTTTTCAAGTACAACGATAGCATCGTCCACCACCATACCGATTGCAATGGTAAGCGACGCAAGCGAAACAATGTTGAGCGAGCTGTCGGCCATGAGCAGGTAGATGAATGAAACGATAAGCGAAATAGGAATTGTCAAGCTGATAATCAATGTAGAACGCCAGTTGCCGAGGAATACTAGCACAACCAGTACCACGAACAGCAAAGCGTAGAATATTGAGTCGGCAAGACCGAAGATTGCATTCTTGATTTCGATTGAACCATCGCGGATTACAGTACATTTGATGTCGGGAGGAAGGATTTTCATAATCTTTTCCATTTCCTCGTTCACCTTTTTACATATTTCCACGGTGTTTGCTCCTGTCTGCTTACTTATCTGCAGACGAACGCCTTCCTTTCCGAGAACTTCCTGACCGTCTTCGAGGATGCTTATTCTTTCGTCGAGCGACAGGTCCTTGATGGTATCGCGCACTGTTGCAAGGTCGCGGACGAAAACCTGCTTGCCGTCGGGGGTGGTTGTTACAACTATGTTGTTGATTTCGGAACTTTCAATGTATTCACTTTCAACGCGGAGCTGGTACTGTTCCTTTCCCATCTTCACGGTTCCCGATGCAAGGTTGAGGTTGTTGCCTGCAATGGCATTTCCGACTACTTCAACCGAAAGGTTGTAGGCGTCGAGCTGGTTGGGGTCAAGGTCAACATACACATAACGGTCGGGGGCTCCCGAAAGCGATATGTTTCCGATACCATCGATGCGGTTCAGCGTATTTACTACATTGTCCTCCAATATTTTGTCCAAGCCGGCATAACTTTCCTCAGCGGTGAATCCGAGCTGCATGATTGGCATTGCGCTCGAGTTCAACTTGATAATCATTGGTCGGCTTACACCGTCGGGCAGATTGTCGTAAACCAAATCGACATAGGAGCGGATGTCGTTCATCACATCATCGATGTTGACTCCCCACTCAAATTCGAGCGTTACAATGGAAAGGTTATCCTTCGAGGTGGAAAACAAGTTTTTAAGTCCATCGACGGAGTTAAGTGCATTTTCGAGAATCTTGCTTATGTTGGTTTCGATTTCGCTGGCGTTTGCACCCGGATATGTTGTCATAATGGTAACATACGGCGGGTCGATTTCGGGGAACTGGTCGATTGGCAGTCGCGACAGCGAGAACAAACCCATCACAATTACGGCGACAAAGATAAGTCCCGTAGTGATAGGCTTTTGTATTGCGGTTTTGTAGATACTCATCGTCTTGTCCTTTCTGCTTTATTTGGAAATGTTAAGTTTTACGCCATCGACGAGTTTTGCCTGACCGACAACAACAAGTTCGTCGCCTTCCTTAAGTTCGTCTGATATGATTTCAATCTTGTCGTCGAAACGCTTGCCCATTTCAACAACAATGCGCTTTGCATAGCCGTCGTTGTTGATGAACACATACCTTTCGTTTGCACCTTGCAGTTTCAGTACCGACTGATATGGAACGATTATTGCTTCGATGTTGTTGAGGTCGATGTTTACGCTCATGTACATACCTGGGCGAAGTTCTTCCTTTGCGTTCGGAATTCTAACCTTTGCCTGGAAAGTATGGGTATTGGGGTCAATTGTCGGGTAGATGATTTCGATTGTTCCTTCGAAAGTGCGTCCCTTGTAGATGTCGGAACTGAGTTGAACTTTTGTTCCGGTCTTTATCATTGGGAAGTAGGCTTCGGGAATGTTTACTATTGCCTTCAGCGTGTTAATCTGTATCAATGTAAGTATTGGCATTCCGCTGTACAGTTCGCCCGACTCGAAGTTCTTTGCCGAAATTACACCCGAAAAATCTGCCTTTACATAAGTGTTCTTTTCGAGAAATTCAAGGTTCTCCTTTGTAAGGTCGTACTGCACTTTGGTCTGGTCGTAGGTCTGCTGCGATACGCTTCCGCTCTTTAGCAAGGCTTCTACACGACCAAGTTCCTTTTCGAGGTTGGCAAACTGCAAACGAGTGGTTTTCAACTGCGTTTCGTCCATCTGCACAAGTGTCTGACCTTTGCTGACACGCGATGCCACATCAACATTTATCTTCTTTATGATACCTGTTACCGACGGCGAAATGTTCATAGTCTCGTATGGTTGCAACACTGCCGAGATGCTTATGCTCTTGGAGATAGTCTCCTTTGCAAGTGTCTGTACCGAAACCAATTCCGTCTTTTCTTCCTGAACATTGGCAACATTTGTCTCTTCTTTCTTCTCTTTGCATCCAGTTGCCGTCAGCATCATTGCTGCGATTAAGGCAACACCTATCAAATTCTTTATATTCATTGTTTTGACTTATTTTCTATTCAACAGTTGTTCAAATTCTATTTGTGCGTTCACGAGGTTCAGCACGGCCGAAATGTAGTTGCTCTGTGCCGATATTATGTCGCTGCTTGCGGTTGTGAGTTCGAGGCTCGATGCCATTCCGTGTTCAAACTTGTTGGACACATTGGTAAATACGCGCTCGGTAACTTCGAGGTTAAGTTTCTGCGCCTCGTATGTTTCGTAGTTTGATGTCACATTGTAGCGCAACTGGCGTTCCTGAACCAGCAGGGCATCGCGGGTTGTTTCGATTGTGTTCTGGAACTTCTCGTATTCGATTTTTGCCTGCTTCACATCCGACCAAGTCTTTCCGCTGCTCCATATCGGGACATTAAGCGTAAGACCGATGAGGTTTGGCGGGGTCATGTTGAAACCTTCCTTCTTTCCGAAATATGTTCTGCCCGAATACTGGTAGTATGCGCTCAAGGTCGGGACATAACCCATTATCTTGAGGTCAATCTGCTTTTTGAGCAGTTTGGAGTTTTCTTGTAGCAACTGGTAGTTGTAGTTGTTCTCCACATTGAAGGTTTCGTTTTGCAGAGCGAGAATTGCTTCCGGCTTCAGAATGTCGTCAACAGTCTGGGTGAGAGTGAGTTTAGTGTTTACACCGCAGCCAAGTTGCAGGCGCATTGAGTTTTCGAGCATTTCGAGCGACCTATTTGTCGAGCTTATGCTTGTGCGGAGCGACAGAACCTGAACCATCAGCTTGTCGGCATCGGTTTGTTCGGCGGCGCCAACATCAACGGCATTTTGCGTTGTTTCTTGCAGGCTTTCAAGGTTTTCGAGACTGCGTTCGAGCAATTCGGTGGTGTTCTGCATCACCAGAATCGACATATAGATTTTTGCCACCTGGTAGCGTATTTCGTCTTCGGACTGCTGGTTTGTGATGTCGGCGAGGGTTTTGGACATTTCGGCCATTTGTATGCCAATTATTTGCTGTCCTGTAAGAGCTACAGAGGCGGTAATTCCGAGGGTTCCAGTTGCCGGCATCGACATTGACATTGGACCGAGATTCATTTCGTATCCGCAATAATTTGAGTATCCGAGGCTTGCGCTGACTTGCGGAAGCATTGAAGCTATTGTGCCCCATTTGGCGGCTTCGGCCTTGCGGATGTCGAGACTTGAGTTTTTCAATGTCTTATTGTGCTCTACGGCGTAGTCCTGAGCCGATTTAAGCGAAATTGATAACGCTCCGTCTTCGTTTTGTGCAAATGAATGTGCAGCCGACAGCAGCATAAGCACTGCGGTTGTAATTAATGCAATTCTT
>JAEEGG010008498.1_pt1 | contig 23279 bp, 18 predicted proteins | sample 9134161 | NCBI WGS metagenome assembly JAEEGG01 (sample SAMN16246543, study PRJNA631951) | gut metagenome | biome: gut microbiome; feature: rumen; material: CR-attached | host: Bos | place: Iran: Karaj | collected 2018-10
TGGCCAATCATCGGGAGGCAGCAGAGATCATCGCGTTGGCTCACGAACGTAAAGTATTCATAGCCGAGGCCATCTGGACGCGTTATCAGCCTGCAGTCAGTATCATTCGAGATCTGATAGCCAGCGGACGCATCGGCACCCCACGACTGTTGACAGCAACACTGGGTTACAGCATGGGCGACAAGCCCCGCATTATGCGCCCTGACCTCTGCGGCGGTGCCCTACTCGACCTCGGTGTCTATGCCCTGAACTTCGCCCGCATGTTCTTCCCTGCAGATATTGCTACTATGGAGGGGCAGTGTGTGAAGAGTAAGACAGGCATGGATCTCACCAACGCCATCACTCTGGTGTTAAAGGACGGCATGCTGTGCAACCTTCAATCGAGCGCCGCCTGTGTAGGCGACAATATCGGTGTCATCGCAGGAACAGAGGGAAACCTCATCATCGACAACATCAACAATCCTCAGACCATCACCGTAAACGGTCCTGACCGCACCTATTTGGAGACCATCCACGTGCCCCAGCAGATTACAGGTTACGAATATCAGTTCCAGGCCTGCCGCCAAGCCCTCATCGACGGTCTGCAGGAACCCTGTGAGATGCCCCATGAGGAAACCCTATACATCATGCAACTGATGGACAGTCTTCGTCAGAATTGGGGCGTCCGCTATCCGATGGACTGATCCTTTTTCTTTTTTTATTTTAGTTCAAGTTTATTGCTTGTAAAAAATTAGGAGGAAAACTCGAATATACCAAATATTTGGACAAATATCTGACGTTCCTCTTATAATAAAGAATCCCCGCTCAGGAATGGGCGAGGATTCATCATTGGGTTAGTGATTTTACTTGGCGGGAGCCTTCTTGGCTGCCTTCGGCTTAGCGGCCTTCTTGGCGGCAGGTGCCGGCTCGAGCTTCTCGAGACGTGCCTTCAGACGGGTAATCTCCTTGTCCTTCATCTCAATCTCGTCACCCTGGTTCTTGATGGTGGTGAGCAGGCTCTCGAGCTCTTCATTGTCGATGTCGAGCGGATAGAGGGCGTTGACTCTGTTGATGAAGTCACCCAGGATGTTCATGTAGTTCGTGAAGGCATCGAACGGGCCGTTGTAGATACCACGATCAAGTCCGACGTTAGAGGGCTTGGTGGTCATGAAACGGAAGTTGTTGGATGCCTGCAGATAGTCCCAGTCCTGGTTGATGCGAGGATCATTGGCAATGAGCAGACGGTCGGCCACGCTGTAGAGCTTGTTGAAGGCCTCGTGCTGCATGGCGTTTCCGAGCCAGCAGCTGACATCGCGCTCCTCGTCGACCCAAGAGAGTGTATCGGGCACATCGAGCTGGCTGACGCTCTTGCAGGCCTTGCAGATCTCGGTCGGGGTCATGAAGTTGATACCCTTGGCCTTGGCGCAAGCGGGCAGCGCGTGGATAAAGTCGAGGATGTTAGAGCTGAGCGGCTGGGCGATACCGAGGGCTGAGAGCTCCATGAAGATGTTGATGATCTGCTCCTCTTCGGGCAGGCGGGCGATGCGGTCGATATAGGCATCGGCGAAGAGTGGATAGCCGTCCCACTCGGAGTTGTTGAAGCGCAGGGAGATATCGTCGGAGAGCTCTACGTCGCGCAACAGCAGCTTCAGGTTGGGTGCCTGGTTGCAGTGGTAAACATAGTGGGGAGACTTCCATCCGAGCACGTGCTTGGCACCCTCGGTGAGCATTCCCTTGAAGCCCATCTGAGAAATCTGGTAACCGATATCGTCGCTGTAGATGAGCGATGAGTTACGGGCCACCTGAGGCTTCTGTCCAAACAGTTCTTCGATCTTCGCCGCCTGCTTCTTCACGTCGCGTGCGAAGGTCTCCTCGTGCTTCTCGTTGTTGGCCAGTGAGGAGAGTCCGTGGCTGTAAGGCTCGGCGAGGAACTCGACGCAGCCTGTCTGAGCCAGCTCCTGGAGTTTGGCGATGACCTGAGGCGCGTGCATCTCAAGCTGCTCGATACCTGTTCCTGAGAGTGAGAAGGCTACCTTGAAGTAGTTGCCGTTCTCCTTGATCATCTCCTGGAGGGTGTTCAGAGCGGGCATATAGCTGCGCTCGGCAATGTCGGTGATGCTGCGCTCGTTCTCGTAGTCATCGTAGTAATAATGATCGGTACCGATATCGAAGAAACGGTAACGCTTCAGATGAATAATCTGATGTATCTCGAAATATAAACAAATCGTTTTCATAATTGTTTAATGTTTAATGTTTAATGTTTAATATTATTCCTCCCATCCGAGGGTACGGCGATAGAGTGTGCGGATCCAGCGGCCTACCTTCTCCCATGTAATCTGGTCGACCTCGCGCTTGCCCTCATCCTTCAGATACTGGAAGAGCGACTCGTTGTGGCAGATCGAATAGATGGCATCGGCGAGGGCGTGGATGTCCCAATAGTCAACCTTGATACAGTTGTCGAGGATCTCAGCACAGCCCGACTGCTTCGAGATGATCGAAGGGGTACCGCACTGCATGGCCTCCAGAGGCGAGATTCCGAAGGGCTCGGATACAGAAGGCATGACGTATACATCAGAGTCTTTGAGGCACTCGTAAACCTGCTTGCCGCGCATGAAGCCAGGGAAGTGGAAACGGTCGGCAATGCCACGTTCGGCAGCGAGGTGGATCATCGCATCCATCATATCACCGGAACCGGCCATACAGAAGCGGACGTTACGTGTGCGGTGGAGCACCATCGTGGCGGCCTCAACGAAGTATTCGGGACCCTTCTGCATGGTGATACGGCCCAGGAAGGTAACGACCTTCTCCTTGCCCGTATGGTCGGGACGCGGGATGTCCTGATACTCCTGTGGCAGCGGATAGACGGCGTTGTGGACGGTGTAGCACTTACGCGGATCCTGGTGATACTGGTTGATTACCGTCTGACGGGTCAGCTCGGATACGCACATGATACAGTCGGCCCAGTCCATACCGTTCTTCTCGATGGAGTAAACCGTCGGATTCACCTTACCACGAGAACGGTCGAAATCTGTGGCGTGCACGTGGATACAGAGTGGCTTACCGCTGACCTGCTTGGCATGGATACCAGCGGGGAAGGTCAGCCAGTCGTGGGCGTGAATGATATCAAACTCCTCGGTGCGGGCCACCTGACCGGCGATAATCGAGTAGTTGTTGATCTCCTCATGCAGGTTGCCCGGATAGCCTCCGGCAAACTCCATCGCGCCGAGATCGTTGACATTCATATAGTTGAAGTCGGCATAGATGTGCTCGCGGAGCTTGAAATAGTAGTCGGGGTCCATAATGTTGCCCACGCGCTGCTTGACGTAGTCGTAGTCGACATCACGCCAGGCGATAGGCACGGCATTCATGGCAACGATGCGGCAGGCGTGCTCGCTCTCATCGCCAAAGGGATGAGGCAGGCAGAGCACGGTCTCGATGTCACCCTGAGCCTTCAGACCCTCAGAGATTCCATAGTTAGCAGTGGCGAGTCCACCAAATACGTGAGGAGGATACTCCCATCCAAACATTAATACTTTCATAGTCGTCCCTCCTTATTTTTGATATGAATACTTGTCCATGAGCTGCAACGTGCGCAGGATCTCGGCCACATTCATGGCGAACGACATAGCGCCACGTCCGTGGAACGGCGGGTTGCCGTCGAACAGCTCAGAGATGGTGCCGATAGCATGGTAGTCCATCTCATCCTCATAGCCTACGAGCTGACGCTCGACGAAGCTCAGGCGTGAGCGCTTGTAGAGCTTCAGTGAGGCTTCCATATAGAATCCGCCCAACCAAGGCCATGCGGTGCCCTGATGGTAGGCGTAGTCGCGCTGTGTCTGCGGACCGACGTAGATGGGGTTGTAGCCGCCGCTCTTCGGTGAGAGTGAACGGAGTCCCTTCGGGGTGAGCAGCTCGCGCGTACAGATATCCACAACACTCTTCATCTGCTGCTGTGACAGCGGAGAGTAGTCGAGTGCGACGGCAAAGATCATATTCGGACGGACGCTCCAGTCCATCATGTTGCCATCGACATAGTCGAGCAGGTAGCCATATTCATTGACGAAGGTGTCGACGAACGAAGCCTTTGCCAGCTCAGCCCTCTTTTCCAGAGCCTCGGCATCCTTGGTCTTACCCAAGTTAGCCTTCATGGCTGCACAGAACTTCAGGGCGTTGTACCACAGGGCATTGAACTCTACGATGTAACCACTGCGCGGCACAACGGGACGACCGTTAGCCGTAGAGTTCATCCAGGTGACAGCCTTGTCGCGGCCATTAGAGTAGAGCAAGCCGTTCTCGTCGAGACGGAGGTTCGGATGACCACCTTTTATAATATAGTCAACGATATCGCTGACGAGCTTGCCATATTTCTTATAGCCCTCATCCTGTCCGGCATCCTTCACGTACTGCTGGATAGCCCAGATAGCCCAGAGGGGTACGTCGGGCTGCTCGATCTCATAGATCTTCACACTCAGCGGCTTGTCGTCCATAAACTCACGGAGACCGCGCTCAGCAGTCCTCATCACCAGTTCGAAGTAGTCACGCTCTCCGATGGCGAGCGTCAATCCTGGCAACGCGATGAACGTATCACGGGCACGGGCCTTGAACCAAGGATAGCCTGCCAGCAGATAGCGCTCGTCCTTCTTGTCGATCTTCTCCATAGTGCCGCTGCGGCGGTCGCGGAAATGGAACTGATGGGCAGCAGCCACCAGACTGTGATAGAAGTTGTCACGAGGAGCACGATCGGCTACCTCCTCGTCGAACAGTTTCTTCAGCGAAGAAGCCTTGACCTGCGAGGTAGAGCCTGAGAAGACGATGCTCTCGCCCTTCTTGATCGGCATCTCGAAATAGCCGGGTACGTAGAGGTCCTCGTTAGAGGCATAACCACGCTCCTGCTCCTTCGGATACTCGATGCCACGATACCAGTCGGGCTGGAATACGAACTCGTTTTTCTTGGAGAACTGCATGTACAGGTCGGGATAGCCGGCATACATACAGGTCTTGATACCACCATCGACCTCGTGATACTCACGGCTGGCCGTTGAGTTCTCGTGGGTAAACTGGCGAACCGAGCGGAAGGCCAGGAACGGACGGAACCTCAATGTGGTAGCAGAGTGAGCATCAACCAGCGTATAGCGGATCAGGATACGATCCTCGTAATGCTGGAAGATAACTTCTTTCTTCAAAACTACACCACCCACGCGATACGTTGTCGTTGGCACGAGGCTGGCATCAAACTCACGGATGTACTTGTGTCCGTTAGGACTGAACGTGTTGCCCTGATACTTGTGGAGGCCGAGGTTGAATTCTGCACCATGCTGGATGACCGTACAATCGAGCGACGACAGAAGAACATGGTTATCATCGTCGAGCTCAGGAACGGGAACAACCAACAGACCGTGGTACTTACGTGTGTTACAGTCTACAAGTGTAGAACTGCTGTAGGCACCTGAACGATTGGTACGGAGTAATTCACGACGGAGACTCTCCTGAAGGTTAGTCATCACGGCTTTTTCTAATCGTAAATAGCTCATAGTTCCTATAAAAGGTATTTAATTATTGAACATAATAGTCTTTAACACCCCAAAGGTAATCATTTTTGGGGAGTTTTACAAATATATCAAAGTGATTTAACAAACTTTTTGATTATTACTGTGGTATGAGGAAGTTGATGACTTCCTGTTCGACGTTGACAACGAACGGTCCTACAGGGGTTTTCATCAGTCGTCCGTCGATACCGACCATCGCATGTTTGGCATATTCGACACGCACTTCCTTCGTGCGGAACGGGTGTACGCTGCGGTGATTCAGGAAGCGACCGGTGATCAGCAGCCAGAGTCCCTCGATGAGCTGTACCACCTCAGGATGATAGACCACAGAGACGTCGAGCATACCGTTATAAGGCACCGCGTTGGGCGTCTGTCCGTAACCTGGTCCTGAGCCGATGCAGACGGTCATCACCTTACGGTCGATCACATCCGAGTTGATGTGCAGCTTCATCTTGTACTCCATCCGGTGGAAGAGCATCACGAACAGCGAACTGATGAACGAGAGGGTGCGTGAACCCAGAAGGCGGCGCGTCTGGCGGCGCAGGTTCATGATATCGGCCGTCATACCAACGTTGACACAGTTGAGGAAGTAACGGTGGCACTTCTCGCTCTTGGCGTTCGTATAACGGATACAGCCCAGGTCGACCTTGCGAATGCGACGCTTGATCAGCGAGTCGACATTCTCCTCCACCCTACTCTCGTCGATATCCCAGAAACGGGCAAAGTCGTTCATCAGGCCATTGGGGATGACACCGAGGGCGATGCTCTCGCGCATCTCCTTCTCCTCCATCATCAGGCAATTGACAGCGTCGTTAAGGGCAGAGTCGCCACCAACGATGATGATGGTCTTGTAACCGTTGGATATCATCATCTTCATCAGGCGCTCCACACTGTCTGCGGTCTCACTCTGTACAAAGTCGTAAGCTACCTGGCGCTCGTCGAGCACCTTCTGAATCTTCTCCCAGCGCTTGCGCTTGTTGGAGATACCTGCCTTGGGACAGTAAAGTATGCCCCACTTCGTTGTCTCTATTGCCATCTTATGATTTACGATTTACCATTTCTTTTAGTCGCTACGCTTTGTAAAAGCGCTAAAGCGAGTCCGATTTATCATTTGGAGGATTTGGGAGATTTTTTCTTCCATCGGAAGCATCGCGTCGATCCAATGTATCTTGAAGCCTCTGCGCTCCATACCCCGGAACCAGGTCATCTGGCGCTTGGCAAACTGGTGGATGGCGATCTCGAGGTGCTTGGTCATCTCGTCGTAGGAGATCACGCCCGTCAGATACTCCGTCAGGAATTTATACTCCAATCCATAATATATAAGGTCGTCGGCCGGAATACCCTCGTCGAGGAGCGCTTTCACCTCGTCGACCATACCCTCTTCGAGACGGGCTTTCAGGCGACGGGTAATCTTCGCGCGACGCGCCTCACGATCGATGTCAAGGCCGATAATCAGACTCTCAACCGGCGGCAGTTCCCTGCGTGGTGTAGGGTGCTCCAGATTGTAGGTCTCGATCTCGATGGCCCGAATGGCGCGCTGACAGGAATCCACATCGGTCGTATTGTGCATATTCGAACCGTTCTTTTCCTTCAGTTCTCTCAGCATCTCCGTCAACTCGTTGAGCGACTTGCCTTCCAGGCTATCACGCAGCTCCTGATTCTGCGGCACAGGCGAGAGCTTATAGCCTTTCAGCACAGCCTCGATATACAGGCCGGTTCCTCCACAGAGGATAGGAACGACTCCACGACGCCTGATATCCTGATAGACATCGTAGAAGTCCTGCTGGTATTGGAACAGATTGTATTTCGTACCTGGTTCGCAGATGTCGATGAGGTGATGTGGAATGTGGAGGGTGGAAGGTGGAATGTTTATTGTATAATCCCCCAAATCCTTACCCGTTCCGATATCCATCCGACGATAAACCTGACGGGAATCCGCCGAGATAATCTCGCCACCGACCTCTGCGGCCAGGTGAGCTGCAACGGAGGTCTTTCCCGATGCTGTAGGCCCTAATATCGTGATCATCTTCTCCATTCGGTGACAAAGGTACGAATAAGCGGGCAGAAAAACAAATTATATCTCAAAAAAATATTCCTACCCGCCTCGAGCATCACTCGGAATAGGGATACGACACGTCGTCGATCTGCTTGAAGAGACGAAGATTGACCTCGGCATTCCCACGGAGCATCTTAATGGTTTCGATGTAGGCTCCCGGGGTCTCAGGACCGTTGTACACCTCGTGGTAGGATTTCTCATCCCACTTGCGTTGCTTGACGATACACTTCAGCAGATGCTGTCCGTCGTAGTAGAGGCGGAACTCGTAGATATCCCCGAAAACGACATCAGGATTCGTGGCGTAGACGAACATCAACTGTCCATTTTTATCGTAGAGATACTCCTCGTAATACTCGCGGGCTGCATAGTTGTACTTCTTCGTGGCAAACCACAGGTAATGGGGTGGATAGATAGCCTCAGCCTCCAGTTCGCCGTAATACATCCACAGGTGCTCGTGGTGAGGTCCTGTGCCTGGCAGGTTCTGCTCCACGTTCAGATGGTAGTATTCGTGAGGGATGCCTTCACTGGGGAACTCACCGTTCATCAGGGCGATATGGTCCTTGACACTGGCATACGACTTGCGGATGTCCTCAACGGTGTATTGCGCATGAGCGACGTTAACCCCAAGCGCCAGGAACAGAAAGAACGTAAAAACTCTTCGCATCATCTTAATCCTTATAGACATAGGGCTCGGTCTTGACGTAGACAGGCTTCATACCGTCCCAGTTGAAGGTATGATGAACGGGTCCTCCATCGCCCCATTCCTCTACAATGATATTCTTACCCACCCGGGGCAGTCTACAGAATATCTGCGTATAGGGACTCCTGTCACCCCATCGGTAGCCCTTTAGAATCTCAGGCTCAGGGGTGAGACATTTCTTCGCAGGGTCGTAGTCATAGAAGCATACGAAATCGATAAAGGGATCTGTGGGCTTGCCCAAGCGGACGGCCAGCAGCTTGTGGCCGTTGCTGCGATTCCAGAAGCAAGTCTCCATATACTCGCCGTCGGTACCGCCATCGCCAATTCCCGCAAAACCGTTCTTGGTGTCAACGGTCACCTCAAGGGATGTCTCTTCATCGAGTACCACCTTCGAGAGACCTTTCTCCATAGCGGCACGTATCTCACCTACCATCCATGTGGGCCACGTCTGATCGAAGCGCTCGAGCATGATGCCGAAACTGCCATTGATCACGTTGTCGATGGTACGGGTCTTCCAACCTTCCTCAATGACCGTGAGCGGGCAACTCTCGAATTGCTTGTCTTTTTGCTGATCCGGACCGATGTTGCGTCCCTTGATATTTGTATCGAGAGGATTATCTACCCACTTACTCGGACCCTGCAACTGCTCTGCAATCTCAATGGAGCCCAGATTCTGGGTGGGATGATATATCTCACAACCTATCAGATAGAAGGAGTTGTCGAGCCTAAACAAGGGCGCATCACCCCAGTTGGCATAGAAACGACAGTCGGTAAACGTCAGACCCTCATTGCCTACTCCTTCGATGAGCGAATATTCACGGTTGTTGTAGAAGTCGCACTTGTTGAACTTCACAGCCATACAGCTCCTGAGTTCCATGATGCCATAAGTACAGTCGTGTACGGTCGAACTAATCATAGAGAAGTCGGTGGTCTCGATCAGGTCGAGGCCATAGGTACCACAACCATAGAGGTCACAGTCCTTCACCAGGTTCTGTCGTCCGCCTCTCACACCGATAACACCACCCGAGCAATAACCGCCTTCAGTATGGCCGATCGTCAGGTTCTGCACCTCACAATGGTCACAGTTGATGAAATAGAGACAATAGGAATAACGGGGATCGACCTCGATACTGGAATTGCGTTCGCCCTTGATAACCAGACCCGAGAAGTTCAGCAACGCCAACTGACGGCCATCCGTCTCAGATTCACTGACCACCATAGGCTGTTTGGTGATGATGGCCGTAGCGTCGGATGCCCAGCGACGACCGGTCTTCTTCAGGAACAGCTCCTCATTCTCCAGCACACGCGACAGGTTCAAATGAACATTCTTAGCAACAATCACGGTACGATTGTTACCAAGAGCATCGAGGAACTGGGTCTCAGTGCTGACAAGATAGACGTTCTCACCCAGGACCGTCCCAACCTCGTCGGGACCACGTCCGTCATCAGCCAGACCTCCGACATACTGACTGGCGTCGGCTCCATAGCTGCGGAAGGTGTCGGGCACAGTCTCCTCACTCTTGATCAGCTGGATGTTCAGCTGTTCGATGATATGGAGCTTGATGGCCTTGTTATCATTGCCGGGCTTATACCAAGGCTGTTTGCCGAAGTATTCCTGCAGGTCCTTCGACTGGAACTTCCATCCGTGACGGGCAAGGATCTCGTTTCGCATGATGCGCAACTGATCCTTCGAGAAACGTCCGAGATAGGTCGTATTCAACAGACAGTTAGAGAGCTGGTCGCTGACAGGCTGCTGTTCGAGATAGCGCTCAAAGTTGAGACTATGTTCCAGATTATCGGGCGTGAGCGTCATCTGCCACACAGCATCTCCGTTGGGGTTGCGTACAGCAAGGAAGTACATGCCATCCTGACGAATATACTGCACGCGCCAGCCTACCTTCGCACGAAGTGATGCTGCCTCGGTCTCACTGCCTGTGAGAATGTACTCGCCAGACTTCCCTTCAACTTTTGTCAGTTCGAAATGGAAACGGTCCGAGTGCTCGCCTTCGCCATTCATATTCACACTGTTCCCCTGTACATTAGCGGTATAGAGCACAGCACCATCCCACCACTTCGAACCGTTCTGGATGGTCTGGGCCTGAACACCACAAAGGGCAAACAGACACATCACGACCGTTAAAACGATCTTCCTACCATACATCGTTGCTACTTCTCGATAAGCCATAATTTTAATGTTTTTAGTTTACAATTGAGTTCTGTTAATGATATGATGTTGCAAAGGTACATAAAAAAAACCGTCCCGCAAAGCGGAACGGCCTTTTTTTCTTCTTTCTGACTGATATTACTTCAGCAGACTCTTGCTTATTTCAGTTCAGCGAGGTACTTAATGGTGCGAACCATCTGAGAAGTGTAAGAGTTCTCATTGTCGTACCAAGCAACAACCTGTACGAGAGAGTTGCCGTCACCAATCTTAGAAACCATAGTCTGGTTAGCGTCGAAGAGTGAACCGAACTTCATACCGATAATGTCGCTAGAAACGAGCTTCTCCTCAGTGTAACCGAAGCTCTCGTTCTGAGCAGCCTTCATAGCAGCGTTGATACCCTCAATAGTTACCTCACCCTTAACAACAGCGTGCAGGATAGTGGTAGAACCTGTAGGAGTCGGAACGCGCTGAGCAGCACCGATCAGCTTACCGTTGAGCTCAGGAATTACGAGACCGATAGCCTTAGCAGCACCAGTTGAGTTAGGAACGATGTTCTGAGCACCAGCACGAGCACGCTGAACATCACCCTTGCGCTGAGGACCGTCGAGAATCATCTGGTCGCCAGTGTAAGCGTGTACAGTTGTCATGATACCGCTCTGGATAGCAGCGAAATCGTTCAGAGCCTTGGTCATAGGAGCCAGACAGTTAGTGGTGCAAGAAGCAGCCGAGATAACAGTGTCAGCAGGAGTCAGAGTCTTGTGGTTTACGTTGTAAACGATAGTAGGCAGATCATTGCCGGCAGGAGCAGAGATAACAACCTTCTTTGCACCAGCAGTCAGGTGAGCAGAAGCCTTCTCCTTAGATGTGTAGAAACCTGTGCACTCCAGAACAACGTCTACATCCAGCTTGCCCCAAGGCAGCTCAGCAGCGTTAGGAATAGCATAGATAGTGATCTTCTTGCCATCAACAACGATGAAGTCCTCACCAGCCTCAACAGTGTGCTTGTTCTCACCGAACTTGCCACAGAAACCACCCTGAGCGGTATCATACTTCAGCAGGTGAGCGAGCATCTTAGGACTTGTCAAGTCATTGATTGCTACTACTTCATAACCTTCAGCCTCGAACATCTGACGGAATGCGAGACGACCAATACGGCCAAAACCGTTAATTGCTACTTTTGTCATTTTTACTTAATTATTTAAATGGGTTTAACCTAATCATTACTAATTTTTTTATGCTAAAATGCACTTTTTTTTGTTTTCGAGTGCAAAGTTACAAAAAAATTCCTATATTTGCACTTGATTTATGTCTTAATAAAAATTAAACGTGTGAAATTACCCCGAAAAGTGTATCATTATAGTCAATGTCACTTCAGGGATTGCAAAATGCAGATTACAATTCAATCAATATACATTATACGTTAAACATTAAACTTTAAAAGATTATGGGATTTATTACAGAATTTAAGGAGTTTGCCATGAAGGGCAACGTGATGGACATGGCTGTCGGTGTTATCATCGGTGGCGCGTTTGGTAAAATTGTCACCTCACTCGTTAACGACGTTCTTATGCCGATCATCGGTCAGGTTACTGGTGGTGTGAGTTTCGTTGACCTATTCTTCAACTTCAGTGGAGGAACTGCAAAGACGCTCGCTGCAGCCCAAGAGGCTGGTGACACTGTTCTCGCTTACGGGCAGTTTATTCAGAACATTCTCGACTTTATTATCATCGCGTTCTGTATCTTCTTGATGATCAAAGGCATGAATAAGTTGAAGAAAGAGAAGCCCGCTGAACCCGAGGCTCCTAAAGGTCCTACACAGGAGGAACTTCTTGCTGAGATCCGCGATTTGCTGAAAAACAAATAACTCTGGTTCAAACAGCCAATCAACAATAATCCCCACCCGAGTTCAGGTGGGGATTATTCTGTTTTATAAATCACGCTCAATGTAGGTGAAAGTTGTGTCGCCAATCAAGAATGAGGTGTTGTGATACAACCAGATACTCTTTCCCACATTCAATGGTTTATTATTAAAAATGACACCCTCCTCCAAGGCCGTCAGCCTTAGTGCATCATCTACCATCTTGATTTCGGCCTGAACTGGCGCCACCTTACCCTTCAAATCCCAGGACATATGCAAAGAGCAGTCGATAGACTTACCGAGGGTGACTACCTCGTCTGGATTATTGTAGAACCATTTATAAATAGCCACATCCATTTCCTTCACAGCCCCCTTCACATTGAGGAAGTAACGCTCTGATTTCGGAGCCATTGCTGCCACTGCCACAGCCAGGACGACAGCAAAAAGGATACAGCTGATGAGCAACAAGGCACGAATATCGATCTGATAGATGCCACGGAAGAATAACGACCACAGATACATTGACAGCACACCAAGTACACCTGCCACAAGCACTAAAGATCTACGAAGCACAATTCTCGTACCAATAGTAGAGATATATGCTATCAAAACTGCCATCACCGACCATGGTATCCAATCGATCAGGACAGAAAGAAGTCCTAATTCAAACGAGAACGTTATGGTACCAGCAATCAGAAATACAAAGAAAGATGTTACACCCACGATAAGCGCACGCATGAAGATGTTAACAACACGACGGTTAATCTGTTGTCTCCTAACTGCCAATACCGACATAGCCAATGTTAGGAAGAAGCCCATAATCAGACCAAATGTAGGCATATGGCGCATCTGATCTTCTTCGACTCCAAACACAGCAGAAGTACCAATAACATCCAAGCGGGCTTGTCGCATCTGAGCCACTAACTCTTCATTGCTCAATGAATAATTTGTGGCATACAACATATAGAACATCCATGCAAAAAAGGCAGCAACTATCGCTGTCAAGGTCCATTTCATATAGAACGATGCATTCTTCGAATCGAAGAGGTTCTTATGATTATAATAATGTGAGCCATGCTGACAATTTCTACCAAATTCTGGACAGTGATAGCCATTTTCGTCCCAGCACGACTTATGCATCACATGATCACACTTGGCCACGACCTCATCGCCGTCTTCAAAAGGAGCCTTACAGAAATAACAAGTCTTGTCGATATAGACATTCCCTACACTCATGTTAATGCCCCTGATATACTTGACAATATACTTCCGTTTGAACAACCTGTAGCGAATGTAAGGTATAAGGAACTGAAAAATCAAGTAAACATTTACAAAAATGAATATTGCGAGCCCTAGACCCTGAACGAACACCCATAAGACAGGATAGCCATTGACAATAACTGGATTATAGGCATTACCCAAGAAAAGAGCGCAACTTGTCCACCCTATCAGACTATCATTTTTCTTATCATAGACCTCAATCTTCATCTGATGAGGATTTCCACGATAGACTTTGCCATCAGGATTCTCAAATACAAACTCATTGGCAATAAATTGCTCATTAGCCAAACGAAGAATCGAGTTTTTCAATTTAACCCAGTCGTATCTCTGCTGATAGAGGCCATGATAGTTCTTACATAGCACCTGAAGGACATTGGACCCTTGGTCGCTCTCAGGTATACCACTTTCAGAAAAATGCACACAATGGATAGTCAGAGAATCGCCATCCGAGGGCAACTCTCCCACCAACTGCTCCTCCAGTTCGAAATGATCCGGATCATACGGTTCATCTTCATCTGAATATACCCGTTCGTCAGAGAATACAACCAGACTCATCTTCTGAGCACCTGACCATACACCGACTCGGTCTTCCATCTCTTTCTTTTTCAGGAGGATAGACCGGTATAGATATTTGACACTATCAGGGTAGGACACAAAATAGTTATTCAGTACATAATCTGTAGGTGCCATCGTCTCTGAAACCTCATTACCATGCATAAACGTCACATAGAGATTGGGGGTGGTGAAAACAGTCATCATCTCCTTCACGGTGTTGCATTCCTTATCAACAACATTCTGGGGTAAATTCAAGTCTACCAAAACGTTCACCTTGATATTACGTCGTTTCACTTCATCACCTTCACTATTGATGACTTTTACAAGGCGAGGACGTCCTTTAGATGTATTCTCAATACCACTGATAACTTCATAACCTTTCACATATACCTGACTAGTATCGGTGAAAGAATAAGATCCCATGCCACGAACAACACTCGTAAAAAGTCTGAGTGTTTTGTAGTCTGGAGAGAACTTGAGACCGACGACCTTCATTGGCTCGGTATTCTGTTCTGCATCTTCGGAAGAATCAGAACTAAAAATCTCATCGAGATTGACATTCTCACTAGACATCTTGTCTTCGCAACTGACGAACGGAAACGCTATCAGTGCAAACAGTAGTAAGCGAACTATTTTCATCTTCATATCCATATCTCATCATTAGATGGTAGGATAAGTACTATCCTTACCATTATTTTTCATTATATCATTATACTTCTTCAGATTTGCAGCCTTGTCCTTATAGGCCTTAAACTTACTCCACAAGCCATTGACAAACATTAATATAATGGCTACAGCCGCAAGCCCCATTACATAGTCTTTCACGCGTTGCATCCATGGCTTAAATGCCAGAGCCTGTACCTTTTCCGAAACACTCTTCATGATGACATATTGTTCATCAAGAGTTTCCATTCTATTCTTCAACGAAGGAACAATCTCACTCGATGCCTTAGCTTGTTCATAATTAGTCTGAAGTTCAGTAAAGATTACCTGTTCCTTAGCTTTCACTTTCTCCAACATAGGAGCAAATTTCTTTAAAAGCGACAACTTATAAGCTTTCGAATACAACTTTTTGTAAACGTTTATCTGGCTGATGATAAACTTATCAGCAGAGGCAAACTTTGCTATGGCATCGACCTGCTGTGTCCGTAGGTCTAGAGTATCTTTTACCGTTTGCTTCAGTTGTTCCAACTTTGCTACATCTTCCATCAGTTCCTCATCCGCCGCAATATCCAGCTGCGATGCTTGATAGTAAGTGTTCCATTTCACATCCATGGAATTGTAAGACTGGTTGAGATAGTTGATACGATCTTGGAGAGTTCCAACAAGAGTAGATGATATATCAACATCACCATCGAGCGATACCTTCATCTGCTCAACCATGTATAATTGGTTAAGGTCATCCATAAACAAAGTCAGACGAGCCTTAATCTCTGCCTTGATAGCCAATGAATCGGAGGGGGACAGCCCAGTGTTCTCCTGAGCACGAGCCGTCACTGCAAGCACAAGTGCCCACAGTATTAGCCAAATGTATCTCAGCCTGTTCCCCAACTTCATATAAATCATCACTTATTATTCTTACATGTATTGTTAAAGTAGCGCTCAGCCGCTCGGAACATCGTAATAGCCTGTCTCTGTGCAGGGTTCGCACCTTGACTGTTTCCTATCATTCCATTGACCTCATCAACCAGTCCTTGCCCTGAACGTAGCAAGTCACGACGCTCAGTAACATCCTTGCTGACTAACCAGCGTGAAACAATACGGTCAAGCTGACGAGCCTTCAAAAGAATGACCTTTCCATTATCGGTAGGAATGGATAAGTCACCGCCTGAACCTGTATCCTTGGCCAGGACACATTTGATTGATTTAATCGAGTCGACATACTGGTTATAATCATTCCATACCGACATCAGATCGGGGCAAGGAGAAGTTTCGGTCTTAGGTGGATACTGGTCAAGTAAATTACTCTTCAAATCCTCAAAGGCCTGTAAAGCATCTGCCGACAAGGCTTTGCCACCATCATAGTTCTTCTGCAGTGTCTTGAAGTTCCCCATCACCCCTTCCAAAGCTTTCTGGGCAGAGGCTATCTCATCACCGAAATTCAGACAGGGATTACGCTGGATGGTTACCTGGTACTCAATATTGACATCACGGCCGAAGGGTATCTCATAGAGGTTATACTTCTTCTTTTCTGTCTTGTCCATAAGGAAAATGTCATGGAGTGTAAAAGTAACCAAATTACGCTTATTCAAGATATCGAATGTTTGCGTAATATAGTCATTTACCATTTTATATTCCTGTGGTACCGGCTGCAACCCGTCATAGTCCATCCATCGCTGGAAGTAGAATGTCTTACGGGGCTTAGGAACCGTCGACTTGAACAATTTGGTAATCTTGAACCTATCTTTTGGATCACATGCGGCAACGTAAGGCAACTGGTCTGGACGTATCTTCCGTCCCTTCACCAGAGGTTTCAGTCTGACACGATCCCAGAATACGAATATAGTACGATAGGAAATCAGGCTGACCGACAGTTGGTTGGCGTCCTCATCGAACACGAACTTCACCATCATATCCATATCCTTCGAATCGACCTTTAGCGACAAGTGATCCGTATAAGACTGCCCTTGGGCTACAGTAATGGTCCTGACAGTCTGTGCATGAAGTACGAACGCCATCAAGCAACCCGACATCATGAGGATGATCTTCTTTATATTCATATATCAATTTGTCTTTTGTTCAAAAATTAACCAACCATTAGGTTCTCCCTGATGCCTTACCCAAGCTGCCACCTCCAAATCCTCAGGATAAGGGGGCTCCATGATAGCATGGTAAGTATCATATCTTAGATACGAGGCAACACGTTCTACACCCCAAAGCAGGTCAGTATAGGTATCTGTCATGTTGATGCAAACCTTTCCTGCAAAAGCCCCGAAGAAGCGGATGTTGGGATGCCAGGGATGAGCAATCGGCTGACCTGAAGAATCCACTGTTAGGAAATTCAGCAACGGAGGCGCATCAACACCAGGATAGCCTGGTGGGAGTTCCAACGTCATTTGATAACCATCGGAGAAAATCGGTCTATTCTCTATGCCAGTCATATTCAGTTGATCCAAATGCTCCACTCCGCAGATACTTCTCAGACGATAGTCAATCAGATATAAAATGGGCAATCCTGCGGCATTTCTCTTAACAACACTAAGAGATATATCCTGCCGTCTGGACAGTTTCTCTTCCAGTTGCCGCCACTCAAACAATAGGCGACGATTGCGCCCATTAAGTTGACTGGGATCATACTGATGACTTTCTAACATCTTCATCGCTTCACAATTTCCATATCAACCAGGAATAGGATCTGGCACGAGGTAAACTAGATCCCCGTTCTTTACATGATAGTCGGCCAGTTTCTGATCTTCACGGCCTATACGAGGACGCATCACTCTTACTTCATGTACCTCAGGATCCTCTTTGCCAAAGAAATAGTCTAGTGGTGCACCAGTCTGGTCTATTGACGGGAAATCAAAAATCAGACGACCATCTTCACCGATTGAGTGACGCAGATTATCAACGAGCGTACTCAGCGGTGCGTCAGGATTCACGACCTTGAATCTGACAACCTTGTTCTTGTATGAAATGTCTAAAAAGAAATCTTCCATATCTTATTGATTTTGCTTATCTATCTGAATGGTTACTTGTATCGGGTAAATATTGGTTGACCTGACGCTCATCATAGCACGCATCAGCATCTCTACCTGAGGAATTTTCTCCTCAAAACCTCGACGTATGAACGTATTATCGTTTAGGGTTATCTCCACCAGAATCTCATAGCCGACCTCTGAACGTTCCTGCTGATGACGATGGCTGACCGTCACCTGCTTCACCATGCTGCGGGTGATACCATAACGGGTCTGAAGTTCTGTGTAGCAGAACAATTTCAAATCAGCAGGAGTTACCAGTCGGTCATGGGTAGCTATATAATAACGGGTCAAGCTTGCCTCCTCTATCTGGTCGAGTAACTCATCACTGCCAGGCACCGGGGCTCCAATCTGACGGGTAGCAGCATTGTCGAATCCATTGGGTACCTGGAACATGCTTTCTGCTGTCAGTTGTGAGTTGACAGCTGAGCCAAGCGTCGTAACATACGACACGGAAAGCGAGGTTGGCAGATTCAGTTTATCTGCCTCAGGACGCAGCAGCAGATAGACGCCCGGTATGCGCTGCTCCAAGTCAGCTCTAGCCGAATCTCTCATACGTATCAAGATATCTATCAGGTTCTGCATTACTTTGTCGCTAGCCTCCTCACGAAGATTAGAGAAAGCGTAGAAATCCGTATAATATCTGCTAATCAATGTATTCAGCAACGTTACCAAACTACCTTGGTTAAATCGGTCAGCAGCCACCTTTCGAACCTCAATAGGCATCTTGCCGTAGATTTGATCCGACGATGGGCGTAACATATGCAAGAACTGCTGACTAACACCATCGCTTTCAGAACTCGGACTCTGGAAACCTGCCACGCGAACGATGGGCGTAGAAGCAGAAATATCTACTGAATGCACATTAGCATTCACGAGGATGATACTATTCAAAGAAAGGTTGTTACGATCAAAAAGAAAGCCATCCTTGATGCCCGAGAACTCAAAGACCAGATCAACAGTGTCGGTTTCTGACGGGATAAACTTACTGCCCTTATGCTTCTTGATGTAGTAAAGACGGATATTCTGTCTGGCAAAGAGATCCAGGCAACTTACTGCAGCCCTGTAAGTCTGAGTACGATTATATAGGATACTATCAATACTGAAACAAGGCATGAGAGGAAGATCTGAAAAATCCCAAGGGCTGACCAAAGGCAGCAACTGACCCTTAATCGACAGTCTGAGATTCTTGAAATTCTGATTTTTGATGGCAAAACAAAAACCAGACAAATCCGAAATGGGACTGTCAAACTTCAGCGACACTTTCCACCTGCGACCGTCCATTCTCACCACCGACCGGATAGCGACATTCAGTACCCTTGCTTGGAGAAGTGAGATAAAACGGGCATCAGTATCAGGCAGGGTGAACACATGCTGTTCTGTCAATTCCAGTTCATTCAGTCCCGATTGCAACGAAGTCTCTATGACGGCAGTAGCCGGTATAGCATGCCCCACCTCATAGGGAGTCAGCATTCGGGCAAAATCATCAAGCACATCCGACTTCATCTGTTCCAGAAAACTCTCTGTCTCATTCGACTGGTAGGCCAAGGCCGTCATCAGAAGTGAGAACACAGGATCCTGTTCGATGCCTTCAAGCTGATCGCCATGGTCGCTCTCACGCCAGATGCGTATAGCCTCACGCATCAGTTCGTCAGCTCTCTGTTTATTTTCAAATATCGTTTGTTTCATAATCCTAAGTCATTTATTTCCATACTCTCAGCGTACTCGTGAACACATAATCTTCCTTAGTCTGAATGATGACTCCCTTGATAGTGACATAGATAAGGCGCTCCTCACGAATATAAGTCATCGTCACTGCAACGTCGCTCAAACGTTTCTCATAATTCTTCACCACTTCCTTCAATTCTGCAGCAAACGTGTTCATGTTCTTCGATGAACCAGAGATCTTCTTGTTGTAGACATCCTTGATACCACGGTCGTAGATTGTGTCACCCGAATTATAGATAACGCCTTCATGCTCATCGAAGATTTCAAAGCGCATGTTATTGAAAATGAAACCGTATTCGGGGTCAGACATATTGTTGTAACGGGGCGTTGTCAATAACATGTACAACGACTCGTCGAGCGATTTCTTCAGGCTTTTCTCTCTGGCAAAGCCCTTCTTCTTCACCTGCAGGGGTATTGATAGAAACGGCATAATTAATTAAATGAGTGGTACGAATTTCTCGTCTTCGGGCTCCGGCACATAGAGTGCATTGAAGAGGTGCTCGAAGAGTATTGCATACAAATGATCGTAGAGTTTGTCCGACAGGTCGTCTCTCATACGCTCAATCTCCTTCTTTATCTCAGTTTGTAACTGCTCGTGCAGCTGCGGCCTCATCGTGTTGTTGATATAGTCAGTCAGCGTACGTGTCTGAGCATCCAGAGAGTTGGTAAGTTCCTCCTTGACGAGTTTTATCAGCTCCTCCTTTGTCTCCGAGAGCAGTTTCACAATCAGTTCCTCGTGTAATTGGGCGTAGAGTTCTTGCTTAGCCTGTCTCAAGAGGGCATCATAGTCGATCGAATTATCGACCAGTACCACCTTGTCGAGCACGGTAACCGCACCTTGCAGGTAATTATAGAACCAATCCAGCCACTGACGAATATCAACCTGCGAGGGCTCTAACACTTCATAGATCTGATCCGAATTTGGCTTGAAGATGTAATAGTCTACCGCATGTGCTATCTCTTGCAATTGCATGATGAAATCGTGCACGCTGTTTTTCTTACTAAAACCTTTCAATACAAACAGATAGCGCATCATGGCCCGCTTGCCATCGCCCTCCTCCAGATTCTGGTGCTCACTGATAGTGGCCATCTGCTGGATATACCTATCCAGATAGGCAGCGAAATGCGAATCGCTTGGCATCATCAGACATGGTGGGATATAGTCTGTATCGATAGAGAATACTCCCTCCTTCACGATGAAGTGGACAAGTGGCATCACATCACTCTGCTCTACCTCCTCGAGTGGTTTGATGGCGTACACATAGTGAGGACGCACATATGCTACACCCTCTTTCTCAAACTCTGTCGTGGTATCACCAATACCCACTGTCAGGTAGTAACTCTCACCAAACAGCATAGGAATAGACACAACTGCCTGCTCGTCCGCATCGACAATCTTCCCTGACGGAAGTAGAGCCATGCATTGAAGCCGTTCAATCTCATAGGTATTCTTGACAAAGATGCCCTCACAGTTCAATGTGGCACCTGGAAGCATACCCATCCGCGTACTGCCCAAAGCTGCACGTATGGCTATCTGCTGCTGAAAATCCAGTTTTTCCTCCAAACCTATAAAGGTCTGGGCGGTTATTTCCATACCTGGCAACCAGTTGATTTTCGAATTCAGATCCATCATCTTATCTTATATATTATTTTCTTCTTCTGTTTCTAGAGTCTTGGAACTTAGTTCCGTGTTATAGTTGAGTGTCAGACTCTCATGTATTACATTTGCAGTATCAGGATGCTCCCTGATACAGATGTCGCAACGCACATCAAAGGGAATGAGCCACTCCTTTACGAATGCGATGAGGGGCTGCAGAAGTTCTGTCTTCTTCCTGTACTCCTCTGTTGTCAAGCCTGGAATCAGCAATCGATATCTCACCTCAGGCAGCCAACAGACAGTTGTATCAACATGGCTGAATCGACCTTCCGATCGTTCTACCTCACAATCCATTAAGGCTCCAAACAAATTAGCGATAAAAGCGAAATCACCTCTCCAGCGACTGACAAAAGGCAGCAGTACAGCAGCCTCTTTGACGAGCGGATTAGCCTCAGCCACCAAGTCAAAGTTGAAATAGGTCTTTAGCACGTACTCCAACTTATGCTCCAACAGTTCTGATGTATAGCGTTCTATCGTCAGCTTCTTATGGAACACATAGGTATCAAAGGGGGCAAAAGCCTCGGTCAACAACTCTTTGCGCCATTCCAGCTCCTTGTATTTCTGAGCCACATCCTCACCTTGTAGGTCGGAGGTCTTCGTGAGCAGGCCTTCAGGCAGGAGTTTCAGAAATCCATCGCGTGCCAACTGCACCTTATGTTCTTCAAGATTCAGTTCCAGCAAGTCCTGATTATAGTTCCGATAGAACGTTCCTTTGCTCTGCACAAGCAACCCGTTCTCTACCTCTGGATAGAGAAAGTTCAACAGCACCTCGGCCCTGATCTGATATAAGTTCCTTTCTAGTCTCATCACGCTACCATTTCAAGATAATAATCCTTTCCGTCGGCCAACACATGCAAAACATCGTTCGCAGGGATACCTAACTGCGACAGGGTACACATAGGATAAGGGAAGAACTCGTCAATCTCTCGGTATTCATGTTGATACATGTTGCTCAAGGGAATGCCGCGCAACACCTTATCGCATTCCACGAACTGCTCGACTGCATGACCAGGACGCATCACCTGAGTCTTTCGGTCATTGGAACGCTCCACAATATAGTCCACGAAACAATCATTCTCCAGACAGACCACAGCCTGCTGGGCACCAAAGGTCCGACGGATTTCAGACAAAGTCTCCCCCACAGTCTTTCTGACAGTTAGTACAGATGGCTGTATCGGTGTCCACATATCGTGCATAACACAATCATCATCATAAGCCTGGAAGTCTATCAACTTCGTGGTCAGATGCTGACCATCGTAGTAGAACATCTTCCCGCAGAGTGAGGTCAGTTTTCCCTGTTCCAAAGCGTCACGATGTACCAACTTCATCGCCTCCTGCGCCTCAACAGCACCGATGACAGATGCAACTACCGACGTTGTGGGGGCATGGCCTGCCTGTTCCTGACGCCGGATGTTTCCCGAGCAGGGCATTCTTCTTGCCATATCTTTCAATCCCTCTGGCCCAAGGTTACAAGCATAACAGTTCTTACCCGGCATAAACACACGGGCCGTTCCTTCAAGTTCCTCAATACCACCGTCGACCCAAGGGACACCTGCACGCATACAGAGACGGTTAATGCAATAACGGGCCCAACGGCTGTCTACGCACCCTATCACTACATCCATCTGTCGCAACAGGCCCAAACCGACATCATAGGCGATATCGCCACAGATGGTCTTCACCTCTACAGCAGGGTTCATGGCTCTCAAACGCTCAGCAATAACCTCAACCTTCAGACGACGGGCATCAGCATCCTGCTTTGAGAAGAGTACAGAGCGCGACAGGTTGCCCACCTCGACAATGTCGAAGTCGACGGCTACGATATGCTCCACACCCAGCAACACCAGGTTCTTCAGCACCTCGTTTCCCAAGGCACCGCAACCAACCACCATCACACGGGCGGCAGCCACCTGCTGTTGTTCAAAGCTCTGACTCATCTTATCTCTTTCTCATTTTCAATTCTACATCCAACATATCATTCCCAATAGGTGTCAGGACAGCCTGAGCATCAAAATAGCCCCGCTTGGTCAACAGTACCTGACATTCCTTCGAAGCAGGCA